>JACCDP010090462.1_pt1 | contig 16732 bp, 12 predicted proteins | sample 7445841 | NCBI WGS metagenome assembly JACCDP01 (sample SAMN15323441, study PRJNA562643) | freshwater metagenome | isolation source: river surface water | place: USA:Blue River Watershed | collected 2017-08-17 | reverse complement strand
CGCAGGTGGCGAAATTGCAAGCCGCATTTGCATCGAGCAGATTCAAAGCGAGATAAATGCAAAGATAGAGCCTCTTATAAAAAAATCATCTGGCACCCATCCAGATCCTATTCTACTTAATGCACTAGCCAATGCTATAAATTATGCGTCTGCACGCATTTACGAACACTCTCTTGAAGATCCTAGCTTACGAGGCATGGGGACCACCGCAACTGTTGTTAAAATCGTGAATGGTTATGCATACTGCGCACATGTCGGAGATAGCCGTTTTTACTTGATAAGACGAGGCTTTTTATATCAAATGACTTTCGATCACTCGCTAGTCAACGAACAAGTCCGAGCTGGGATTCTCACCCCTGAAGAAGCTGAAGTTCATCACCTCAAAAATGTCATCACACGGAGTGTTGGCTATCAAGAAGAAGAGGATGTTGATACTCTTTGCGTGAAAGTTGAAAAGGGAGACTATCTCTTGCTATGCAGCGATGGATTGCACGGCAAGATTATGGACACAGAGATTTCACAAATCACTTCGCGCAAGGGATGCCCAGCTGTAAGAGAGTTGGTTGACATCGCGAATGATCGAGGTGGTGAGGATAACATAACGCTGATCATCGCAGAAGTTAAGTCGGACCCCTTCGTAACCACACAAAGGTAGGACTTACATGCAAAAGATTACGATAGTCCTCATTCCAGAAAACTCTGCTCAAACACGGCAGATCAAAGTCCCTAAGATTCTACTTAGGGGACTCTTTTTTATGTCATTTATCGGATCTGGTCTTTTTGGATATATCCTCTACGACTATCTTCAACTGAGGCAGATTCGAGAGTCGTATCAGAAAATTTCATCAGAGAACAAGGGGCTCCGTGGAGAAGCACAATTGCTTTTGAGCAATCTTGAAGAAGTCCGAAGATCACTTAAGCGAGTCCAAGACTACAGCGAAAAGCTAGGGGAACTAACCCAACTCAAAGTAAAAAAATTTTCCTCACGGACAGGTATTGGACCTCTGACTCCTCAAGAGTTCAGTCACGCTCACCACAACGGTACAATTCCACAGGATGATCAGCATATTCCACTTGGAATCGAAGCTGATAGACTCATGTTCCGAACTGTTTTCGATAAAATGAGAAATATCGGAAATAATGCAAATCAAAATGCATTGAGGCTTCAGAAACTCTTGTCCACCTTAAGTCAACAGAGATCTTTACTTGCTTCCGTACCCTCTGTCGCTCCTGTGGATGGTTGGATTACCTCGGGCTTTGGTACTCGCATATCGCCCTTTACGGGGGAACGCGATATGCACATGGGAGTCGATATTGCTGCTCCTATCGGCACTCCTATCTACGCTCCAGCGGAAGGTGTCGTCATATTCTCTGGTGCCAAAGATGGATTTGGTAACTTTGTCATGGTAGCTCATGGCTATGGTGTCGTATCAAGATATGGTCACAATGCCGAAAACCTCGTCCAGCCAGGTCAGCGCGTCGAAAGAGGCGATCAAATTGCAACTGTCGGAATGTCAGGAAGAACCACTGGACCTCACTTGCACTACGAGGTGATCCTCAATGGAACTGCAACCGATCCGCGTAAGTTCATTCTAAATTTGCAATAATACGCCAATAATCAGAGCAGCTCGTAAAACATTCGGAAATTTGCTCCAGAAGCTCTTCATCGTGACACCACTTTTCTCTATCGAAGAGGGAAAAGACCTGAAAAGAATTTCCTGAAAAGAATTTTGGGGATATACTAAGTGACCTGTCTAGACGCCATCAAACAGGTGGACTGACTGACACCCTTTCGGCCCAAACCCGTAAATGCGGATATTTTTATGCTGAACTTAGCACGCAAAATCTTTGGTACCAAAAACGATCGCGAAATTCGTCGTTATCGAATGATAGTCGACCAGGTGAACAGTTTGGAGCCTCAGATTAAGGCCCTTAGCGACGAGGCCTTAGCAGCTAAGACTTCCGAATTTAAGGAACGACTCCAAAAGGGTCAAACCGTCGAACAAATCACAGTGGAGGCTTTTGCTGTCGTTAGAGAAGCTGCGTTCCGCGTATTGGGAATGAGGCACTTTGATGTTCAGCTCATCGGAGGTCTCTCACTCCATGAAGGTCGTATCTCCGAAATGAAAACAGGGGAAGGAAAGACTCTCACGGCAACTGCTCCTGTTTATCTAAACGCCTTGTCTGGGAAAGGTGTCCATGTCGTTACTGTGAACGATTACTTGGCATCACGTGATGCCGAACAGATGGGCAAACTTTATGGTTTTCTTGGTCTTAAGACAGGTCTCATAGTCCACGGACTCAATGATGGTCAGAGACGAGAAGCTTACCATTCCGATATTACATACGGAACGAATAACGAATTTGGATTTGATTTTCTCCGCGACAATATGAAAACGGAAGCCGAACGCTTTGTACAAAGAGGCCACCATTTTTGTATCGTCGATGAAGTTGACTCAATTTTGATCGATGAAGCGCGCACACCGCTCATCATTTCAGGTCCATCGGAAACTCGTACGGAACTCTACGTAAAAGTGAACGCTACAATTCCTGGCCTTCAAAAGGACAGCGATTACATCGTAGACGAAAAGTCGCGCTCTGTTACACTCACAGAAGATGGTATCAGCAAACTTGAAAAGCGGCTCAATGTTGATAACCTTTATGATCCTCATAACATCGAGTATCTTCACCATGTCCAGCAAGCTCTGAAGGCTCACGTAATCTTTAAAAAGGATGTCGATTACGTCGTCAGAGACAATAAGGTCGTAATAGTCGATGAATTTACAGGGCGCCTCATGCCCGGAAGACGCTACAGCGACGGTCTACATGGAGCCTTAGAAGCTAAGGAACACTTGCCCGTAGAAAACGAGACCCAAGTTTTAGCCACCATCACTTTTCAGAATTATTTCCGACTGTACGGTAAACTTGCAGGCATGACAGGTACCGCCGATACTGAAGCTGTAGAGTTTAAAAAGATTTACAACCTCGATGTCACTGTCATTCCAACAAATCGAACACTCGTCCGTAACGATGAACAAGACGAAGTCTATCGAACTGCTAGAGAGAAATTTGAAGTGATTGCGGACGAAATCGCTGCTTCTCAACAAAGAGGACAGCCCGTTCTTGTTGGGACTGTCTCAGTAGAAAAGTCAGAACTTCTCGCCAGCCTTCTTCGCAAGCGTAATATCCCTCACGAGGTTTTGAATGCAAAGAATCACGGACGTGAAGCTTTGATCATTGCTAACGCGGGGCAAAAAGGTAGCGTGGTCATCTCGACCAACATGGCTGGCCGTGGAACTGATATCGTCTTGGGCGAAGGTGTGCGCGAACTTGGAGGTCTCTACGTTATTGGCACCGAGCGTCACGAATCACGACGCATCGACAACCAGCTGAGAGGTCGTTCTGGTCGTCAAGGCGATCCTGGTCGTACCAAGTTTTACTTGTCCCTTGAAGACGATCTCATGCGGATTTTTGCCTCTGACAGACTCTCGGCAATCATGCAACGTCTTGGCATGAAGGAGAAGGAGGCCATCGTATCGCCAATGGTCACACGCGCTATTGAGAAAGCGCAAAAGCGAGTAGAGGAGCAAAACTTTTCTTCTCGTAAGCATGTGCTTGAATACGATGACGTCATGAATCAGCAACGGCAGGTTGTCTATGCGAGACGCAGGAAAATTCTGGAAGGCTCCATCGACACAGGTTTCATGGCAGATGCCATCAAGAGCTTGCTTGAAGGTATCTTAAGCAAACACTCGCCCGAGACCTCTAGCAACACCTCTTGGGATTTAGAAGCTGCTAGTAAAGAGCTAAGCGCAGAATTTTATACTGAGATTGATTTGACAAAGCTTGCTCAGAGCACCGATCTAGCGTTGCCGACTTTAATCGAGAGTATCCAAGCTCAATTGATCGAAAACTACGAAGCTAAAAAGGCAAAAGTCGGTGCAGAGCTTATGCAACGAATCGAGGCCTATGTTTACCTGCAAATTATTGACCAAAGCTGGAAAGAACACCTGCGTGCGATGGAAACTCTCCAGGACAGCGTGCGCCTGAGGGGCTACGGTCAGCGAGATCCGCTCCAAGAGTACAAGCGCGAAGCTTTTAAACTCTTCGAAAGTCTGATGATCAGGATAGAGGACGAAACTGTTCTCGCTCTTGTAAGGATGCCACCTCCAGAAGTTCAGTACGAAGATGCTCCTCGGGTCAGCGAGCCTGACCAGACGAAAATGACTTTTGTGCACCCAGAGGCTCACTCCGCTGCAGAAGTAGCTGAAGCCGACGCAGGCGACACCCTCATCTATCACGGTAGCCGAAATGTTGAGGATGATTCTAAGACTCCCGAAACTGTGCGACGAATGGGCGACAAAGTTGGACGCAATGACCCGTGTCCATGTGGCTCTGGCCAGAAATATAAGAAGTGCCACGGTCGTGTTGCCGGAGATTCTGAGGTATAATCTGTAATCAGAGCTTTTGGTGTTTAGTCACCAGCGGTATGGCGATGCATCTGAACGAAAGGGGACATGTGTGAGTCAGAGGGTCTTTGATTTCACACCTGCTGAACAAGAAGTCGTCGTTTCGAGGGTGCTAGTCCATCTGCACCAGGCCATAGATGATGCTTTTCCCCATGCACGGCCTGCATCTCAGAGATTTGCGAAGACAGCATTTGTAGGATACGACGAACCTACATTGACTCAGCTTGTCCCTAGCGAAGCTCTCAAGGAAGCAGGCATTCTCCCCCTTGCGAACGATTCATCCGATGACGCTACTGATATCGGACCAGCAAGGCCCCATAGCAAGCCAAAGCCGCTTCATCTCTCAGACGAACAACCTCTCTCTCAAGAAGATGGACTTGGTCAAGAGGAGGTTCCCTGGAGTTCTGGCAGGGGTATGTCTTTGAAACAGACTTTGATAGGAATATTGACTCTCATCCTTGTAGCACTCATTGCCTACCTCATCTCTGGTGACTAAAGACTCCTAGTTTCGTACTCAAGTCACTTGCACTCTCGAGCATGCTCCGTTAGAACGGTGCCCTATGATAGAGAGAATCGATCCTCCGATCAGCTGCTCCTCTAAGATACCATTTAGACAGGGCTTTTCGATTTTTTCGATCTTTCCCCATACTTTTCCATAGGAAAATGACCATGCTTCGACATGATGGAAGATCCTCAGGGCAAATGCGCCCCCTCAGAATTACTCCTGGTTATACTAAAAACGCGACCGGCTCTGTTTTGATTGAGTACGGGGAAACGAAAGTCATTTGTACTGTTTGCGTGGAGGATGGAGTTCCCTCCTTCCTCAGAAATTCAAGCCCAGCCCAAGGATGGCTGACCGCAGAATACGGGATGCTTCCTGGTTCTACGGGAACACGCACACGAAGAGAGAGGCCCGCCCCCTCTGGTAGGTCTCAAGAGATACAGCGCCTGATAGGCAGATCACTTCGGGGCATCATTGACCTCAGGAAGGCTCCAGATCTCACGTTCAACATCGATTGTGACGTGATTCAAGCTGACGGCGGAACCCGCACTGCAGCCATAACTGGTTCATATGTTGCTTTAAAGATCGCTGTCGATAAACTCAGAAGAAGTGGCCGTCTCCATGAGAACCCATTGTTAGATGCTGTAGCTGCTGTTTCGGTCGGTCTACGTGATGGTCAGGTCATGGTTGATTTGAACTATCAAGAAGACAGTACTGCCGACCTCGACATGAACGTAGTTATGACACAAAGTGGTCGCTTCCTTGAAATCCAAGGGACAGGCGAACGGGCGACTTTCAGTCGACAGGACATATCCGAGATATTGACGGCTGCTGAGGCTGCTCTTAAGCCATGCTTCGAACTCTTACATGAAGCTGCAGACGGTCACGTTGTCGAAAGCTAATAAGTGTAAATGAAGGGATCGATCCCTTCATTGATTTAATCTTTCGATTGGCAACATGTTCCTGTATGTCGGGGTTCGAAAGGGCAATGGCGACAGCCATTGCCACAACAATATCCCCTCTTTTCCAAAAAATGAGCCGTAAACACCATATTATTTGTCGAAGCATCGACATAGTAGTCCAAACCCTCCACAAGTATGGAGGGCTTTTGCTTTTGACTGCAGTCTTCAAACTTTGAAGGCATGTTTAGAATCCTGCACGAAGTCCTGGGCCACCAAAACTATCTGTAGGCTGTGTCTCTATCGATTTACCGGTATCTTCGGGATAGTCCCCACTAAAGCAGCCATAGCAGTAACTAGACGAATTGTCCTGCCCTAGTGCATCCTGAAGCCCCTCGAGACTCAAAAATGCAAGGGTATCTGCTCCAATAAACTCCCGAATCTCTTCTATGCGCTTTTGTGCCGCCAATAGTTGACCACGCTCTGGAGTGTCTACTCCAAAATAACATGAATGCGTTATTGGTGGAGAACCGAGGCGCATGTGGATTTCCTTCGCACCGGCCTTTCGGAGCATCCTCAATATCTTCACCGAAGTTGTGCCTCGCACAAGACTATCGTCAACTACGATGACCCTTTTATCCTTTAGGGTTGAGCTGACAGGATTCAGTTTGAGTTTTACTCCAAAATCTCGAATTGACTGAGAAGGCTCGATAAAAGTTCGCCCTACATAGTGATTTCGAACTAAGCCCAACTCCAGAGGCAAACCTACTTCTGCTGCATAGCCTAATGCCATAGGTACACCTGAGTCAGGAATTGCAATTACGACATCTGCATCGACGTGTGATTCACGGGCAAGGTTAGCTCCAATTCGCTTCCTGAGAGCATAAATTTCTTCGCCAAATATCTTGCTATCAGGTCTCGCGAAATAGATTGGCTCGAAAGAACAGAATGCTTTACGTGGACTTTGAATGGGAAAAGTACTGCGAATGAAGCCATCCGGAAAGATTTCGACAATTTCGCCAGGGGCAATTTCTCGCTCAAAATCAGCATCGATCAATTCCAGAGCACAGGTTTCGCTAGCCACTACCACACAAGGGCCTCTACGACCAATGACCAGGGGTCGAAAGCCGAAGGGATCCCGCAGAGCGAAGAGTCTGTCGTTCGTCATCAGTAAAAGGGAGTAAGCGCCCTTTACTTTGCTCATCGTTTCGACAATACGATCTAAAAGCTCCGTTTTGGTGCTCTTAGCTAGGAGATGCATAAAAATTTCAGTGTCCGAGGTAGACTGAAAAATGCTTCCTTGCGCCTCTAGTTGTTGGCGCAAGGGATCCGCATTCGTTAAATTACCATTGTGGGCAATAGCCATAGAACCGAGCGGGGTCTTGAAGGAGAATGGTTGAATGTTTTGAACCATTCGACTGGCACCAGTCGTTGAATAGCGATTGTGCCCAATACCTGACTTGCCGTCGATTTTAGACAGAATTTCTTTAGTAAATCCATCCCCAACTAATCCAAATGCTTTGTGCCCGTGAAACTCGCCCTGATCGCTAATTGTGACGATGCCAGCAGCTTCTTGACCTCGATGCTGTAGGGCGTAGAGCCCTAAATATATCAGTTTAGCGGCCTCTGGATCACCCACCACTCCAACAACGCCACATTCTTCTCTAAAGCCAACCATCGCAAAAGTTCCTATTGTATTAGATCTTAAGGGAGTCGTCTGAGCTTTGTCTCAAGCTCTGGACGTCGAGAGAAATCCCGTCAATCTTATAAGTCTTATCAGCAATAGTTTTACCAACGAGGCTGATAGACAAGTGTCCACACTCTGAAATCTCATCGTATAAATCTGCACCGGGCGAGACTAGCAGCAGATAACAGCTCCCTCTCTCCCCAAAATATTCGATATTTGCCTTCTTATTAGGCGAGCTCCCGCACAACTCAACTTGAAAGCCCACTTCTCCACCAAGAGCCATCTTCACAAGCGTTGTCGCAATTCCACCTGCCCCAACATCGCGCGAAGACTTGAGAAGTTTTCTCTCGACCAGGTTCCGAATAAAGCTAGCAGCCTCTTTCTCAGCAGCCCAATCGATCGGAGGAATAGACTCCGTATTGGTCTCAATCTCAATGATCTTAGCTGCTAAAGATCCACCTAAAGTAGGTTCAAAGGCCTTGGGTCGAACCAAATAAATATCACCTACTTCAGCAAATACAGCGCTTGGGGCACTCCTGACATCTGAATGTCTACCCACCATGCCAATCATTGGAGTCGGTGCAATACTCTTACCGTCTGTTTCGTTGTAAAGGCTAACATTGCCACTTACGACTGGGGTTTCTAAAGCTTTACAAGCCAATCCAATCCCATCGATACCTGCAACAATCTGCCCCATTACTTTGGGGTCTTCTGGGTTGCCATAGTTCAAACAGTCAGTAACCGCTAGAGGCAAAGCTCCCAATGCCGCAATGCTTCGGTAACATTTCAAAACAGCCTGTGCAGCTCCCAGCCGAGGATCTTGATCGCAATAACGTTCGTTACAAGCTGCAGCTACCGCTAAGCCAAGATACTGATCTGCAGCGTCTGCCCATTCAGATCTCACCCATAGAAGTCCTGCACCCTGTTGGACTGGACTTTTAACGGTTTTGTTTCCTATGTGATGATCGTACTGGCGATAGATAGCTTCCTTATCCCCATCATCCGCTAGGATTCGACTTAATAATTCCTGCAAAGGCGTATCACAGAGCTTTTGACGAAGTACGATATCTTCAATGTAACTTCGCTCTGGGAGGGTATAGGGTCGTTCGTAGCGTGGGGCGCTCTCAGCAAGAGGTGCAACCGGCACATCAACCTCAAGAACATTATCCTTAACAATTTGCATGCGCCCGGAATCGGTTACGAGCCCAATCACAGCAAAAGGCAGTTCCCATTTCTGTAAACACTTTTGGAGGTCAGGCCACTTGGCTGGCTCCACGCACATGAGCATTCTTTCCTGAGATTCCGAGAGAAGAAGCTCGTAGGCTGTCATATTTTGAGCACGAGTCGGCACGTAATCCAAGTTAAGATAGAGACCATTACCTGCTCTATCAGCCATTTCAAACGAGGATGAGGTTAATCCTGCAGCTCCCATATCCTGAAGGCCAATTACCAGTCCTTTTTCAAGGACCTCAAGTGTCGCTTCCAGCAAAAGCTTTTCTGCAAAAGGATCGCCTACTTGGACAGTCGATCTCTCACCAGATTGCTGGCTTGAAAAGCTATCAGAAGCCATGGAGGCACCATGAATCCCGTCACGACCAGTAGCTGATCCCACGTAGACAACAAGGTTGTGCTTTCCAGTCGCAAAACCTTTGAAAATTCTGTCTTCGTGGATTAGTCCAACTGTCATCGCATTCACTAAAATGTTGCCATCATAGGTTTTATCGAATGACACAGAACCAGCCACGGTAGGAATACCTACACAGTTGCCGTAATCACCAATGCCTTTGACGACGTTAGCAAAGAGATAATGTGTTCTGGGATGATTACGACTACCGAATCGAAGTGAATTCAGATTTGCTACGGGCCTAGCACCCATGCAGAAAACATCGCGCAAAATGCCTCCCACACCCGTTGCCGCACCTTGATAGGGTTCTATATAACTTGGATGGTTGTGACTTTCCATCTTGAAAGCTGCGCAAAGCTTACCTGAGAGCCTAACGACACCAGCGTTTTCACCTGGGCCCACTACCACCTGAGGACCCTCTGTTGGCAGCTTTCTCAAATGTACTTTGGAAGACTTATAGGAACAATGTTCACTCCACATCGCCGAAAAAATGCCCAATTCAGCAAGCGTAGGACGTCTACCCACGATCTGTAAAATATTGCGATATTCGCTGTCGGTAATTTTGTGTTTTTTCAGCAAAGGCTTGAGATAACTCGGATCGTCAATAATGAGGGTGGCGTGGGGCTTTGCTTGAACCTGATCAAGCTGTTGCAGCAGTTCGCTCTGCATTCAAAAACTCCTCAATAAAACTAAAAAGGCCCTTAGGGGGCCTTTCTCTTTGGTTGTTTAAGCTATGGTCGCAAGGAAGGCTTCCAAGATGAGCTTTCCGTCAGCACTCCCCAAGAGTGGGTCGGAAGCTCTTTCTGGATGCGGCATCATACCCAAAATCCGGCCATTCTCGCTGACAATCCCAGCGATATGAGCCGTAGCTCCATTGGGGTTGCTAGCTTCGTTAACTTGACCACCTTCGTCAGCATATTGAAAAAGGATTTGCCCCTTGTCTTCAAGCTTTTTCAGCTCGTTGGATGGCACGTAAAAACGTCCTTCTCCATGTGCTATCGGCACCCTTAAAAGCTTACCCGCCAGGTGTTTATGATAGACGCTAGAACCTTGGCTAACCTTGAGATTACTGTATTCACAAATGAATTTTTGGCCCGCATTCTTCATCAAAATGCCAGGCAAAAGTCTTGATTCCGTAAGTACTTGGAACCCATTACAGATACCGAGAACGGATCCACCTTTATCTGCAAACGATTTTATGCCTGGCATGATCTTGCTGCAGCTGGCAAGAGCTCCACCTCTCAGATAGTCTCCGTAGCTAAAGCCCCCGGGAAGAATCACACCATCTACAGAGGGAAGCTCATGGCTATCGTGCCACACCAACTTCAAATCAATCGAAAATAGTCTTTTAAAAGCATCGACACAGTCCGCGTCGCAGTTTGATCCAGGAAACTGAACCAAGGCAATACGAGGACTGCCTGTTGAGCTCAAACGTGTCATGGTCAGAGCCTTCTACAGGAAAAGGTTTCCGCCACTGTATTCGCTAAGTGCTCAGCAGCCAGTTTCTGGACAAGGGCGAGTCCTTGAGCTTCGTCTCCTGCTACGTCCAAGACGAAGCGTTTTGACACCTTAACAGACCCCAGGTTATCGTGGCCAAGACGTTGCAGCGTCTGCTGTATCGCCCGCCCTTGGGTATCCAAGACCTCATCCTTCAACTCGACGATGACTTCGTACTTCATGTTTTAGGAACCGCCTCTTCATGGGTAAGGCTTGCCTTGAGGTAATCCCGGTTCATTTGAGCGATGACTCTCACACTGATTTGCTTAGGACAAGCAGCTTCACACTCGAATTGGTTGGTGCAGTTACCGAAACCTTCCGCATCCATCTGCTCGACCATATTGAGAACTCGTCGCATACGTTCGGGTTGCCCTTGGGGCAAGTTCGCGAAATGGGAAACTTTCGCGCCGACAAATAGCATTGCTGAGGCATTCTTGCAAGAGGCAACACAGGCTCCGCAACCGATACATTCCGCTGCGTCCATCGCAAAATCTGCCTGAGTTTTTCCTACAGGGATGGAGTTTGCATCGGGAACCCCACCTGTAGAGACAGAAACGAACCCACCAGATTGTATGACCCTGTCGAACGCCGAGCGATCGACCACCAAATCCTTCAAAACTGGGAAAGCTTTCGCCCGCCAAGGTTCGACAACAATTTCGTCGCCATCTTTGAAACTGCGCATATGCAATTGACAAGTAGTCGTGCCGCGTTGGCCACCATGTGCCTTGCCATTGATAACCATGGAACAAGATCCACAGATGCCTTCTCGACAGTCATGATCGAAAGCAATTGGCTCCTCGCCCTTTTGAATCAGGTCGTTGTTAACAATATCCAACATTTCCAGGAAAGAACTATCCGGCGAAATGTTTTTTGCTTTATAGGTCGCTAATTTTCCACCATCTTTTGAATTCTTTTGACGCCAGACGCGGAGTGTTAAGTCCATTATTTGTAACTCCTTGTTGCAAGCTTGATGTTTTCATATACCAAAGGCTCAACATGTCTTACAGGCTTACTTCCAACACCGGTATGTTCCCACACTGCGACATGAAGGAACTTGTCGTCATCCCGCTGCGCTTCTCCATCTGGTGTCTGATATTCCTCGCGGAAGTGACCGCCACATGACTCTTCGCGCGCCAAAGCATCATACGCCATAAGCTCGGCATGCTCGATAAAGTCGGCAACACGTCCAGCTTTTTCTAACACTTGGTTGAGCTCTGCTCCCGAACCAGGGACAGCAAGGTTTTTATAGAACTCCTCGCGAATACCGCTGATTTTGGAAAGCATCTCTTCGAGGCCTTTTTTATTTCGTGCCATCCCGCACTTTTCCCAAGTCAAGAGCCCAACTTCGCGGTGGAACGAATCGGCTGAACGCTTGCCCTTGATACTGAGTAGACTTTGAATGCGATCGTGCACTTCCTTTTCGGTCGCCTTGACTTCTGCTTTGTCTAGGTCAACTTTTTCGAAGCCTGTTTTCGCAAAATAGTCACTTATAGTGGCAGGCAGAACAAAGTAGCCATCTGCCAAGCCTTGCATCAATGCGCTAGCCCCAAGTCTGTTAGCTCCGTGATCGGAGAAGTTAGCTTCACCCAAAACGTACAGTCCAGGAATGGTACTCATGAGATTATAATCAACCCAAAGACCACCCATTGTGTAGTGAACTGCTGGATAGATACGCATGGGAACTTCGTACGGGTTCTCTGCAGTAATTTTCTCGTACATTTGAAAAAGGTTGCCGTAGCGAGCAGCGATCGTTTCTTTTCCGAGACGGTTGATAGAATCACGGAAATCTAAGAACACACCCTTTCCACCAGGACCAACTCCTGAGCCTGCGTCGCAGACTTCTTTTGCTGCTCTTGAGGAAATGTCGCGAGGAGAGAGGTTTCCAAAGCTTGGATATTTTCTCTCGAGGAAATAATCTCTTTCCTCATCCGGAATTTCACCAGGCGCTCGTTTGTCACCTGGCTTCTTAGGCGCCCAAACACGCCCATCGTTTCTCAAGGATTCCGACATCAGGGTCAACTTGGATTGATGATCACCAGAAACGGGAATACAAGTCGGGTGAATTTGTGTAAAGCAGGGATTACCAAAGCCTGCGCCACGGCGCCAAGCCCTATGAGTAGCAGTGACGTTACAGCCCTTTGCATTGGTCGAAAGATAGAATACATTCCCGTATCCACCTGTTGCTAGGACCACTGCTTCTGCGAGATGCGTGGAAACTTTGCCGGTCACTAAATTCCGAACCACGACTCCGCGCGCCACTCCGTTCACGAGAACGAGATCTAACATCTCTGTGCGGGGAAACATCTTAACTGCTTTAAGTCCAATTTGCCTTTCGAGGGCCGAATACGCACCCAGCAATAGCTGTTGCCCAGTTTGTCCGCGTGCATAAAATGTACGAGACACCTGTGCGCCACCGAAAGAGCGGTTGTCTAACAGACCGCCGTATTCACGAGCAAATGGAACACCCTGTGCCACACACTGATCTATGATATTTACGCTGACCTGTGCGAGTCGATAAACGTTCGCTTCTCTCGAACGAAAGTCGCCGCCCTTAATTGTGTCGTAAAACAAACGATAAATGCTATCGCCATCGTTTCGATAGTTCTTGGCAGCATTTATACCGCCCTGAGCAGCAATACTGTGAGCGCGACGTGGACTGTCTTGAAAGCAGAAGCAGGATACATCGTAACCTTGCTCTCCCAAAGTCGCTGCTGCAGATGCACCTGCCAAACCTGAACCTACAACGATAACTCTATATTTGCGACGATTCGCTGGGTTCACTAACTTAACGTCAAAACGATGCTTGTCCCACTTTTCAGCGAGAGGGCCGCTTGGTATCTTGGCATCTAATTTCATAGGCTAAGCTCCTCATATTTTCTTGGGGATATATGGCTCTGCGCCAGCTCCCGCATTTCAATCAACGAATAAAACCTACCAGGACAGCCAGGGGAATCGAAGCCCCCGCAAGCACTACAACCCAACCTAAAAGAGGAAAAAAGTTTCTAAACAAATTATTGTAACGAGAATTGTTCAAACCCAAAGTCTGAAACAAGCTCGATAGACCATGATGGAGGTGAACACCAAGCACCATCATTGCCACGAGGTAAAAGAGAGAAATGAGCGGTTGTTGAAAGCCTGCAACAACCATCGAGTAGACATCATCTCGCCCGAGAGAATCGACTCTATCGCCGGTATATGCCCCGATTCTCCAAGTATAGTGGCTCAGGTGATACATAAGAAAGAGGAAGACGATTGCACCCGACATCGGCATCGTGCGAGATGCGAATGATGCCTTCATAAACTTTTTGGATTGGTATGCAACAGGCCGTGCAGCTCGGTTTGATAGTGTTAAATAAATTGCAGAACAGATGTGGGACGTAAAAAGTACGACGAGTCCAATCCGTGCGACCCACAAGAGCCCATAGGGCAGATTACGAAGACCAAGTGCGTACGCGTTCATCGCATCTTGCCCGACATAGAGCAGCAAGTTTCCTGCGACGTGACCCACCAAAAAGAGATAAAGACCTATCCCTGTGATGGCCATAACATACTTAGCGCCAAGTGAAGACTTCAGAAAACGAACAATCCAAGCCATAAGCTTCTCCGAAGGGATAAACTGGAACGGTCGATTCCCAAAGAGCAACGGAATCTCCATGGAATCGCCCGTAGAACGGACACATTTAAAATCTTCGCCTCAATCTATGTAGGCCCCCGAATTCATACCGTAAACAGGGTGACATTTCCAGCGAGCAAAAACGACAAAAGCTTTGCCGTTACAAAAGCAGGGTGAGGAGAATTTAATCACCCATGTTGACATAATATCAAGCTAGGCTCATCGATACCAGGTTCATGGCTTACTTTCAGGCCCTACGTATACCTGTACTCGCTTTTGCTCCTTCAAAAGTCTCCTGGCAAGCCTCCGGATATCTTCAGCACCTACTTTCTTAAGCGCTTCGGCGTAGGTATCAAAGTCAAAGTATCCCAAACCATAGAGTTCCATAAGCGCCATCGTCATAGCCTGCGAATCTCCGCGCTGCATGTCTGCCTCATGCCCACCAATCAAATAGTTGCGGGCTCGATCGATCTCTTCCTGTGGAAGAAGTTCGTCACACAAGTAATCCCAGAGATTCAAGATCCCCTGGGTCGCCTCCTCGAGCTTTTGTGGGCTACAAGCCATATAGACTCCAAACAGGCCGGGCTCAAAACCGTGAGTATGGATAGGTGAAACCGTGTAAGCTAGACTCTGCTGGTCCCGAAGCTTAAGAAACAATAACCCGCCACTTCCGCCAAGCACATTTGACAGCAAATCCATGACATAACGATCTGGGTCCGTCCAGTGTAGACCCAGCGTCCCAATCACTAGATGAGTTTGCTCTCGATTTTTAGTCATGTGAATGGTCTCAGCAGCAGCTATTTGAGGAGCCTTAGCCTTACCCTGAGGGAACGAAATCTTCTCCCGCTTTAGATTCTGTCCTAAAATAGCGGCAATTGCGGCATAGAACTCTTCAAATGGCAGGCGACCCACGCCACTTATGATCCATTTGGAGCCGTTCAAAGTCTCCTGATAAAAGTTTAAAAGCTCTTCTGATGAAAAACCTTGAACAGTCTCTTCAAGACCCCATACAGGAAAGCGATAGGGGTGCCCCTGATAGACGGCTTGTTGAAAAGCTCTCATCGCAATGGAAGCTGGCTGATCCTTTTCCGCCTGAATATTATCGACAACTTCAAGCTTTGAATTTTGGAGTTGAATTTCTGGGAAAACTGGGTTGAGGAAAGCGTCTCCGAAGACTGGGAGCAAGTCAGAGAATTGATCCGTGAGACACTGCAACTTTAAGCCAAAGCTATCCTTTCCAGAAAAGCCTGAAAGGACTGCACCCTGCCCTTCTATGATTTTCAGCATTTCTTCGTAGTCGATGCTCTTGGTCGCGCAGCCAATCAAATCAGCCAGGATGTGATGAATTCCTGCTATTTTATCGGTCTCAGTGCGAAGCCCGCCACTCCTGACAGCACACACATTCATCATGTCGATGTGGTCTTGCTGTCTATAAAGCACGGTAACCTGTGGTGAAAGCTCCTCTGTATAAACTCCGGCCACTTTAGGCTTAAAGCTTGATAGGATCTCTTCTCGCTGCCCACCGCTTTGAAGTCCTTTGGCAAAAGCCTCTCTAATCTGCTCTTTTGTGAGCGGATCACCTTCCTTAGGAAGAACGCAAGCGATGACACAGTGCATCTCTGAAAACCATCTATCAAAGGCAGCTTTTACTTGATGCGGTGTCAGGCGGTTCACTTTGGCTTCTACCAAAAGATCGTAGTGCAGCTCTTGTGGTGTCTGCAAAGCATTACCAAGCGAGCGAGCCTGGCCAGAAACGGTTTCTTCCGAATAGACACGATCTGCTTTAGCATTGGCGCGAGCTCTATCTAATTCTTCGAGCGTAACGGGATCCCAAACCTTTAACCTACCTAGCTCGGAGGCAATAGATTCGACACAGTCCAAGAAATTATCGTTGTGGGGCATAGCACTAATTTCAAACAAACCGCCAAATTGGGGGGCATAGACCGAGCAACCGACAACACTGGTTAATTGCTGTTCGTCACGAATTCGTCGATTTAATCGAGAGGATTCTCCACTGCCCAAAGCAAAGGCTGCTAGATCTATCGCTAAAACATCATCATCTAACAAGCCTGGTGCAGGAAATGCGATTTCTAGCCTAGGCTGCTCGTAGTCGCCTTCTACGATATGGACCTGAGTCTTATCCAGAGGCTTTAGCTGCATTTTAGGAGGCTGGGGAAAGCTACCTGCTGCTTCACCGCCAAAGGATCTTTGAATTACATCCAAGAGCGCTTGACTCTCTACATGCCCCACAGCTACAAGCTTCATGTTGGCTGGCTGGTACCACTTTTTATGAAACTTACGAATGGACTCTTGAGTAAATCCTTTGATTGTCTCCTCGTAACCGATGATCGGAATAGCTGCTTTTGTGCCTTCGTAAATAGTTTCAAATATCTTGCGTCCAAGAGCGTGAGAGGGGCTATCAAGACTGCGCTTCAACTCTT
>JACCDP010058635.1_pt1 | contig 16739 bp, 16 predicted proteins | sample 7445841 | NCBI WGS metagenome assembly JACCDP01 (sample SAMN15323441, study PRJNA562643) | freshwater metagenome | isolation source: river surface water | place: USA:Blue River Watershed | collected 2017-08-17 | reverse complement strand
TGACTCAGAGTCAGTTCTTAGTAAGGTCGCGGCTTCGGTTCCGGCTGCCCGATGGTGTAATGGTAGCACAACAGTCTCTGAATCTGTTTGTCATGGTTCGAATCCATGTCGGGCAACCACTCTCTGGGACCGAACTCTGGGACCGAATTATCGAAAGCTTCGGTTTTCCCCGATTCTTCGGCTTCTCCAAAGCCCTCGAATCCAAAGCTCTCGAATCCAAAGCCCTCGAAAGCCCAGGCTTTGGCGCCGGTTTCTGCGGCGCAAACCTCCCCGACCACCTCGAATCCGCCACCCACCACAATCACTGCAGTCGGAGCTTCGGCCGACCACTGGGCGGTCGGGCAGGCGAAGACGCCGCTGCGGGGATGGGTGAGCCGGGAATTCATCAGGCTTTTTCTCCCTGCTTCAGGATGGCATCCGCAGCAGCCGCCCCAACCTTGTGGTGGAGGTCTTCGTTGACCAGGACCACCGGTGCGGTGCCGCAACTGGCCAGACACTCCACGAACTCCACCGTGAACTTCCCATCGGGAGTCGTCTGCGGCACATGGGCATGAGGATCCAGGCCGAGCTTGGTGCAGAACTGATTCCGAAGATCGGCACTGCCAGCCAAGGAACAGCTCAGGGTGCGGCACACCTTGATGTGCGTCTTGCCCAGCGGCTCCTGACGGAACATGGGATAGAACGTCACCAACTCGTACACGTTGATCGGTTGGAGCCCCAACTTGCGGGCGGTCCACTCCACGGCGTCTTTCGAGACATACCCGAAGTGCTCCTGCAGCGCGTGCAGGAACATCAGTGAGGCACTCCGCTTGACCGGATAATGCGTGGTGAGCTCATCGAGCTCGGCTTCCAAACTGGCGGGAACGGAAAAGCTCATCGGTGAATTCCGGTTATCGGTCGCACTCGCCCATCACGAAATCGAAGGATCCCAAAATGGAAACCACATCGCTCATGAGATGCCCCGGCAACACCGCCGGGAGGATGCCCAGATTCACAAATGATGGGGCGCGAATCTTGAGGCGGTAGGGCGTGCCGCCTCCTCGGCTGTTGATGTAGAAACCGAGTTCGCCCTTGGGGTTTTCGGCCCCGAAATAAACCTCGCCGGCGGGCGCATTGACGCCCTGCGTGACGATCATGAACTGGTGGATCAACTCCTCCATGCTGGTCATCACCTTGTTCTTGGGCGGCAGGACGACCTTGCCGTCAGCCACATTGATGGGCTCCTTGCCGGCGTTGTCGGGGCCGCCAGGCAGGCGGTCGAGGCACTGGCGGATGATGCGAACACTTTGCCGCATCTCTTCCATGCGCACGAGATATCGATCGTACGAATCACCCACCGAACCCACCGGGATGTCGAAGTCGAGGTCCTTGTAGACCAGATAGGGATGCGCCTTGCGGACGTCGTAGTCGACGCCACTGCCGCGCAAATTGGGGCCGGTCAGGCCGTAATCGATGGCCAACTCCTTGGAGATGACCCCCACATCGCGGGTACGATCGACGAAGATGCGGTTGCGGGTGAGCAACGTCTCGGACTCGTCGAAATTGACGACCACCTCATCGAGGAACTTGCGCACCGCCGCAACCCAACCCGGCGGACAATCGCGGGTCATGCCGCCGATGCGGGTGTAGCTGGTGGTGAAGCGTGCGCCGGTGAGGGACTCGCACAAATTGTAGATCTTTTCGCGCTCGGTGAAGGTGTGCAGGAAAACCGTCAGCGCACCCACGTCCATCGCGAACGCACCCAGACCCAGCAAGTGGGCGGAAATGCGGGCCAACTCGCAGCAAATCACGCGCAGGTACTGGCAGCGCGGGGGCAACTGGGTGTCGATGCCCATGAGTTTCTCGACCGCCAACGCATAGGCCACGTTGTTGGCCAAGGGAGCGAGGTAGTCCAACCGGTCCGTGTAGGGCACGAACTGGTTGTAGGTCATGTTCTCGGCGATCTTCTCATCGCCCCGGTGCAAATACCCGACATCCGGAATGGCCTTGGTGATGGTCTCACCATCCAGCTCGATGACGATGCGCAACACCCCGTGAGTCGAGGGATGCGACGGTCCCATGTTGAGGACCAATTTATCGCCGTGAAGGTCCAGCAGCTCATCGCCCGAGGTGGAGCTTCCAGCCTGAACCGCTTGGGCTGCCCGGGCCGCAGCGTCTTTGAATTCGATGGTTTGAGTCGCCATGGTCTATTCTTCCGGGGTTCGGACGCGGGGTTCGCGGGCCGCAGAATCCTTGCCGCCGGGCAGGGTCACAAAAGGACCACCCTCCAGAGGGGCGGGTTGGGTGAAGGCGGTGTCCGGCAAGAGGGTCGGCTTGCCGGCCAACGGGAAATCCTTGCGCAGAGGAAAGTAAGGGTAGCCATCCCACATGAGGATCCGACGCAGGTCGGGATGGCCTGAGAAGGTGATTCCCATCATGTCGTAGGCCTCTCGTTCATGCCAATCGGCTGTGCGCCACACCTGAGAGACGGTCGGCAGCGTAGAGGATTCTTCACTGACATGGGTCTTGAGACGCAAGTGCTTCCCATGACCGATGCCGGAAAGCTCATAGACCACCGTCCAACGGGGATCATCACCGTAGTTGTCCACACTGCTCAGGTCGAGCAGCAGGTCGAAACCCAGAACCGTCTTGGCATGCTGACAAACCTCGGCAATTCGCTCGGGGTTGGCGATGGTCAGGGTGGTTTCACCCCGAAATTCGAGGGGCTCGGAGATCAGGTCGCCAAACTTCTCACGAAGCTGGCCGGCGAGTTCAAGGGAGGTCGGCACTGGGAGGGGAGCTTGAAATCAGGGTTTTTGTTGCAGCACCTCGCCGTGGACGCCGAGTTCCAGACCCATGCGGCCGTACTTGTCCGGAGCGACATCCCGCTTCAGGTCACGGGTGATGGGTTCATGGGCCACCTTGTTTTGAAGCCGTATCAGAGCATCGAGCAGGGCTTCCGGTCGCGGAGGGCATCCGGCCACGTAAACGTCGACCGGGATGATGTTGTCGACCCCTTGCAGCACCGCATAGCTGCGGTACATGCCGCCGGTGGAAGCGCAGGCACCCATGGCGATGACCCATTTGGGCTCGGCCATCTGCTCATAGATTCGGCGGACGGCCAGGGCCATCTTGTAAGTCACCGTGCCGGCCACGATCATGACATCCGATTGCCGGGGGGAAAACCGCATCACTTCCGAACCGAAGCGGGAAATGTCGAAGCGGCTGGCGCCGACAGCCATCAACTCGATCCCGCAACAAGCCAAGCCCATGGGCATGGGCCAGAGGGAGTTCTTGCGGAACCAATTGAGGGCTGCATCCACCGTCGTATGAACGACTTCACCCTCGATTTTCGAGTTGTACCCGAACTCGGTAGTGGTCTTGCCGCCGATCACAGCTGGGGACGTTGCATCCATAAACCAAAAGGGCGGGGAGTGTTCCCCGCGGACGCCGCAAACTATGTTTTCGATCCCGTCAGCAGCAAGCGGCTTTTGTGAATTTTTTCACAAAGTCCTGATTTTTCAGACCTTGTTCATGATCCGAAATGTTCTTTTGAACCGAGCAATCCCCAATCGCAAGCCCACGGATGATGACCTTAAAAGACCAACAAAACCGGGCAACCACTCGGTTCTTCAACCCGTTTTTGTCACCGACTCCCGATTACGCCACAATATCCACAACCCCAACATTCACCCTCGTTGTCAGAGACGCTTATAACAACAAGCCCTTCTGATACCCGTTATCCATAAATCGCTACAGGATCCATAAGCATCGGATGCCGATCCAATCGACAACCCCTCTCGTCACACAACACCCACCGCACCATCAAGCAACCGACCGGGCCATGCAAACCACGTCATCAACTTGGCCGTCGAGGATGCGCATGCCGCGTTTGACCCCCTCCACCTCAAAACCTCGACTGCGATACAAGCCCAAGGCTGTCGTATTGGAGGCATAGACCTCGAGCTCAACCCGTCGGAACCCCGCTGCGGGCGCTGCTTCGAGGGCCCGGTCCAAAAGGGCTCGCCCCAAACCACGCCCCCGCCAACCCGAGATCACCCCCATTCCCAGCCGACCGTTGTGCTCATACCCTGGATAGGAATAGAGCCGAACGAGGTCACACCACCCGATGACCTCCATTTCGTAAACAGCGACGAATTGCGGGACACCCACCGCCCGATTCAATTGAACGAACATCCGGGTCTCGGCCTCTGTGAACGGCTCGACGGCGGCCAGCCAGCGCCGCTCGCGGGCCACCTGACCGATCGCCTGACTCAGCGAAGTGGCATCCGAAGGGGCTGTCGAACGGATCAACACCTCCGGAGGCAAGCAAACAGAGCCAACAGCAATGGAACTCATGGATCGAGGCAGCAGGGTTTCAACGCAGCGCTGAGTTGCACGATCCGCAGGCAAGGCTTGCAGGTCGAGCAGGACCGATTGAAAAGACACAATGATCCCGAATGCATCGACCATGCAATCACCGCGGAGAAGGCTGGAATCAGCTCTCAGGCGGACTTTTCACTGTTCCACCAATTGAAACAAAATCCTACGTCCAGACGCCTGACCAAGCCTTTCCTGGGCACAGTCCTGACGGTGGCAACGCCTCTGTCGCACCTCAGGAGAATGACCCCGGGAACGGACCCAAGGTGTTCAGTGCCAAAAAAACGGGCGTTGACACCGATCCCGCTGTTTGCTTCCTTCCACGTCCCCCTGTCGGGGGAAAGTTTTTATGTACGCTGTTCTGGAAACCGGCGGTAAGCAGTACCGCGTCGCTGCAGGCGACACCATCGAGATCGAACTCCTGCCCGCCACCGCGGGTCAGGTCCACACCTTCGACCGCGTCCTCCTCATCAACAAGGAGGGCAACGTCACCGTCGGCAATCCGGTCATCGCCGGCGCCACGGTCAAGGCCGATGTCGTGGAGCACATCCGCGGAGACAAGGTCGTCGCGTTCAAGATGCGCCGCCGCAAGGGTTACCACAAGAAGATCGGCCACCGTCAGGAACTGACAGTGGTGAAGGTCACCGAGATCAACGGATAAAGATCAACGGCTAACACTCCTCAAGGCATATGGCTCACAAGAAAGGTCAAGGTAGTTCACGCAACGGACGCGACAGCGTCAGCAAGCGTCTGGGCGTCAAGGCATACGGTTCCGAGTTCGTGACCGCCGGCAGCATCCTGGTCCGCCAGCGCGGCTCCAAGTTCTCCGCCGGTTCCAACGTCGGCACCGGTCGCGACTGGACCCTGTTCGCTCTCACCGACGGCACGGTTCTGTTCGACAAGGCCCGCTCCCGCGTGAGCGTCGTGCCCGCCGTCGAAGCAGTCGCCTGACAGCGCTGTCCCTGTATCCATCGCCCTCCGAGGTCGCCCTGCGGCCCAAGTCGTCGATAGCCGATCAACCGGCTCATACAGGTCTGGTGCAGTTGGTTTGCTGTCCTTAGCCGGCACGGTTACAACACTCTCTTGGGCGAGGCTCCTTGGGCCTCGCCTTTTTTATTCCTTCACCCCGGCTCCACGGAGCCTCGCTTTTTTTGTCGTCCCCCGTACTTTCAGTTTATGTTCGTCGATGAGGTCAAGGTCCATGCTCGTGCCGGGCATGGAGGCAAGGGCGCTGTCGCCTTCCACCGGGAAGCCTACATCCCCAAGGGAGGCCCCAGCGGCGGTAATGGCGGCCGAGGCGGCGATGTGATCCTGGAGGCCGACCACGACCTCAACAACCTCATCCAACAGTTCTTCGTCTCCAACCTCTTGGCCGAAAATGGCGAAGGCGGCATGGGCAAGGGAATGGACGGCAAGGCCGGCAAAGACCTGATCATCAAGGTGCCCTGCGGGACCATCGTTTGGCGCGTCCACCGCGAGCCGGAACTGCCGGAAGGCGTCACGGAGTCCGAGGAACCAGAAGATCCATCAATCATTCCGGCTGCTGGGGCCGACCGGCCGGTCATCCGCAATTCCGGAGGGGTGCAAGCCATGGAGTTGGACCTCAGCGCCGAAGAAGAAGTAGAGGACGGCCGCAGCGGTTCGCAACGACGCGACGCACAGAAGGGCGAACGGGTTTGTGATCTCACCGAGCACGGACAGCGCTTCGTTCTCTGCAAGGGAGGCCGCGGTGGACTGGGCAACCGCAATTTCGCCACCGCCGCCCGTCAGACACCTCGATATGCACAACCCGGCGAGGCCGGTGACGAAGGAGACTTCCTCCTCGAACTGCGCATGCTCGCCGAGGTTGGACTGGTGGGATACCCGAATGCGGGCAAGTCCACGCTGTTGACCGCGATTTCCAAGGCACGCCCCAAGATCGCCGCCTACCCCTTCACGACACTGACACCGCAAGTGGGCATCGTGGAGTATCCCGAGGATTATTACCGACTGACCGTCTGCGACGTACCCGGCCTGATTGCTGGCGCTCACCTCAATGTCGGCTTGGGACACGCCTTCCTGCGCCACATCGCCCGGTGCAGGATCCTCGTCATCCTGTTGGACATGGCTGGAACGGACAACCGGCACCCCTGGGACGACTATCACAGCCTGCTCGAAGAGCTCGAACTGTACGATCCCACCCTCTTGGAACGCCCCCGTCTGGTGGTGGCCAATAAAATGGATGAGGCACCAGCGGAGGCCAATCTGAAGTCCTTCAAGCGCCGCGTTCGCAAGACTCCGGTTCTGCCCATTTCTGCCGCCTTCGACGAAGGCATCCCAGCCTTCCGTAAAACCATCCGACAGATGGTTGAGGAGACCCTTGAGGTCGAATCCGGAGAATGACCCCGAGCCGCTGACCCGGGGCCACTGGAGCCTGAATCCCCTTCGGCGCGCGTTCTCTTCAGCCGGCCAGCGCATTCAAGGGCTCGGCAGGCAACGACGGTGAAGGCGAGATACGCCCGTGCAGAACGCCAATAACCCGCGCAAAGAGGGGTGAAGACTCTTTGCCAAGATAGTATGGAGTGGCCCTTTTTGTGTAAATGTGAGGGACCGACCCCGTGGGGTGGAGTGTTTGCGGCTTGGTGTGGGGGCGGGGTGGGTGTAGAGAGGGTGGGTCATGCCGCGACTCGTCTTCGACATCGAAACCTCTGCCGTGGGACTGGAAAACTTCGACGAGGTTCAGCAGGAATACCTCTTCCGCGAGGCCGAACGTCAACCAACCGAGGAGGACAAGGCACGCAAACGGGCCGAGATTTCCCAACAGTTCAGCTTGTGGCCCTTCACCGCTCAGGTGGTCTGCATCGCCATGATCAACGCCGACTCCGGCAAGGGACAGGTCCTCTACCAGTCCGATGACTTCGATGAGGAAGCCCTGGAATCGGCGGAATCCGAGAATTCCGGCGCTGCCGTGGAATTCGCCCCGCAAGTCGACGAGGTGGAACTGCTGACGGCCTTCTGGGATGTCGCCAAACGCTACGACAGCATCGTGACCTTCAACGGCCGCGGCTTCGACGTCCCCTTCCTGTACCTGCGCTCGGCGCTGCTCAACGTGCCCATCACGCGCAAAGACTGGCTGGGTTACCGCTACCAGACGGAGCCCCACTGCGATCTGGCCGAACAGTTCACCTTCTACAATGTCAGCGGCCGCGAGGGGGCCGCCCGGAAGTTCAACCTCGATTTCTACTGCAAGGCCTTCGGGATTCCTTCCCCCAAGGCCATGGGCATCAGCGGCATGGATGTCAGCTCGTTGCTGGCCGAAGGCCGCCACCGCGACATCGCCGAATACTGCCTGCGCGACGTGGTCGCCACGGTCGAACTGCACAAGGTCTGGGAAGAACGCCTCAAGGGCATCAAGTGATGCGGCATTCAACCGGCGCGCCGACCGGTCGGTTGTCCCCCCGCGTGTTTTGACTTCAACGCTCTCCCCCATACCCTCACACCCATGCATATCGTCCGTGCCTCGGATGCCGACCATGACGCGCGCCTGAACCAGGCCGCTGCCGCCTCGTCCCTCTTCGATCCCGTGATCGAGGAACGCACGCGCGCCATCATCGAGGCGGTCCGCACCCGCGGCGACGCCGCCTTGGTCGAGTTCACCCAGCGCTTCGATGGGGCCACCCTCACGCCGGAGCAAATCCCGGTGACCCAGGCCGAGCGGATGCAGGCTTCACTGAAGGCCGGCCCTGAGTTGCGGACCGCCGTCACCGAATCGGCCAAGAACATCGCGGCCTTCTCGAAACGTTCCCGCCGTCGCGACTGGTCGGCCAAGAATTCCCACGGAGCCCAGGTGGGCGAGGTGTTCCAACCGTTCCAACGGGTCGGCGTGTATATTCCCGGCGGCACGGCGCCATTGGTCTCGACCGCACTGATGACCATCACGCTGGCCAAGGTCGCGGGCTGTCCCGAGATCGTGGTGTGCACGCCGTGCGGCAAGGACGGCACGATCAATCCGGCACTGCTCTTCGCAGCCAATGTCGCGGGCGCCACCGAAATCCATCGGGTGGGCGGATCGCAGGCCATCGCGGCGATGGTTCATGGCACCGAGACCATCCGGCCGGTGCACAAGGTCTTCGGTCCCGGCAATGCCTACGTCGTCGCGGCCAAACGCCTCCTCTTCGGGCACGTGTCGGTCGACCTCTTGCCAGGCCCCAGCGAGACCTTGGTGCTGGCCGACGATTCGGCCGATCCGCGCTTCATCGCAGCCGACCTGCTCGCCCAAGCCGAACACGGTTCGGGCCACGAACGTGTCTGGATGGTCACCACATCAGCCAACCAATTGAAGGCCGTTGAAAAAGAGATCGCCCGCCAACTGCCCACACTGGGGCGACGGGAATTCATTCAGAAGGTCCTGGATGCCAACACCTGGTTGATCCAGGTCCGCGATCTCGATGCGGCCGTGTCGCTGGTCAACCGACTGGCCCCGGAACACTGCGAAATCATGACCCGCAATCCCCGGGCCTTGGTTCCGCGGATCCATGCCGCCGGCGCCATCTTCCTCGGCCAGGGTTCTCCCACGGTCCTGGGCGATTATGTCGCCGGGCCCAGCCACGTGCTGCCCACCGGCGGCGCGGGCCGCAGCTTTGCCGGACTCACCGTGGACCAATTCCAGCGCCGCACCAGCGTGGTGGAATACTCCAAGCCCGCCTTGCGCAAGGCGCTCAAGGGGGTCGCGGCCTTCGCCGGATTGGAAGGTCTCGACGGTCATGGTCGTTCGGCCGCCATCCGGCTCGAAAACAAATCGCGGGGGCGCTGATCCGTGTTCTGGCGGGGGCGGTTGGCTGGTCCGGCTTGTTCACCCGCCATCCCTGTGTTCCCATTCCCGCCAATGACTCCAAGATACCCGCAATCCTCGACGGGATTCCTGTTGAGCCTGGCTCTGCTGGCCGCTGGCTGCGTCACCGAACCGGTGACCGGGCGAAAGCAGTTCATGGTGACCGGGGCCAGCCAGGAAGTGTCGCTCGGCCTGAGCGCCTTCGAGTCGCTCAAAAAAGAGACCCCGATCAGCAAGGACGCGGCTCAGAAAGCTCTGCTCGAAAAAGTGGGCCGCCGCATCGCCGCGGTGGCGGACATGCCCAATGCCCAGTGGGAGTTCGTCCTGTTCGACAGCCCGCAGGTCAACGCCTTCTGCCTGCCGGGCGGAAAAGTGGGTGTCTACACCGGAATCCTGTCCATCACCCGGGACGAGTCCGGCTTGGCCACCGTGATCGGGCACGAAGTCGCCCATGCCGTGGCACGCCATGGCGGGGAACGCATGAGCGTGGCCAAAGGCATCGAGCTGGCCGGAATCCTCGGCGGCACGGCCATGTCGCAAAGCGAGTACGGCCCGTACTTCCAACAACTCTACGCGCCGGTTTCGCAAGTCGGCGTCGCTCTGCCGCACAGTCGGATGCAGGAAAGTGCGGCCGATGAGATCGGTCTCATCCTCATGGCCCGTGCCGGCTACGATCCCAGACGGGCTGTGGATTTCTGGCAGCGCTTCGCCGCCCACAACCAAGCGGCCGGCAGCCAGACCCCATGGTTTCTGCGGACCCACCCGGTGGACCAGCAGCGCATCGCCAAGATACAACAACTCCTTCCCAAGGCCCAGGCCGAGTTCCGGCCCGCCAACCCGTAATCCCTCATGAAGCCCACACCCACGATCCTGCCGGCCACCCTGCTGGCCCTTCTGGCGTTGACCACCACCCCCGGCTGCGGTTCCTCCGGTTCCAAGGCCAAGGCCCGAATGATCGAGCCCCAGGGCAGCGAGTCCGTGGTGACCTCGACCGGCCTTCCCTATCGTCCCACGGCTCCAGTGTTCGCGGTTGATCCGCCGGCCGGCTTCCGCCCGGAGCTCAATCCTCCCGCCCCCCTCAGCTCTGTGCCCGGCCTCAAGCCGACCACCCTGTTGCTGGCGTCACCGCTACGTCCTTACCGCGAACCCAAGGCCACGAATGACTGGGTCACCGCCGCCAAAGGATGGCGCGGCACACCGTTCGTCGAAGGCGGATCAGACCGTCAGGGGGCCGACAGTGCAGGCTATGTGGTGCAGCTCCACAAGGAGGTTTCGTCAACCGCCACCGCCACGACCCCTGCCGAACTGTGGACCTCGGGCAAGCCCGTGGGCATCGCCGCATTCGAACCGGGAGACATCGTCTTCTTCGGTGACCTCAACTCGCTGTCACCCATCCATGTGGGCGTCTATGTGGGAGACCGATCGTTCACCCACAGCAGCGTGGGCACCGGGGTGAGCTTCGCCTCGCTGGACGACACCTACTGGAAACCCCGCTTCCTGGGCGCCCGCCGACTCCAGCGCTGAGCACCTGTCCGGGGAAAGCACGGCGGGAGCTTGCCCGCCATCATCGGGGAAGCGCCTCGGGCAGGTCCGCGATGGCATAGACCATCGCGGCCATGGCCGCTGAACAACGGGCCAGCGCTTCCGGATCCACCTTGTCCACCGTGTCGGCCTCGGTGTGGTGCACGCGGAAATAGCGGGCCCGGTCCACGTGCAAGGACATCACCGGAACGCCGCGCTCCAAAAGCGGCGCAATGTCGGCGGCCACTCCCCGAGAATCCGCCAGACCCGCACCCAATCGCTCGCCCAGAAAGGCGTGCACCGGTGCCAGCATCGCTCGGGCTGCTTCGCTGCCCGTGAAACCAAAGCCCTTGGGAGTGAATGTGCCGGCATCGGCTTCGAGAGCGACGATGTGCCGCCCCAACTCGGCGACGTGCGCATCCCGATAACCCTGGGCGCCACGGCCTCCCCATTCTTCATGGGTCCATAGCACACAACGGACAGTGCGTCGCGGCTGGAGGCCGAGCTTCTTCATCCAGCGCACCGCTTCCCAGGCCGCCACACAGCCACCGCCATCATCCTGGGCCCCCTGACCCACATCCCAAGAATCGATGTGCCCGCCCAGCACCACGACTTCATCGGGTTTTTCGCGACCCCGGATCTCGGCGATCACATTGCGGTTGGTCACCACGCCACGCTCCGCCGCGGACATCTCCAGACGCAGTGTGACCGGACGGCCACGGGCCACCTCGCGGGCAATGCGTCCTGCGTCTTCCGGGGTGAGGGCTGCATGCGGGATCCTGGTCACCCCGTCCTCGTAGCGCATGGCTCCGGTGTGCGGCGTCCGCAAGGCATCATCGGCCACCGAACGGATGAGGCTGGCCACGGCGCCCGCCTTGGCCGCCTCGATGGCTCCCTGGGATCGGAAGCGGACGGTCTCGCCGTACTCGGTGAAAGGCACATTGAAGACAACGATCCGACCCCGGATCTCGGCGGCCCGCTGCGCCAACTCGGCGAAATTGGTCACCACGCTGACCGGAGCGGTGATGCCACCGGGCGGCGTGCCCACACTGCCACCCAAGCCCAACATCGGAAGTCGTTCACGGCGGGGAGACAGCATCTCGACCGACTCGATTCCGCGTTCCCAGCGGGGCACGACCACCGGTTCCCCATGGACATTTTCCAACCCGTCGCGGCGCATCCGCTCCAGAATCCAATCCACGGCGGATTCCAGTGCCGGTGAAGCACTCGGGCGCGCTCCAAAGGTGTCGCACAGTTCAGCCAGGCGATCCCAACCCTCACGGGAAGCCCCCATGGCGGACACCAGGCGATCCATCGCCGCGCGGGTGTCGGGTGGCAGGGCGGTTTGAACTGGAGTCTTGGCCGGAGCCAGGGAACGCCAGCGGATTTGTCGCACGGCGGCCGTGGTGCTCCAGGAAGCCAACCCCAATGGCTTGCTGCGCTCGATCTCGCCCTCGCGCAGGGACAGAGTCTTGCCGCGCGTGTCCAAATCGATGATTTGCTTGCCGTCGAGCCACACTGCCACGTTGGTGCTCACCACGCGCAACTTCAGCGCGTACCAACGACCGCTCTCGAAGCGCTCCAAGTGCGTGGTGCTGTTGCTGTTGGCCGATTCACCGTCGATGTTCGACAAACCCACCACGCTGCCACCCCAACCACCCACGATGAGCGTCAGGTGATGGGTCCCGACCGGGAAGGTCAAGCCGCAGAAGAAATCGATCCCCAGAACCCGTTGAGCCTCCAGCGAAAGCTCGTAATCGACGGTGGGAAAGTCGTTGGTCCAGTTCACACCGGTCAGGATGCCTTGGTTGAGGATCAAAGTGCCGTCGCGCACCTCCACCTCGCCGGCTCCCGCAAAGGGGGTGCTGGCCCATCCCGACTGGGTCTTGCCGTCGAAGAGCGGTGTCCAGGTTTCTTCGGCGGCCAGCAGCCCGCACGGCATCCACACGCTTGCCAACAACCATCCCAACACCCAAAGACGGTCCTTCCAGTGGTTCATGCGGACACCATGCCCCGGGTCGGGTTCAGGCACAAAGCAGAAGGCGATTTGAAGGAGGTCCGCGAGTCCGATTTCGGCGTGTCTTCCCGGCGGCTCGCGCTCCTGATACGGTATTGGCCTCGTGACCGAAACGGCTGCCCCCACTCCACACCGTCTGCCCGAACTGCTGGCTCCTGCCGGTGACTGGGACTGCGCCCGCGCGGCCGTGGAAAACGGAGCCGACGCCATTTACTTCGGTCTGGACCGTTTCAATGCCCGCATGCGGGCCCGCAATTTCACCGAGTCGGATCTGCCGGCCTTGATGGAGTTCCTGCACCGACGCGGGGTCCGCGGCTATGTCACCTTCAACACATTGGTCTTCACCGACGAACTGACCGACGCGGAGGATTACCTCCGCTCGGTCATCTCGGCGGGCGTCGATGCCGCCATCGTGCAGGATGTCGGCATTTGCCGGCTGATCCGCAAGATCTCACCCGATTTCCCCATCCACGGATCCACGCAACTCACCGTCACCAGCCCGGCCGGCGTGGAGTTCGCCCGCTCGCTCGGATGCGAACTGGTCGTGCTGGCGCGTGAGAATTCCATCCGGGAAATCGAAGCCATCCAAACCGCCCAACGCGATCGAGCCTCGGTGGCTGGGAGCCCGGCCCCATTGCCATTGGAGGTCTTCGTGCATGGGGCATTGTGTGTCGCTTACTCCGGACAATGCCTGACCAGCGAGTCTCTCGGTGGCCGCAGCGCCAACCGCGGCGAATGCGCCCAGGCTTGCCGCATGCCCTACGAGCTGGTTTCTGACGGCCAGACCGTGGACCTCGGTGACCGGCGCTACCTGCTCTCACCGCAGGATCTTTCCGGACTCGAAGTGCTGCCGGATCTCGTGAGGGCCGGAGTCCGGTCACTCAAGATCGAGGGCCGTCTCAAGTCGGCCGAATACGTGGCCAGCATCACCCGGGTTTATCGGCGGGCTCTGGATCAGATGGCCGCCTCGGCATCGGCCGACTCCTCTTCGGAGGCCCGCTACGAACTGGAAATGGCCTTCAGCCGCGGCCTTTACACAGGATGGTTCCGGGGCATCAACAACCAGGAACTGGCCCATGCCCGCTTCGGCAAGAAGCGGGGAGTCTACCTGGGCGAGGTCTCGGCCGTTGGCCCCAATGCCGTCCGACTCCGACTCGAAGGACCGCTCAAACCCGGTGACGGGGTCGGTTTCGATGCAGGACGCCCCGATCTCCCGGAAGAAGGGGGCCGTATTTACGGCGTACGTGCCCTGCGAGATGGCTTCGTGGAATTGACCTTCGGAAGCGGAGCGGTGGATTTCCAACGCATCGAAGTCGGACACCGCCTCTGGAAGACCGATGATCCGGAGCTGAACCGGGACCTTCGCAAGACCTTTGAAGGTGAGGCCCCGCGGCAAACACGCCCGCTGCGCTTCGAGGTGCATGGCAGCGCCGGAGCGCCCATGACCTTGATCGTGCGCGACACCGAGGGCCACGTGGTGCAGGTGACGTCATCGATCTTGCTGGTGGAGGCACAAAAGCGCCCCATGACGGCGGAATCCCTCGGCGACTCGCTCGGGCGTCTGGGAGGCACGCCCTTCCACCTCGGAGGCGTGGCGGTTCATCTCGAAGGCGCACTCATCCTGCCCGTCAGCGAACTCAACCGACTGCGTCGCGAAGCCGTTGCCCAACTGGAGATCCTGCGCGCCGCCCCGCGCATCTGGAAGCTCCTCCCTGCGGCACCGGAATCCCATTCGGTGGCAGCCACCGTCCGGCCGGACAACAGCCCCACAGCCGCGAAGACGCCCGAACTCATCGTGCTGGTGCGATCGCTGGCGCAGTTGGATGCCGCCCTGCGTTGCGGAGTCACGACGATTTACTGCGATTTTGAGGATCCGAAGAAATACCGCGAGGCGGTGACGACCTTTCACACGGCCCATGGCTGCAGCGTCGCTCCCGGAGCCGCACGCCCCGAAATCTGGGTGGCGCCACCCCGCGTTTTCAAACCCGGCGAAGAGTGGATTCTCAAGCAGGTTCTTTCGAGCAACGCCGATGGCTACCTGGTGCGAAACGCGGAGCATCTGCGATTCTTCGCCGGTCAGCGCAGACGCGGCGATTTCTCGCTCAATGTCGCCAACCCGTTGGCGGCCGATTGGTTCATCACGCATCAACAGCTGGAACGCGTGACGGTGAGCTACGACCTCAATGCCGAGCAGGTGTCGGGGCTGTTGCGTGCAGCACCTCCCGAGTGGTTTGAATTGACGCTCCACCAGCACATGCCCCTGTTCCACATGGAGCATTGTGTCTTCTGCGCCTTCCTCTCGAAAGGCACTGATTACACCAATTGCGGCCGTCCCTGCGACGAGCACGTGGTCAAACTCCGGGACCGCACCGGCGCGGAACACCCACTCAAGGCCGACAGCGGCTGCCGCAACACGGTGTTCAATGCCCGGGCTCAAACCGGAGCCGAATCCCTGGGCCGCTTCCTCGACCTCGGTGCCCGGGTCTTCCGGATCGAGTTCGTGGACGAGGCGGCCGAACAGGTGGCCACGGTCATCGGCCGCTATCGGGCCTTGCTCCGCGGCGAGATCACCGGCCAAGCGCTGTGGCAGGAACTCAAACTCTCCAGTCAACTCGGCGTGACCCGAGGCCAGTTTGAAACAACAGAGGCGCGGAAGGTGTTCCCCCGCGCCTGATCGGATCGCCTCTGAAGGTGTGAACCCTTGACCGGAGCGTTCCGGCTCAGTTCAACGGCTTCCAGTTGACGTAGCGGTAGCGATCCCAGACCCAACGGAAGTCGGGGTTTTTGGAGGTGCCACCCGCCCAGTAGAAGCTGTCTTTTCCGGCACCGGAGTCCTTCGCCGCCTTGATGGTCGCACCGTCCAGCCACTTGTGGCTTTCCGAGTGGCCGTCTTGGAAGCCGAAGGTGCTGACCTGGCCATGGAAGATGGTGAAAGGATCGACCCAGCCCGGCGGCGCGGTGTTGATGACCCACGTTCCCATGTTGTAACCACGCGAATCGGCCTCCTCGACAAAAACCATGCTTTCAGAGGGGTTGGTGACCTCGGACTCCTTCTTGTAGGGGATGGATGCATCCCATTGGCCACCGTTCATGCCGTTGGCCTTGGAATAACTGTCGAAGGCCCATCCCTTGCCTGGGGCCAGCTTCATGCGCGAATCGCCCGGGCAATGATAGACTTGGTAGCCTGGGCAATACTGCTGCAGCGGGGCGTTGCTCATGCCGTTGTAGACCCGCCGAAGGGCCTCGGCCTGAGTGATGCCAACGGCGAGGCCCGGCATGGGACTGCGCCAATAGCCTCCTCCAACCAGATCCACGACCGCATTGTTGATGCGGACTTGGAGCGGCATCAGGTCGGACTGATTGTCGTTGGAATACAGAATCCAACCCAGGACGAGCTGCTTTTGATTGCTGACGCAATTGGCCCCGGTGGCCTTCATGCGAGCACGACCCAAAGCCGGCAGGAGCATCCCGGCCAGGATGGCGATGATCGCGATCACCACCAGAAGTTCGATCAAGGTGAAACCGGCACGACGGTCCGACGAAAGAGTCGTTTTCATGGGAGTTGCTGTTAGAGGATGCGTCACCCTCGATTTCGGCAAGCCAAAAGAGGCCCGGGAATCGCAATCGGACTGGAGCAACAGGACACCACGGACAAAACCCGGATGACACCCTCGTCCGAAGGGCAAACCCGACACGAGCGTGCTTTCCACCCTCAGAAAGGGAGTGGTGTGCTGAATTGCCACAGACAATCAGGCAATTTTGTATTCCATTTTAAGGATTTTGATCCATCGTGCATAAATGTCTCGTCCGGTGGACACCAGCGACCTTTCCGCTGTCCAAAGCGAAGTCAGTTCCGTTTTTTCGTCTCTTTTTCCACAAGGGGACCCCAGCTTCATTGGCCAGGCCTTCGGATGGTATGAGCTGCTTTTCCATGGAAAGTACCCCGGGTACCAAGCGCTCGACGCCGGTTATCACGATTTTGAGCATACTTTGCAGGGAACGCTCTGTCTGGCCCGTCTGCTGCAAGGGCGT
>JACCDP010155124.1_pt1 | contig 16743 bp, 16 predicted proteins | sample 7445841 | NCBI WGS metagenome assembly JACCDP01 (sample SAMN15323441, study PRJNA562643) | freshwater metagenome | isolation source: river surface water | place: USA:Blue River Watershed | collected 2017-08-17 | reverse complement strand
TAGGTTGGGACGGTAGGGACACTCCCGCCCCCTCCTGCGAGCGAGCCGTCCGGTCCGGCCGCCGCCCCGGCCGGGTGCGCCCCCGTCCGTCAGCCGGTGTGTGCCGCGCCCCGGTCGACGCCGACCGCCTCGCCGCCCTGCGGCCACCCGCCCACTTCCCGCAGCCGACGCCGCAGCGTCGCGCGCGGCAGCTTGAGGATTGCGCTCACCTCCTTGAGCGACCGTCCTTCGCGGAGCAGCGCCATCGCCGGTCGCACGTCCACGTCGACCCTCGGTCGGCCGCAGTGCTTCCCTGCCGCCTGGGCGCGTCGAACGCCCGCGACCACCCGCTCACGGATGAGGTCGCGCTCGAGCTCCCCGATCGCCGAGATGATGGTGAACATCGCCTTCCCCATCGGCGTCGAGGTGTCGACCTGCTCACGGAGGCTCACGAAGTGGACGCCGAGCGCGCGGAACTCCTCCATCGCGGCGAGCAGGTGCCCCGTGTCCCGCGCGAAGCGGTCGAAGCGCCACACCGCCACGAGGTCGAGCCGGCCGGCACGTGCGTCGGCCATGAGGCGATCGAGGGCGGGGCGGCGGTCCTTCGCGCCCGACACACCCTCATCGACGTAGTCCGCAGCGTCCCAACCGCGCTGCGCGGCGACCTGGCGTAGCTCCTCCAGCTGCAGCCCCACGTCCTGGCCGTGCCCGAGCGTGGAGACGCGCGCGTACAGTGCGGCGCGTGGAGGCCGGCTCACGGTCCTACGCCCCCCACGCCAGGTCGAGGCCGCGCGCGAGGTCGTCCTCGGCGGTCTCGGCGTACATCGCCACCGTGTTCACCCTCGCATGCCCGAGGTGCCTCTGCACGACGTGGAGGCTTCCAGTGGCGCGGTACAACATGCGGCCTGCCGTGTGCCGCGCGGCCATCAAGGGCCGATGCTCGAGCTGCGCCGCCCGGAGGGTGCGCGCCCAGACGCGCCATGCTCCGTTGCGCGTGATCGTCCTGCCGCCCCGACCGGGGAACAGCGGCGCCTCGCCGGCGGTCGACCACCCCGCAGTGGGAAGCCACGCCAGGTAGCTGCGCAGCGTCCGCGCGACGGCCCCGGGCATGACGACCGTGCGGACGTCCCCCCGCGGGCGTCGGACCTCAAGCGCCGCGCCTTCTCCCGAGAGGACGACGTCCTGCACCCGCAGGGTCACCACCTCGCTTGCCCGCAAGCCGCCCGCGAGGGCCACACCGACCATGGCGTGGTCCCGTACGGCGATGCGCCGCCCACGCTTCAGGGCCTCGGCAGCCCGCGCCTCGAGGTGGCGAAGCAACGCCTCGCTCTCCTCCCGACGCAGGTGGTCCAGCACCTCATCCTTCCTCTGCATCTCCATTCCTCCTCAACCTGGGGTGGGCGGTGCGGCGCGCAGGCCGCCGCCGCGAATCACGGGACGTGCCGCGTGGGACGGGGCGGGACTGCTCGAAGGCGACCCCACACGTCAACTGCCTGGGCGGCGTGTAGGGCGCACCGTCGGCGCGCGCTTCGTCGTAGCGGTGCAGCAGCGCATCCAGTGCGCACACGAGCTCGGCCGCCATCGGGCGCCAACCGGCGAACCCGGCGGTGTCGAAGGCGGCGCAGAGTTCCGCGAGCTCCCCGCGCGCCGTGAGGATGGAGTTGCGGCCCCGCTTGCCGATGCCCTCGGCGACGTCCGAGACGACACGGTTCGCTGCCTTCAACCCGTTCGTACGCAAGTACGCTCCGAACTCGGACGGCCAGCGCTGGCGCGACGCGAACGTGAGGAGCTTCTGCGCGAGATGGTAGGCCGGCTCCCGCTCGTGGTCGAACATCGGCGGTGCGGCGGGACGGCCGCGGACGAGCGCTGTCATCGGGCTCCCCGGTACGCGAGGGTGAACAGGGTGATCGCCAGACCGACCGCAAGGCCGTAGCCGAGGCGGACACGGTACTCCTGCGTCGACAGCGGCGGTGGACCCGTGGGCGCTTCCGGCGCGGAGAGGCCCGCGGCGATGACGCCCACGGTCTGGGCGCTGACCGGGTGCGAGGCGGCGGCGTAGGCCCGCTCCCACCCATCCCGGACGGTCGCAGGGGCGCTCATCGGTGCCGGGGAAGTGAGCGGGACGCCCGGGTCCCAGCCGCGCAGCAGCCCGATGCGCGCGGTGTCCGAGGCCCCGAACGCAGCGTCGCGCGAGAAGGAGCGCGTGGTCATGCGCGCCTCCGCCCCATGAGAAGCCAGGCACCCGCACCCACGATGATCCCCAGCGAGACGCCCAGCACGAGCGGCGGACCTTCCCGAACCGCCACTGCACGGGCGCGCGAGGCGGCGGAGGACACGTACTTCGCTGCCCCCGCCGCGATGGTGACCGCACCGAGGGCGACGGTCCGCAAACGCTCCTCTTCTTCCTGTCGCTTCCGCTCCGCGGCTTCGGCGAGCGCCTGGGCCGCAGCCTGCGCCTCATGGCGGGCGGTCTCGAGATGGTCGTCGAACGAGCCGCCCGCTGGGGGCGTGCTCGCCTCGGGGTCCGGCGCGGTGGACGCCTCTACAGCTACCGCCGTGCTCATGCCGACCTCGCCGTCGCTGTGGACGTGGTGGCGGCGAAAGCCTGCTCGGCCCGCTGCTGGAGCGCGCGGCTACCGCCGCCCTCCGCGACGATGCGCGCCAGCGCCGGTTGCGCGAGGAGGACGGTGGTCAGGCCGCTCGGGTTCCCGAGGAAGCAGCGCGACTCGCACCAGCGGCACTTGAGGTACGGGCGGCCCCGACGGTCGATGCGCACCATGGCGGCATCAGGCTCCAGGCACAGCGGGCAGCGCGCGACGTTCATGCGTCCACCTCCGGCCCCGACGGCGCGTGGGGGGGTGTCCACGCCCCGCGGACGACGCCCGACGCCCCCGAGGCGCCGTAGCGGTTCTTCTCGCTCGTCCAGGCTCCCTGCTCGACCCGCAGCACGACGTCCGCCTCGTGGGTGTAGGCGGTGGAGCCCTTGAAGTCGCCCGCCTTCGTCGCGTGGAGCACGCCGATGAGGAGCGGACACCCGGCGTCCGTCAGCCCCCGCAGGTCCTCAGGCTGGAGCGTGGACACGGTGATGCTGTCGACCACGATGGCGTGCCCCGCGCGCGCGGCGTCGAGGATGTCCTGCAGACCGGGCTTCACGAGGACATGCACGTCCCGGCGGTGCGCCATCCCGGCGAGAGAGAGGCGGCGCGCCATCGGCGGGCCGGGGCTCTCCTCGAGGGAGGCGATGGTCACCGGCGCGCGCTGCGCGGCGATCGCGCACGCGAGCGTGGACTTCCCGCTCCCCGCCGGTCCCCAGCAGAGGAACATCGTCGGGGCCGACCACGCGAGGCCCGTCTCGGGGCATCGGTGGAGGTCCCACGAGCCGCGCACGATGTCCTCGGCCGTCCAGGCGCGCGCCGCACATGCGATGGCGTCTCCCTGCGCTCGGCGCGTGGGCGACCTCATCACGCCGACCGAGCGGCACCCGGGACACCACGACGGGCGCACGGGGTCCTCGACCTCGCAAGCGCAGTTCGGACAGGTCCACCGCATGAACCAATCGTAGCAGAAAGCTGCTCCGAACGCGAGCTTTCTGCGGCCCTCGGCCCACCCGGTACGAGTTGACCTACGTATAGTACTTACTCGGCACGACGGGGCCAGCCGCCCGGGCCGTAGCACTACACGTAGCACTCCATCTAGGGCCGCCCCTCTAGCGCCGCCGAGTCGTGCCGCTATGGTGGAAGCACCGGCGCGCCGCACGCACCACTTGCGCCGTAAGGAGGCCTTCGAGAAACGACCGCGCCCGGGTCCATGACCTGCGCCCGGCACCCCCCGAACAAACAGGAAAGTATCATGTCACGATTGCCAAGCGTCATGGGCGACTCAGCCCGTGTCGGTGGCGATGCATTGCCCGAACCTCACGAAACGGCGGCGACGCGCGCCACTCTAGCGCGGATCCTCGCCGTTGGCGCGCTTCGAGCCGTCGCGCACCGTAACCCCGCCACGTCCCTTAACCCCGCACCGTCCAGGTGCACGAACCCGGCGACATCGCCGTCCCAGGAGTAATGCCCATGCGCACCTTCGATCTCACCCTCCTCCCGCCCCCGCGGCCGAAGCCCGGCCACCGCGGCGACCACCCCGACCATGTCATCTGGGCCAAGCACGGCACGCCGTGGAACGGCTCGCTCAAGCAGCTCGAAGCGCTGCTCGCGACGCCGATCCCCGCGACCGGGAAGTTCGCGTGCGGCTACTTCCTCATCGGAGCCTTCCGAGACCACCGCCCGACCGCGGGGGCGTTCCAGCACGCCTCCGTCATCGGGCTGGACATCGACCACGGACTGACCATCGCGGACGTCGAGAGCGCGCTGGCCCCGTGGGCCCACATCATCTATACGACGTGGCAGCACACCGACGCCTCGCCGCGGTTTCGCGTCGTCGTGCCGCTCGCGCGCGACACGGAAGCTGCGGGTACGCGAAAGACGTGGGAGTTCCTCAACGCGCGGCTGGGCGGCAACGTCGACCCCGCCACGAAGAACCTCAACCGCAACCTCTTCCTCCCGGCGGTACGGCCCGACGGGGTGGCTTCGACGGTGCGCCTGCACCTCGACGCGCCGTGCCTCGACCCGGCCGAGATTCCGGATCCCCCCAACCCGTCATCGCGGCGGCGCTTCGCCGAGCGCGCGGGCGAGATGCCGGTGATCAGGGTGTCCATGCGAAACCTGTCGTTCGCGCTGGAGATCCGCCTCGCGGAACCGACCGTGCGGCTGGGGATCGCAAAGGACCTTGGGGCGACGTTGAGCGGTGAGGGCGATCGCGCCTACGCCGACCATCTTGCCTGCCCGCGATGCGCCCGTCGTTCGGTCTGGTACTGGGTGTCCCCGCAGTGCTCGACTCATGCGCGCTGCCATCACCAAAACTCGTGCGGCTGGAGCGGCCCGCTGAGTGAGCTCCTGATCCACGTCGGGGGTGCGGCATGACCGCGCTGAACGGGTCCGTCCTCGCGAGGCTGAACATCGAGGCGGACGACGCCCCGGACCCCGACGTCGTGGCGCGGCTTGGGCCGCCGGATCGAAGCGGCCGGTGGCGGAACACGCGAGGTGTCCTCACGACCATCTTGAGCCACGACCCGCGCTGGAGCGGGCGGCTCAAGTTCAACGAGTTCCTTGGCGAGCCGATACTTGACGACGCCAAGGTGACCGACCACGACCTCCGCCGCATCGGCTTGCAGGTCGATCGCGCATACGGCCCCAACCCGACGGTTAGCCAGGTCTACGAGGCGGTGGACCTGGTGTCCCGGGAGCGCCCTTTCCATCCCGTCCGGCAGTACCTCCGCAGCCTGAAGTGGGACGGCGTGCCGCGTGTGGACCGCATCGCCCCTGAGGTCCTGGGGAGCGAGGACACGGAACTCAACCGTACGATGTGCCGCAAGTTCCTCGTCAGCGCGGTCGCGCGTGCGATGAAGCCTGGCTGTAAGGCGGACGCCATGCTCGTCCTTGTCGGTGCGCAGGGCGCCCACAAGTCCATGGTGTGCGCGGCGCTCGTACCCGAACCGACCTGGTTCGCGGACACGAAGCTGAACCTTGGGGACAAGGACGGCTACCTCGCCCTGCAGGGGAAGTGGATTTACGAGATCGGGGAGATGGAGAGCTTCAAGGGGCGTAAAAACAGCGTCGTGAAGGCCTTCCTGTCGACGCAGGTCGACCGTTACCGCACCCCGTACGGCAAGCTGTGCGAGGACCATCCCCGTCAGCTGGTGTTCATCGGTACGACCAACAACCCGGAGGTCATCAGCGACCCGACGGGTGCAAGGCGGTACTGGATCCTCGACCTGGGCACGCTCGACCTCGAGCGCCTCGTCCGGGATCGGGACCAGTTGTGGGCGGAGGCGCTGCACTACTACGACACCGGCGAGCAGTGGTGGTTGCCGGACGACCTTGAACGCGTGCGCGCCGAGTCCGAAGAGGATTTCCGGCAGACGGACCCGCACCGCGAGAAGTTGGACATCTGGCTGTCGAGCAGGACCGAGCCGTTCACGACCGAGCAGGCGATCCTCTTGGGGCTGCAGATGACGCTCGACCGTGTCGACCGCGCGCTCCAGCTGCGGATCGGCACGCTGCTGCGCGAACTCGGCTGGACGAAGCATCGGCAGCGGGACACGGGCGCCCGCAAGCATCTCTGGTACCCGCAGAAGCGCGCGCCCGCGGGCTGATACCGCCGAGCGGTATGGTCCACGCAGCCCCTCATGCCCCGGACGGCTCACGCCGCCCGGGGCATCCATTTCGGTACCAGGTTACGATTACGCGCGAGGAGCACCCGCATGCACACCCGAAAGCCCGCCCGCATCGCCCTCTACACGCGGGTCTCCACCGATCTGCAGGCTGCCCGCGACGAGGGGTCGCTCGAGACCCAGGAGGCGCGGCTGCGCGCGGCCGTATCGGCCGCCCACGAGCCAGGGGAGGTCCGCATGGTCTTCCGAGAGGAGGGAGAATCCGGCAAGTCCCTCGACCGCCCGCAGCTACAGCGCCTCCTGTCCGCCATCCGGGCACGCGAGATCGACATGGTCATGGTGACCCGCGTCGACCGCCTCTCCCGCTCGCTGCTGGACTTCTTCGAGATGCACCGCCTCATGGAGGAGCACGGCGTCAAGTTCCACTCCCTCAACGAGCACTTCGACACGTCCTCCCCCGTCGGGGCGGCGATGCTCAAGCTGGTGCTGGTCTTCGCGGAGCTGGAGCGCGCGCAGACCGCCGAGCGCACCAAGGTGGCCATGCGCGCACGCGCGGAGCGTGGACTGTGGAACGGTGGCGCCCCTCCGCTCGGCTACGACTCGCAGCGCAACGGGCATCTCCTCGTCAACGAGGCCGAGGCCGAGCTCGTTCGGCTGATCTTCTCCAAGTACGTGGAGCTGCGCTCGACCTACAAGCTCGCGCGCTGGCTCAACGAGCGCGGGCACCGCCAGAAGTCCTTCGCGTCCCGGCGCAAGGGCAGCACCGGGGGGAAGCTCTTCTCCATCTCGGTGCTGCAGATCATGCTCAGCAACCGCCTCTACCGGGGGGAGATCGCCTACAAGGGCAACGCCTTTCCCGGTCAACACCCCGCCATCATCGACGAGGACCTCTTCGAGCGGGTGCAGCGCATCATCGCGGACAACACCAAGAGCCGCGGCCCGGTGCGCCGTCGCTCCACCTACGCCTACCTCCTCACCGGGTCGGTGCAGTGCGCCTGCGGTTACGCCCTCTCCCCGTCCGCCTCGGGGACGCGCGGCATGACGTACCACTACTACCGCTGCGTGGGCGTCCAGAAGCACGCCGAGCACGTCTGCGAGGTGAAGCAGGTACGCGCGGACGCGGCCGATGCCGCCGTGATGGCCGTCGTGCGCGAGGCGGCGCAGGACCCGCGCCTGCTCGAGGAGGCTGTCGCCGAAGCCAACCGCCTCGCCTCCACGCACATCGCCCCGCTGCGTGAGCGGGTGACGTCGCTGCGCCGGGACCTCTCCCGGGCGGAGCAGGACGCCGAGGCCACCCTCGACGCCCTCCTCCTCGCCGGCGCCGGCAAGTCCGCGACCGCCAAGCGACGCCTGGAGGAGGTCGAGGAGCGGGCCGAGCAGCTGCGGGGCGCCCTCGCGGAGGCCGAGGGTGAGCTGGCCACGCGAGAGGCGGAGCGGCTCGACACGGAGGTCGTCATCTCGGCGCTCCGCGCCTTCGACGAGGTCTTCGACCACCTCACGCTCGACGAGAAGCGCGAGTTCCTGCGCCTCATGCTCAAGCGCGTCGTGGTCTCGAAGGACGAGGTCGAGATCGAGCTCTACGAGGGCCGGCGCGCGAGCGCCGTCCTCGCGGCCTTCGCCTCGGGGAGGGCGGCCAAAAACGCGAACACTCCCGGCCTTGCGGATCGGGAGTGCGTGATGCGATGGAGATGGCTCCCGCTCCCTGACTTGAACAGGGGACCCACGGATTAACAGTCCGTTGCTCTAACCAACTGAGCTAAGCGGGAAGAACCTCTCTCTCTTACCGCATGGACCACGACCCGTCAAGGGCCGCCGCGTTCGGATCCCAGAACGCCTCCGACCCGCGGGCCGCCGCTCACGGGACCGTGACGAGGAAGGATACGCTCACGTCGCTCTCCCCGGGCACCGCGCCCAGCCCGCTCTCGCCTACGGTCTCCGCGAGTCCGGCGACCTTGCCGGGCGCTCCGGCAAGCTCCGGCAGGTGTCGGAGCGTCACGTCGAGCGTGCCGCTGCCCGACGCCCTGACCGTGGCGGTGTTCCGGAGACCCACCGGCAATCCCGCGGCGTCCTCGTCCGCGTACGCATGCACCACCGGCGCCTCCGCCCGCGTTCCGGTCGCCGGCCCTTCCACGGCCGTTCCTGTGATGAACACCTGATGCTCCTCCGCCTCGGCGTCCACCTCCACGGTGATGTCCTCCGCAGGCTCCTCGAGCTCGTTGAGAAACGCCACGGCGAGCGCGTACGTCGTGTCGCGCCGCAGCTCGAACGCACCCACGGCCGCATCGGTCAACGACGCGTCGAGCAACGCCTCGTCCCTCCACGTCGCGACGACGCTCTCTCCTCCGTCCTCGGGCGCGAAGGTCAGCCGCACCGTCGTGATGACCTCCTCCGCGTTCGCCTCCTGCGGAGTCTCGGTGTCCGCGCACGCCATGACTCCCACGAACACCACGCTTCTCCACGCGATTCCAGACATGCTCATACGCGACTCCCCATGGTTTTCTACCCTGCCACACGATGCACATGCACGACGACGCACATGCACTCAGAAGTCCGCCCCGATGCGGAGACGGACCGACCGTCCCGGCTCGTCCGCCTGGTAGCGGAGCAAGCTGCTGTAATCCCGGTACACCGAGTCCAGGAGGTTCCGACCGACCAGGCCGACGGACACGGTCCGTCCGCCCACCGCCATCCTCCCTCCGAGGTCGGCCTCGAGGAGCGTGTAGGCATCCGGCGGCGGCGCGAAGTCCGCCGACGCGTCAGCCCTGCTCTGCGCGAGCACATGCTCGACGGACACCGCCGCTCGCAGTTCCTCCAGGGCGCCCACCCTCCCTGGGTTCGACTCGATCCCCACGCGTACCCGGTCCGGCGGCACCATCGGCAGGAACGTCCCCGTCGAGGCATCCGTCGCCCGCACCAACGCCCCTTGGACCGACAGGGACACCGGCGACGACGGCGCGATCCTCACGCCGCCGTCGGCCCCCCAGAACCATGCATCCGTCGCGTGGAACCGGTACCGCGGGAAGGCCCCCTGGATCGTGACGTCCACAGCCGGCACGCCGCTCTCTCCGATGTCCGGCGCGAACAGGATGTAGTCGTCGATGCGGTTCACGTACCCGGAAAGCTCGACATCCACGAGCGGAGCGTGCACGCCCACCGTGGGCGACACCCCTCTCGTGGTCTCCGGACCCAGCCCCGCATCCCCGACCGCGACGACCGGAGACGTCGGTGCGGCACCACTCATGTACAGCTCATCCACGTTCGGGAAACGCGTGGCGGAGGACAGATCCACCCTCACGTCCAACCGCTCCGGGATGACGACCCACGCACCCCCGAGTGACAGACTCCCCGCGGTGTAACGTACGGGACATCGCGCAGCGTCGTCGCCGAGGACGCAATCGTCCACCCCGAGCGCTCCCCTCGCCTGCGCGCGCTGCCACGCGGAACGTGTCAGGAACGCCGTCCTGTCGAGGGCGTCGAGCCGCCCTCCCACCTCCACGGTCACCGGGCCGCTCTCGATCCGCTCGCTCGCGTGAACGCCCCCTTGAAGCGCACGGAAGTTCGGGATCAGCGGCTGCCCACGGTACACGTTCTCCTGGAACGTCCCGGTCCCGCCCACTTCCCCATGCAGGCGCCCCCACGCGGACTCCCGCGTGCGGTCCGTCCACTTCGAGGCCAGGCTGTGCGTGCGGAGCGTGAAATCGAACTGCGGCCCCTCCACCGCGCGACGGGCATAGTCGTATTCCGTACGGTGGTTGAGCTGGAAGGCGTACGTCGCTTCGGCCTCGCCGCCCCCGTCCAGCTGCCGCCGGACCCTCGCGCGCGCGACGTCGTGCGTGACTTCCTGCCAGGGTCTCGCGATGTCCCTGCGCGCCACCCACGTCTCGGCACCAAGGGGCACGTCCCGCGCCAACCCGGCCCGCAGCTCCTCCGGCGTCCCGGCACGCGCGGCCCAGGTGACGCCCGCCCTCAGATCGTGGTGGTTCCACGCCACGGTGCTCTCCCACCCGTCGTGCGCACGCCCCACCGTGAGCCCGGCGTTCCACACCACGCTGCCGGTGTTCGCGAGCACGTACCGCGGCGTGCGAAGGTCCCCTCCCGCGCCCCAGTTGCCCTCCGCGCGCCACGCCAGCCCGTCGACGCGGGAGGACGCACCGTCCACGCGTGCGGCGACCACGCCCCGCAGGCCGTTGTCCTCCCCGAGCACCTGCACCCTTCCGCCGACGCCCGGCTCCGACCGCAGCGGCAACGGCTCCACCAGCACCACGCCACCGATGGCGTCGGGGCCGTACCGCACGCCGGCCGCCCCCTTCACGACGTGCACACTGCCTGCGCCGAGCGGGTCGATCTCCGTCGCGTGGTCGAGGCCCCACTTCTGGCTCTCGTGGCGGACCCCGTCGAGGAGCACGAGGATTCGTCGTTCCTGATGCCCCCGCACGATCGGCTTGGTCGTGTCTCCGGCGCTCCTCCCCATCGCGACGCCCGGGACCTCCGAGAGCGTCTCCGCGAGGTCATCCCCGGCGACCCGCTCCAGCGCCGCGGCGTCCACCACGGTGACTGCGTGCGTCTCGTGCAGCGTCGGGTCCCGCACCGCCTGCACGACGAGGACCTCCGGCTCCTCCTCCAGCACCTCCTCCGGGGGCGCGAAGTGGAAGTGCACCGGCACCCTCACCGCCACGGGGGTCCCGTCCCGTGTGGCGGGCGTGAACACCAGCGCCTTCGCCGCATCCAGCGCCGGACCCACGAACACCGCGGGCCCTCCGCGCAGATGCTGCACCTCGCGCGGGCGACCGTCCTCGCCGACGGTGACGAGCACCACCACGTCCCCCGACAGGCGCTCCGCGAGCGCTTCGGCCGGGTAGTCCGGCGCGACCTGCGCGGTGAGCGCCGGAGGGACGACGGGCGCGGGCTCCTCCGCGTACGCCGCCCGTGCGCCGAGGAGCGGCGCGAGCAGAAAAATGAACATGACGTCCCCGAGGGAGGGTGTGAACCCGCGCGCGACCCTCGCGCGCGGACGGTTCACGCCGCGGGCGGGGAGGTCTTCGGGGCGCGCACCAGCGGCGCGACGAGCACCGGGGACGCACGCGGCGGCGCGTTCGGAGACGCGGGTGCCACCCGCCAACGGACCGTCGGAAGCACGGGGACAGGCGGCAACGGCACGGCGCCCGGCACGACGGCGTCCGCCACGGCACAGCCGTGATGCAGCGAGGAGTCCGCCGCCTCCCGCAACGCCGGCGCCTCGTCCCGCTGCGCGGACGCCCCCGCCTCGTCCGTGTGAAGCAGGTCGCCGTGGAGGTCGCAGCGCACGTGCGCACGCGCCGCGTCCACGAGGCCGATGCCCGTCTGCAACATCAGCAGCACGCCGACGAGCAGCATGAACAGCGGAGGCAGACGTCGACGCATCGGGACCATCGTGCCCCGGAGACGGCGACGGCGCAAGGGCGACGGTGCGCCGTGCCCCGGTACCGGCGAGCATGCTAGCCTTCGGAACGAGGAGGCCTCCGCATGCCCGGTCACCAGCGCGCCCGCTCCCAGGTCCCCACCGTCGCGACGCAGGAGGGTCGAGGTCCGCGTACGCGCCCGGCGGGCGCGGGGAACGCGGCCCTGACCGAGCGTCTCGGACTGGACGGCGCGCAGGAGGCCGAAGCCCCGCGGGCGCAACCCGAGGGACCCGGCGAGACCCCCGACGCCAACGACTCCGCGATCGCCCTCCAACAGCTCGCCGCGATGGGGTGGGGCGCGGACGCCGGGGGGGCCGAGGGCCCCCAGAGCACGGCCGCCGTGTCGGGCTTCCAGGAGCGCTACGGCCTTCAGGCGACCGGCACGCTCGACGCTGTCACCGTCGACCGCATCGCGGAGGCGCGGGCACACGCCGTGACCCTCACCACCCTGCTCGCCATGGTCCCGGCCGGCGACGCCGACCACATGGCGGAATGGCTCCCGCAGCTCAACGCCTCGATGTGGGAGGCGGGGTGCAACTCCGACGCGCGAAAGGCGGCCTACGTCGCGCAGCTCGCCCATGAGACCGATCATTTCCGCACGCTGGAAGAGTACGCGAGCGGCAAGGCCTACGAAGGCCGCAAGGACCTCGGCAACACCGAGCGCGGGGACGGGACGCGCTTCAAGGGTCGCGGTGCCATCCAGACCACCGGACGCGCGAACTACACGAGCGCCAGCGAGGCGCTCGGCCCCGACTTCGTGGAGAACCCGGAGCTGCTCCAGGATCCGCGCTGGGCCTTTGCCGCCGCTGCCCACTTCTGGAACACGCACGACCTGAACCGTTACAGCGATCGCGGCGACATCCGCGGCCAGACGCGCGTGATCAACGGCGGCACCAACGGCCTGCGCGACCGTGAGGACAAGTACAGCCGGGCCACCTCCGTCCTCGCCAAGCGCGGCCGCGACGCGGGCCTCGAGGTCCTCGACACCGACTTCGTCGGCTGATCCGCATACGGGCGCGACGCGTTTCGCGGGCTTGCCCGCGCCCGGGCCGGATACACTCCCGGCGATGTCCGAACCCATCCGCTTCGTCCTCGACGACCGGCCCGTCACGGTCACCGACGCGCCTCCCACCCGCACGCTGCTCCAATGGCTGCGCGCCAACGGAAAGGTCGGCACCAAGGAGGGATGCGCCGAAGGCGACTGCGGCGCCTGCACGGTGGCGCTCGAGGATTCCGGCCCGGACGGCACGCGCCGCCTCCGCGCGGTCAACGCCTGCATCCTGCTGCTGCCGATGGTCGACGGCCGGCGCGTCTGGACCGTCGAGGGCATCGGCACGGCCGACGCGCCCCACCCCGTCCAGACGGCGATGGTGGACCGCCTGGGGAGCCAGTGCGGCTACTGCACCCCGGGCTTCGTCATGAGCCTCTTCGAGGCCCATCACCGCCGCGACCTCGACGCCGCCTGGAAGCTCGACGACCAGGTGTGCGGGAACCTGTGCCGCTGCACGGGGTATCGCCCCATCAAGCAGGCGCTCTGCGACACGGCCGGCACCGCCGCCACCGCGACGCCCGACGCACGCACCGCGCTGCCGACGCGCGACGACACCTTCCACTACCAGGCCGACGGGGCCCACTTCGTCGCGCCGAGAAACCTCCAGGACGCGCTGGAGATCCTCGCCGCGATGCCCGATGCGCGCATCGTCGCCGGGGCCACCGACGTCGGCTTGCAGGTGACGCAGGGCCGGCAACGCTTCGCGGGGCTGCTCTCCGTCGAGCACCTTCCCGGCCTGCGCGGCGTCACCGGGACGCAGGACGGATGGCGCATCGGGGCCGCCACGGACCTCGTCACGCTCGAGGATTGGAGCGCACACGCGCTGCCCCTCCTCCACCGCATGCTTCGCTACTTCGGCAGCCGCCAGATCAAGCACCGCGCGACGCTCGGCGGCAACCTGTGCAACGCCAGCCCGATCGGCGACACCCCTCCGGTCCTCCTCGCGCTCGACGCTGTCGCCGTGATCGCGGGCCTCGGCGTGGGTGGCACGGTGGAGCGTCGCGTGCCGCTGTCGGCGTTCTTCACCGGCTACCGCGCCACCGCCCTGCGCACGGGAGAACTGCTCGTCGCGATCGAGGTACCCACGCCGTCGACGGACTCGCGCACCGGCGCCTACAAGGTCAGCCGCCGCCGCGAGATGGACATCAGCGCCGTGAGCGCCGCGTTCCGCCTGGACCTCGATGGGGAGCACATCCGGGACGCGCGTGTCGCCTACGGCGGCGTGGCCGCGACCCCGGTGCGCCTCCACGAGGTCGAAGCGCTCCTGCGCGGCGCGACGTGGAACGACGCGGTGGCCGAGGAGGCCGCGACGATGGCCGACGCGACGGTCCAGCCGATGTCCGACCACCGCGGCACGGCGGACTTCCGGCGCATCCTCGTCCGCAACCTGCTCCTGGGCTTTCGAGAGGAGACCCGCGACGCAGCGTTCCGCGCGCTGCCGTCCGGGCATTGCGGCACCGTCGTGCTCGACGGGGACGCGGCAGGAGGCGCGCAATGAGCGCTGCCACCGTCACCCCGGACGGCCTCCCCTCCCCGCTCCACCGCGCGTCTCCGCATGAGAGCGCGCTGCGGCACGTGACCGGGAGCGCGCGCTACACCGACGATCTGCCCGCCCCGGCCGGCATGCTGCACGCGGTGTTCGTCCCCAGCCCGCACGCGCACGCGCGCATCCTCGGCCGCGACGCCGACGTCGCCCGCGCGATGCCCGGCGTCCATGCGGTCCTGTTTCACGACGACATCCCCGGCGACCCGCGCGTCGGGCCGATCGTCCACGACGAAGCCGTCCTCGCCGACGGAATCGTGCACCACACGGGCATGCCCGTCGCGCTGGTGGTCGCCGACACCCGTGAGCAGGCCGAGGCCGCCGCCCACGCCGTCGTGCTGCACTGGGAGCCGCTGCCGGCGACGCTCACGATCGACGCGGCCATCGCAGCGGACAGCTACCTCACGGAGCCGCACGTCATCGCGCGCGGGGACGCGGAGGCGGCCCTCGCGGCCAGTGCCTGCGTCGTGTCCGGGGAGGTGCGCACGCCCGGACAGGACCACTTCTACCTCGAGACCCACTGCGCCCGCGCCATCCCCGAGGAGGGCGGCGCCTGGAAGATCTGGAGCAGCACGCAGCACCCGACGGAGGTGCAGCGCATGGTGGCGCGCGTGCTCGGCATCGGCGCGCACAGGGTCACCTGCGAGGTGCCTCGCCTCGGCGGAGGCTTCGGCGGCAAGGAATCCCAGGCGGCCAACGTCGCGGCGCTCGCGGCGCTCGGAGCCCACGCGACCGGGCGACCGGTGAGCCTGTGGCTGGACCGCGCGACGGACATGGCGTCGACGGGCAAGCGTCATCCGTTCCTGGCACGCTACCGCGCCGGCTTCGACCGGGACGGACGCATCCGGGTCCTCGTCGCGCACCTGTGGAGCGACGGCGGCTTCGCGCTCGATCTCTCGCCGGCAGTGATGGACCGCGCGCTGTTCCACCTCGACAACGCCTACTTCCTCGAAGCCCTGCGCTTCGAGGGTCGCTGCTGCCGGACGCACCTGCCGTCCAATACGGCGTTCCGCGGCTTCGGCGGGCCGCAGGGCGTCCTCGTCGTCGAGAGCGCGATGGACGCCGCGGCGCAGGCGCTCGGGCTGGACCCGGCCGAGGTCCGGCGCGCCAGCTACTACGCGACGCCGGAGCGCAGCACGACGCCCTACGGTCAGGTCGTCCCCGACGCGCGCATCGGCGCCCTCCACGCGCGCCTCGCCCAGACCTCCGGGTACGTCGCGCGACGCGCGGAGATCGAGGAGGAGCACGCGCGCGCACGCGAGGCCATCGCCGGCGGTCGTGCGACGCCCGCGCAACGCTGGCTGCGACGCGGGATCGCGCTCGCTCCCGTCAAGTTCGGCATCTCGTTCACGAATGCCCCCCTCAACCAGGCCGGCGCGCTCGTGCTGGTGTACGCCGACGGCACCGTCCAGCTCAACCACGGCGGCATCGAGATGGGGCAGGGCCTCCACACGAAGATGCTGGCCGTGTGCAGCGACACGCTGGGCGTCTCCCTCCCGCGGATCCGCGTCCTCAACACGAGCACCGAGAAGGTGCCCAACACCTCCGCGACCGCCGCGAGCAGCGGCAGCGACCTGAACGGCCAGGCGGTGCGCGACGCCTGCGAGACACTCCGCGCGCGGATCGCGCCCGTCGCCGCCGACCTGCTCGGCTGCGCTGCCGCCGAGGTCCGCTTCGCGGGGGACGCCGTGCACGCGCCGTCCGGACACGCCGTACCGTTCGCGGAGGTCGCGGCGACCTGCTGGCTGCGGCAGGTGTCGCTCTCCGCCACCGGCTTCTACCGCACCCCCGGCATCGCCTACGACAAGGCCGCCGGGCGCGGGACGCCCTTCTTCTACTACGCATGGGGCGCGGCGGTGTTCGAGGTCGAGCTGAACGGGCTGACCGGGGAGCACGTCATCCGGCGCGTGGATGTGCTGCACGACGTCGGAGACAGCCTCAACCCGAGCCTCGACATCGGGCAGGTGGAGGGCGCGATCGTCCAGGGCGTCGGCTGGCTGACGAACGAGGAGGTGCTGTTCCGCGCGAACGGTGCCGTCCTCACGCGCGGACCGAGCACCTACAAGGTCCCCTCGGCCGGCGACGTCCCGGGCGCGTTCCACGTCGCGCTGCTGGATCACGCGACGCAGCCCGGCACCATCGGCGGCAGCAAGGCCGTCGGCGAGCCGCCGTTGGTCCTCGCCATCGGGATCGTCGGTGCGCTGCGCCACGCGGTCGGCGGATTCTCGAAGGTCGCCGGCGCGCCCGTGACGCTCGGCCTCCCTGCGACGCCCGAGCGACTTCTCGGCGCCGTCGAGACGGTCCGCGCATGAAGTCCATCGTGCTCGTGCCGATCACCGTCGGCACCGTCGTGGTGCTCCAGGCGGGCATCAACCGCCTGGTGGCGACACGCCACGGGCTGCCGGTGGCGGTGCTGATCAACGCCTCGATGTTCCTCGCGACCGCGGCGTGCCTGTGGGCGTTCGCGCGGTGGAAGGGTGCGGGGATGCCGCCGGGCCTCGGGCTGCCC
>JACCDP011433977.1_pt1 | contig 16746 bp, 13 predicted proteins | sample 7445841 | NCBI WGS metagenome assembly JACCDP01 (sample SAMN15323441, study PRJNA562643) | freshwater metagenome | isolation source: river surface water | place: USA:Blue River Watershed | collected 2017-08-17 | reverse complement strand
TAATTAAGGTAAGCACAATGGTAAAGGCAGCGCTTGTCCAATATATAAACTGAATTACCTGCCTCTTTTGGGGCGAATAGTTTTTGCTGATGGTAGCTATACTTTGGTAAAAGTAAAGCTCAACCAGTACAACCAGTATAAAAAAACCAATGGAGAAAAGTATACGTGTCAAAAAAATTGTTTAAAAAATGAATACATTTGCAAAAAAATCGGCACTATGGTTCAATTTTTCTTTTGAAAAAGTGCTGGCGTAAAGTTACGTAAATTTGTGAGGACATGCGCCTGATAGGAATAATGGCTCTTTTATTCAGTATGTGTGCTGGCAGGGCGCAGCATAACCTGAATGATTTTACCGTTGTACTTCATGAAGAAACCATAAACAAAGTATTTCAGGCCATTGGCGAAATAAAAGGAAGCAATGAATATAAATTATTGCTTATTACAGGGCATTATAACTGGAAAATAAATAACCCATCCATTAGTATCAGGCCGGATAGCTCTCAGTTTCATTGTACGGCTTTTGTGCAAACCGGGCCATTTGCATACACCAGCCCTGTAACCGGAGACGTTAAAATAAGCTATGTCAGAACAACGAATAAAATTCAGGTTACCATTAGCAGGGCCGTGTTGGAATTATACACCGTAGTGTTAGGTAAAAAAATACATATTAAATACATTAACCTGGCCGATTATTTTAAAGAACCCTTTTTGTTTGATGGCCCCCAGAGTGCCGAAACAAATTTTGAATTTACCATGCCAGACAGTACGGTGAAACGAATTTACCTGAAGCCCAGCGATTGTGATATGGAGATCAGGTGGAAAGAAATAGTAAGCCATTGCGAGGTTACGGTTGCCGATAAACCTTTTGAGCAAGCTGCCCAGGAAAAACCCCCGCTTGTTCAGGAACCAGTGCCTGTGCTCCATCCAAACCTTAAAGAAAGCGGGGCAAAAAAACAAAAGCCCGACTAAAAGTCTGGCTTTCTAAACTAAATTTTTTAAGGAGTCTGGCTTATCCGTTTTTTTCTTTTTTAGCTTTGCTCTCTTCTTTTTGCCCTCCGTTATTGCTTTTTTGTTCACTTTTGTGCGCGCCTTTGTGTTCTCCTTTATGCTCATGGTGTTCACCTTTATGGTCTTTGTGTTCACCATTGTGCTCGCCTTTGTGTTCCTTGGTTTCTTCTTTTTTCTCTTTTTTTGGTTCCTGAGCTTTAGCTCCAAGTGCAATTACCATCATTAATGCAGTAAATCCTAAAAATATTTTTTTCATAGTTAATAGTTTTATGCTGCCTATGGAAACAGCCGTTTCAAATGAAGTTGTAATCCATAAATTACGGCATAAATGTATATTTTTTTGGCTAAATAAAAAATGAATAAAAGTTACCTCATAGGCGAATTAAACAGATGTAAGACCAACTTAAAAAAGTAAAAGAATACCCTTAAAACCCAAAAGTGAAACAGGGCTTACAGAACAAGCAAGGGTACTCGGGTTTTTGACAAAATTCTAACTTTTAGGGTGAAAGTATCCCATTTCAGCAGGCTTCGCCAGTGAGTTGTGGTCACCAAATCATGGTTGGAAAGCCTTGGACTGTAAATGTAAACACAAGGTTGTGGATAATTGCAACCTGTGGCCGGACTAAGCTGCAGGATTCCTTAGTTTCTTAGTGCCATAAGAGTTGAATATGCGTATACATTTAATTGCGATTGGAGGCAGTGCCATGCACAATATGGCTTTAGCCTTGCAAAAGAAGGGTTTTCAAGTAAGTGGCAGTGATGATGAAATCAACGAACCATCTAAAAGCCGTTTACAACAGGCCGGATTATTGCCTGATGCTATTGGCTGGTTTCCGGAAAAGTTAGATTCGGGTATAGCTGCCGTTATTTTGGGAATGCATGCCAGGGAAGATAACCCTGAACTGCAGAAAGCACGGCAATTGGGCTTGAAGATATACTCTTACCCCGAATACCTGTACGAACAAAGTAAAAATAAAAAACGAATTGTCATTGGTGGTAGTCATGGAAAAACAAGTATTACCTCTATGATTTTGCATGTATTCAACTTTCATGGCCAGGCCTGTGATTATTTGGTGGGTGCCCAACTGGAAGGTTTTGATACTATGGTGAAGTTAAGTACGGAAGCAGATATAATGGTGATAGAAGGAGATGAATACTTAGCTTCTCCCATTGACAGAAGGCCTAAATTTCATTTATATCATCCGCATATAGCAGTCATTAGTGGCATTGCCTGGGATCATATTAATGTTTTTCCTACGTTCGAAAATTATGTGGAGCAGTTTAACAAGTTCATTCAGCTTATAGAAAAAGGTGGCAGTTTAATCTATTGTGAGCAGGATGAAATCGTAAAAAACCTTCCGGAAATAAAGCAGGAAAGCTTAGCGATAAAAAAAATACCGTATGCTATTCCTCCTCACCTGATCGAAAACGGAGTGAGTTATTTACTGGATGGAGACAAAAAGATTCCTTTGAAAGTGTTTGGTGACCACAACCTCATGAACCTACTTGCTGCAAAAAATGTATGCCTGGAGGCAGGCTTTACTGTCGATGAATTTTACTCAGCTATTCAGCATTTTAAAGGGGCTGCAAAGCGATTGGAGTTGGTGTGTGCAGAAAATAATTTTTCCTTCTATAAAGATTTTGCTCATTCACCATCAAAGTTAAAAGCCACCATACAGGCCGTAAAGAAACAGTTTCCGGAGAGGAGCCTTACCGCATGTATGGAGTTACACACTTTTAGCAGTTTAAATGAAAATTTTCTGAAAGAATATAAAGGAGCTATGGCAGATGCTGACGAAGCAATAGTATATTATAATCCTCATACCATTGAACATAAGAGACTAAAGGCCATTTCAGAAGACCAGGTGATTAGTGCTTTTGATAAAAAGGAAATAAGGGTTTTTACGAATTCCCGGCAATTACAGGATTACCTGAAGCATAAGCAATGGGGGCAGAATAATTTATTGATGATGAGTTCAGGAAATTTTGATGGCATAGACTTTAATCGTTTAGCGGATGCGCTAAAAAAATCATGATGCTAAGCCAGCCAGCCATCAGAACGAATAAACAGGAAAAAGTCTTTAGTTTTCTATTTGTTGTTTTTGTGATAAAACCCAGGAGTGGGCGTTATCCTGAGAACTAAATTTTTCGCAAACCAAATGCGAGTTCTTATATTTCTTCATAAAGAAATTTACCAATAGTCTGGAAGCAAGACTGTCAATAATAAACGCTTCGGCAGCAATGTGTCTGCTAATGGCATGTGAGGAGAGATAGGATAAGGCATCTGAAGAAATCATGCGGATATTGCGTAAATCTTTCACCAGAAAAATTTTCTTTTTATCCTTTTTACCCGAGAATAAAGCGATGAGTTCTTTGGCTTTTTCTAAATCAATGTCTGTTTCTTTCTCGTAAATAATATGCGTAATGCCAAATTCATCAGTCCATGTAGTACAAAAAGCAGTTTTCGAAATTGCATTCATGTGATTAAATTTACACTAACTGTAAATATACTTCAGTATTTATTATAAAAGCAAGTATTTTTCAAATTTATTTTTAAAAAATGCAAATAAATTTGGGTTTCTACGCAAGCAAAAAATCAGATGGAAACGCGTTTCAGGAAAATGGAGGAGATAAAAGAGGAAAACAATCCATAAATAAGGTACTTTAAAAATACAACCTTCATTTCTCCGGAAAGTGTAATTTGTTCTATTTCTTGTTGAAGAATTTTCGGAATTTCACTTTCCTTAGCTTTTAGTACTCCATTTTTTATGGCAGCTTTGGTCACTTCAGGCCCTACAGTATTTATATAATTTATTTTAAATTCTTTGAAATCTAGCACAAAAAAAATGGCCTGAAAAGCAGCCATAATAAGAACAGCCACCAAAACAAACTGCAATCCTACTTTCACTGCCTCTTTACCTCCGATTAAACCTCCTGTATAGTTATTACGGTAATACCTGATGGTAAAATAAATGGAAGGCAATAACACTAAGAGGCTAAGCAGGTAGGTCATATTCAGGATGTGAAAAAGCTTTGCATAAAATACCACAGTAATGCTGATGATGCATACTGCAGCGTACAAAAGTGCAGGAAGAACAATGGCCTTTTTCATGGAAGAGGATAGTTAAATCGGAAAAGTACAGTTTACCTGGCTTATCCGTTCATACTGATTAAAAATTCCTCATTGGATTGGGTATTTCTCATGCGGCTGCGAAGGAATTCCATGGCTTCAACAGGCGTCATATCACTCAGGTGATTTCTCAGTAACCACAGGCGTTGCAGGGTACTTTGGTCTACCAGCAGGTCGTCGCGGCGGGTAGAGGAAGCGTTGAGGTCAATGGCCGGGTAAATACGTTTATTAGAAAGTTTACGGTCTAATTGCATTTCCATGTTACCTGTACCTTTAAACTCTTCAAAAATTACCTCATCCATTTTAGACCCGGTATCAATTAAAGCGGTAGCAAGAATAGTTAAAGAACCACCATCTTCAATTTTACGTGCCGAACCAAAAAAGCGTTTAGGTTTATGAAGTGCATTCGCATCAACACCACCCGTTAATACCTTACCAGAGGCAGGAGAAACAGTATTATAAGCACGGGCCAAACGGGTAATGGAGTCGAGGAGGATCACCACATCGTGTCCGCATTCGACTAATCGTTTAGCTTTTTCCAGTACAATGTTGGCAATTTTTACGTGTTTTTCAGCAGGTTCGTCAAAGGTAGAGGAAACCACTTCGGCTTTTACACTTCTGGCCATATCGGTTACCTCTTCCGGGCGCTCATCAATCAATAATATAATCAGGTAAACTTCGGGATGGTTGGCCGCAATGGCATTGGCCACCTCTTTTAATAAAACTGTTTTACCTGTTTTAGGTTGCGCAACAATTAAACCCCTTTGTCCTTTACCAATAGGGCAAAAAAGCTCCATGATTCGGGTAGACAAGGTTTCCTGAGAGTGCCCGGTAAGTTTTAATTTTTCATAGGGGAAAAGTGGTGTTAAGTAATCGAATGGAACCCTGTCTCTCACCCAGGCAGGTTCACGCCCATTGATCATTTCCACTTTAATCAGCGGGAAATATTTTTCTCCTTCTTTCGGCGGGCGAATACTTCCTTTAACGGTATCGCCGGTTTTTAAACCAAAGAGTTTAATCTGAGATTGGGAAACATAAACATCATCAGGAGAGTTCAGGTAATTATAGTCTGAAGAACGCAGAAAGCCATAGCCGTCCTGCATAATTTCCAGTACTCCTTCCGCCTGAACAATACCATCAAAATTATATAAGAATTCTTCCCGGCGGGGTCTGTTTTTATCGAAGCGTTGATTTCTTTCGTTACCAGGTTCAGCAGCTATTGATTCTTCCTGCTCAGAAGCAGGCATTTGGTCGTTTTCTTTCTTTTCAGTATGTGTATTATTTTCTGTATCAGTACCTTCCGAACTATTTTCAGTCACAGTAGTTTCCTCTGTTTTAGTTTCAGAAACTGAATCCATACCTATTTCATCCGTAAACAAATCAGCACTTTCTAATTTGGATTCGGAAACCTCTTCGGAGATGGGTTCTAATTTCACTTTACGGGGCCGTTTTGTATCAACCGGGGCCTCTGATTTGGAAAATTCCTGTTTAAGTTTTTCAGCTAAAGCATTTTGTGTGCTTTGCGCTTCAATAATTTGAAGAATTAAATCTTGTTTTTTTATTCCTTCAGATTTTACTCCAAATTTTTTTGCAATTTCTTTTAATTCAGGAAGTAATTTGGCATTCAGCTCTAAAACGTGAAACATAATAATGGTGAAATTTTTGAATAATATAAAAGGTCAGATCAAATAATATTTTACTTACATGAAATGGTTAAATGAATGTAATTAAGGGATAAGTACTAAATAAGTCGGAATTTTGAATTTGACTAGCAGAAAAAATTTGGGAAAAATTATATTCTAATCATGGTCAAATACAGCGTCGATTATAAAGAACTATAACGCTACAAAAGTATAAAAATCTTTATCCATTGCAAAAGAAATGTGAAAAATGTTGTAAAAAAAACTACATAGGTATATTTGTTTGAAAATGAAATGATTAATATATAAACTGAATCGGCTTGCCAGCAATTAATAGAACTTAAATGACCAAAAACCAAAAATACCTAAGCTTATTCCAGAAAGATCATTCCCGTTTTGTTAAAGCAATATGTGGTACTAGAAAAACGATTTTGGCCTTAAATACAGAAAAATACGCACATACCATTTTTTGCAACTTTCCCGTGTCTCGCTAAGCGATGGCCAGCAGGCAAGTGCACTGTGTTTTCCAAAATGGGCTTTAGCTAAATCATTGGCCTCCGTCTCTACCCGGTGATAACTATGAGGAACGGAATATTTTATTCCAGCATATTTTTTTTCTTCCCATTTGTTTTCTATGCAATTCCATAAACTGGGTAAACCCACTTTACCATAAAAAGCAAGGGCACCCAATTTTTTGTATTGCAGAAAGTGCCCGTATTCATGTTGTTTCAAGGACTCATGGCTTCCTTTGGCTACTAAAATCATCAAAGGAGGAAGGGCAATTCCTCCTTTGATAAGGGATGTTTCAATGATGTTTATTCCTTTGTATAGATAATTCGGCAATAGATTCTTTTTGTCCATAGATTCTGTGTTTTACAAATGAAGTCGACAGACATTTTCTTACAAATCTTATACCGTAATTGTATTTATTTTATCCATTTACTGTATTGTTTTTTTCCGGATTGTTCCATAACCAACACGTACATTCCAGGTTGAAGTGCTGTTAAACTAATACTTTTTTCGTTATCAATTTTAAGCACTTCATGTCCGCTTACATCATAAACGCTTAGGTTAAAAGGCAGGTTATTGGGCACATTCAGGGTTATTATTTCCTGATTGGAAGATTCACTGAAGCTGAATAATTGCTCAGAAATAGTTTCAGTGATGTTGGTAGTGAACGGGTATTCTATGATGTAATAAAGGGTGTTGCTTTCTTTTAGGTCGCACCATTTTCCAATTTCTATAAACATCCCTTTGGTAATTGGGAAAGCCAGGGCATCCTGTGCCTGATCTTTATTATCAGGTTCAAATGTACTCCAGGTGCTGAAACTGTTGTTTACCGCAGTACCTGTGGGCCAGGCTCCCTGCCAAAAGTTGGTGCCGCTGCCCGATTGAGCGCCATCCCAAATCCAGGTACCCTCCTTGTTCATATCATTTCCTCCAATCCATAGAAATGATTGGTTATCGCCATCTGCGGCTTTGGTATTGGAACTAATTATATTCGCCGCGCTTATTCCGGTTTGTATGGCATCTTGTTCGGCTTTTGAGTCTATTTCCACTAATTTACCACCCCGGCTTTTAGCACAACTGGCAGCATCTTTCCAGCTCAGGGTTTCTTTTACAATTTCATATTTTATTCCTCCGGAGTTAAATGTATAAATATTGCTGGTGTTGCTAACACATTGGGCTAAAAGTTGAATGCTTCCGGCAAACATACCGCTTAAAAATAAAGTTGTTTTCATGGTTTATAGTTTTAATAATGAATAAAGAGGGCCATTAACTGATTACAAAAGGGGAAACATGTAATAATGGTCGGGTAGTACTTTTCCGTTCAAGGAAAAGGTAATGGGGATAAGCAACTGTTTAATTGTATGCTAACATATAATAAGGGGGAAAGTAAATTGTTCCGCAAATCAAGGGGGGAATAAACATTCAGGAATTTCCTGAACTTTATATGCGCAGTTGTTGTGTTAGATACTTGAGTGTCTTTTTACTGAAGTATTATGGCAAGTTATAAAAAAAAACAGAAAAACAAAATCTTTGTTATGAGAAAAAATTATTCTACTTTTTCAAGGCTTCAGTAAGCTACATTAAACCCAGGTAACATGAACATCCTAACCCGGTTGAATCTTTTTTGTGCAACAATACTGCTGTCTTTTTTTATCACTTCCTTACTTGCACAGTCGCCACAGCAATGGAAAGGAATAGGTACCGGAGGAGGAGGAGCCTTGTTTGCCCCTTCTATTAATCCTGTAAACCCTTCGGAAATGTATGTGGCCTGCGATATGGGTGGGTTATACCACAGTACCAATCACGGAAAAAGCTGGAAACTTTTGCCATTTCAGCAAATACGGGGTGGGCATTATTCACGGGTGAATTTTACCAAAGATAATTTAGTACGTTATGCCATTAGTTATAAAAGCGGTTTGGAAGATCAGGTTACTCCGGCCAAAACAGTGGATGGTGGCTTAACCTGGACAAAACTTCCCGGAAACCCCGATGATCAGGAAATGCTATATGCCCTGTATGTAAACAAGAACAATCCTGATCAAATCCTGCTGAACCAGTATAACCGTATTTATTTTTCAAATAACGGAGGAACAACATTTTCGCTTAAATATATAGGCAGTAATACAGCTGCGGGATGTAAGTTAAGTGGTGTTTTCTGGGAGGGTAATAGCATTTATTGTGGTACCAATGATGGAGTGGTTAGGAGCACGGACAGTGGACAAAATTTTGCGCTTTGGACAACGAATGGTATTGCAGCAGGTGAGGCCATTTCTTCGTTCACCGGAGCTAAAGAGGGCAATATTACCCGCTTCTATGTATTAACCAGCAATGTGGCCGATATTTATAACGGAGATATATGGGATTATACTTCCTATGGAAAAAAAGTGTACAGCATGGATAATGCATCCGGCAGTTGGACAGATAAAACCAATAATTTTAATTCCTCCACACAGTATGTGAAATTTATTCGCTCGGCACAAAATGATATTGATACGGTTTACCTGGCGGGAGAAACAAGTGCCGGACAACCATTAGTACTGAGAACCATTAATGCGGGGCAAAACTGGAGTAGTGTATTTTTAGGTAATGGAAATCAGAATATCTATACCGCTTACTGCGGACAAGGAGGGGATTTTAACTGGGGATGGGCAGAATTATTTTTTGGCATGGAAGTATGTGCTTCAAATTCCTCCAGTGTGCTGGTAACCGATTATGGATTTATACACCGTACTACGGATGCCGGAAATAACTGGTACCAATGCTATGCAGATCCTTTGTATCAGCACCCTTCCGGAGCTGCAACACCAATCGGACAAAGTTATGCAAGTGCCGGAGACTTAAATCAGATAAGTGTTTGGCAGGTATATTGGCAGGATGCTAATCATCTCTGGGCTGCAGCCTCTGATGTAAAAGGAATAAAAAGTGTGGATAAAGGAAATACCTGGAATTATGCCTATACCAATCATCCGGAAAACAGCTCGTACCGTGTAGTAAGAAACACAGCCAACAGCACCATGTATATGGCTACTTCCAGTGTACATGATCTTTACCAGAGTACCAGGCTCAGTAATAATTTACTGGATGCTACCGCTAATACCGGCTCTGTGAAAATGAGTACAGATAATGGTCAAAGCTGGCAAATGATGCATGACTTTAGCGATATCGTAGCCTGGGTGGCTACAGATCCCAATAATTCGAATAAATTATTTGCTTCAGTAGTAAATAGTACTAACGGAAACGGAGGAATATGGCAAACAGCCAACGCCAGTGCCGGAGCAGGTTCAACCTGGACCAAACTGCCTGATCCACCGCGTACCTCGGGGCATCCCTTTAATATTGTTGTATTAAAAGACGGTAATGTACTGGTAAGCTATAGCGGACAGCGCAACCCAGGTTTTACTGCCAGCAGCGGCGTTTTTCTATGGAATCAGGCAAATCAGAGCTGGACAGATTGCAGTGATGCGGGAATGTATTACTGGACACAGGATGTAATCATTGATCCGCACGACCCTGCTCAAAATACATGGTACGCCTGTGTTTATGATGGCTGGGGACTTGCCGCTGCACAAAACGTGGGAGGTTTATATAAGACCACCAACCGTGGTCAAAGCTGGACAAAAATATGGGCCAACGAACGATGCATGTCTGCCACCATTTCACCTGTAGACGCCAATGAAATGTACGTTACTACCGAGTATCAGGGTTTGTTCTATACCAATACCCTTCAAGCTACCAACCCGGTTTTTACAGTTACCAGTTACCCATTCCGGAATGCCTTAAGGGTTTTTTATCATCCGTATAATAATTTGGAAATATGGGTAACTGGCTTTGGTGGCGGTATAATGAAGGGAACAAAAGGGACAAATTACATAAAGGAAGAAATCAATAACGAAGCCATAAAACTATATCCGCAACCAGCAAGCCAGGAAGTAAACATACAAACGAATGTAAGTGATATCATAAAACAAGTGGGGGTGTATACGCTGCAGGGGCAATTAGTAACAGCTATAAATACCATGGCATACGGGCAATTTAATCTTCAGTTACCAAACAATATTAGGGCTGGTATTTATGTGTTGGAACTAACTACGGAACATGGAATAAAAAGAGCGAAACTAATGGTTGCCCCAACAAATTAATCACCCACATTAAGCCGTGTAGAATGTTATTGATGAGGTAGGCTTAACACATACGGCCAGACTAAACTAATACGTGTTTGAAATTATTCCGTAGTATTCCTAACGGGAAATCGGACTTATGTTTTAGTCATTTAAGTTAGTATTCGCACTTTAGCATGAAATCCATGAATTTTTATACATTTGCCATTCAAAATCATAAAAACTTACATTGCTTGTATAGCTCATTAAGCTATACTTCAACCCCGGGCAATCGTAACGTAGTGGTACATTTTACGAATAGTGTAAATGAAAAGAAAAATTTTAAGTTGGTTGTTTTTGTTGATCGCTGTTAAAGTTACACAGGCTAAAGTCTATTATGTGTCTATTGATGGTAGTGACAATAATTCGGGTAGTACTGTTGTTAATTCCTGGGAAAGCCTTAGTTATGCAGCTTCTGCGGCCAGCCCTCTGATAGCTGGAGATACTGTATATGTGAAAGCAGCCGATTATGGTGCTGAAAATGTAGTGTTTGAAAAAAGCGGTGTATCCAATTCTCCAATAGTTTTCATTGGTTATTCCTTTGTGCCGGGAGATGCAGGTAACATCAATTTCAAACCCGGAGATAATATTCAAAACATTAAACTTCCGAATTTTGACGGGGGGAGCAGAAGTACTGGTACAGGTTTCAGAATAAAGGATAATACCAGTTATTTAATCATCAAAAACTTTATACTCACTAATTATGAAGCGGCTTTCTCGGCCCCTTATGGAACATTTATTACGCTTACTAATGTGCTTACCTTAAATACCGGAGATATTAATAAAACATATTCCGGAAACGGAATACATTTTGGTACTAATTCTCATTACAACACCATTGAAAATTGTACAGTAATAAATTCAAGTGCAGAAGGAATTAGTATTAACGGACATTTTAACACCGTAAGAAATTGTAGAATATATTGTAATGAAAATACTACCAATGATGCTTCAACCGATTACTATCTTTTTGTTACCGGAAGCTACAATAAAATAAACAATTGTTATGTTGAGCGTATGGGTGATTTGTATCATCAGGGACATGGTATTGGTTTAAAAGGAAATTGTAATGGAAACATATTTGAAAACTGCAAGGCGGTAAATTGCTCATCTAACTTTTATGTGAGGCATAGGGGAGTGAAGAATAATACATTCAGGTACTGTGTAGCCAAAAAATACGGAGGATTCATAATCAGGGATGGCGCCAGTACAAATATTTTTGAAAATTGTATAACAGAAGATTGTCAATCGGCTATACGGTTTAATGATACCTCGGAAGATGGTGGCGCTGTTTTTTGTGGCAGAAACAATATCATACGTAACGGCATTTTCATTAATTCTGAGTATGGAATAGATTTTAACAACTATGATCAGGTTTCGGTGTGTGATAGTAACCTCATTGTTAATTCAAATTTCTTTAAATGTAAATTTCTTTTTGCCTGCGACAGGGAAAATAATGCCAACAAATTAATTAATTGTATTATCAGGGGAGTTGAAAATTTATATGGAGGAAATTACAACCTGCGCGCTGAATTTAGTTATTGCGATTTTTATTCCAATAATTTTCAGGTACCCACGGGAACAGGCAATATCAGTGCCGATCCATTTTGGGTGAATGAAAACAACGGTAATTTGCACCTGAAACAAGGGAGCGCCTGTATAAATGCCGGTTTAACTACTACAGTGGTGCAATCCGATTTTGACGGAGAACCCAGACCTTATGGAGGTAAATTTGATATTGGGGCCTATGAGTTTAATCCTACAACCTTTGGTGTAGCTGAACAAACAGAAGAGTTTTCTGCGCTGAAGATTTTTCCTAATCCCAGCTCCGGTGAAATAACCATAGACCCTGGCGATGTTGGCCAGGCCCATCAATTAACACTAATAACTATTTTAGGAGAGGTAATTGCAGAAAAGCGATACAATCCAGGTCAGCCGGTTCATTTTACAGATTTACAAAAAGGTATTTACTTGTTGGTAATGGATAAAAAAGTGGCGGGGAAAATTATGATAGGAAATTGAGATCAGCTTAAAAAGTACCGGAAAAAATAACAAGCAAGCCAGGGTTTACAGTAAATACAAATAAAAAAAGCGTGAGAAATGCTTTTTATACAGCTCTCACGCTAAATTGGTGCCCGGGACGAGATTCGAACTCGTACACACAGAGTGCGCCACCCCCTCAAGATGGTGCGTCTACCAATTTCGCCACCCGGGCTCTGTGAATTTCAATGCAAAAATGCAATTTTTTTTTTAATAAAAGAAGAATTTGTTTGTGTGCATCCTGCGAATGTGGGATTAGTTGAGCCCTCTATATCACTGAAAAGGTACCTGAAACCTATTGGTGAGCAGGAAGAAGAGGGTTTTATAACCAGCAGTTAGTCCAGGTATAGCAAATTCTAAATAATCAGCAACGAATACTCATTTGTTAAAAAAAACAATGAAATAAATGGTAAATTCATTTTCAACACCCGATATTAAATGTATAACTTATATAATCCAATTTAGTTATGAAAAAAATCATCAGGTTTCACTTAATGCTTCTGCTATTGCTAAGCTATAAGTATTATTCAGCACAAAACAGGAATTCATCTACTATTTCCAGTGGATTTGGAGTAGGCTTGCATTACAAATACCTGATGCCGTTTCTACCAGTGGATGGCTTTGGATTTTCAACAGGCCACGGTACTCAGCTTTCTGTAATTTCTCCTGCTATTTTATTTCCCAATAATTTCCGTTTATCTTTCTTATTCGATATAGGATTAAGTGGGCATGCACGTTCCTGTACTGAGCAAGTAGTGATATATAAAGATAATACTAACAGCAAGGGTACTTATTATTTGCGGCAAGTAAACGTCCATATGAATATGGAAAGTCGTTTAGAGTACATTAAAAACAATTGGGGTTTTTATGCTGTAGGTTCAATTGGGTACAGGAGACTGTATCTTGCTCCCAGGTTAAACATCAACAACTCTACTACTGACTATGGAAGTAATATGTATGCCAATGATATGATGCAATACGGTGCAGGAATAGGGCTTACTTATTATTTTTGTTCTTTTGCAGGGATAGATATGAGGTGTTCCGCTTACTTTGCCAATGGCACCGGAAAATATGGCAATATCAGTAAGGTGAATTACGACAAAGTAAATGTGAGATTTTCTGTTGAAGAATGGAAAAGGTTATCTAATCCAACTTTCGGTGAATTCAGGATAGGAATTATTCTGCGCCCTGAAAAATGGTTTTCTAACAGGCAGACTAACTCTGGCACTTCGATTTCTACTGGCAGAGGAGATACCGGACAGGAACCTGTAATTGTTCCGGAAACACCACCCAACCCTAACCGGCAGTAAGCAGTTATCAAAGACTGAATTTTAGGCGAATATGATTTAAGTAGTTTTTTTGCCAGCCTTTGAAACGGCAACATGGTATGGCAAAACTTAAAGAGCTGGCCCCCGGCTCTTATTTCTGCCCCCTTCCATTTCATCCCCATTGCCTTAAATTACCGCTGGTGTAAAACCGGGGAAACGCTTAGCCATTAAATGTAATTTAGCAACAATAAAACCTTGTTTATGTTGCGATCCCCTTTTTTGGCTATTCTTCTTTTAGTATTAGGTCTTTCCAGTAATGCCATGGCACAGGTAATTATTTCTGGAAAAGTAGCAGGCGCGGAAACAAAACCGCTGGAGGGAGCAATAGTGAACCTGATGAAATCAAACGGACAGTCATTAATAAAAACTACTTTTACAGAAGCGGATGGTAAATTTGAGTTTCAGAATATTCAGGAAGATTCGGTTAAAATTGTGATTAGCTTACTGGGCTATAAAAATTACATAAGCGAATTAATTCCCATTAACAAGAAAAATGACAATTTAGAATTACCACTAATCACGCTGCAGAGTGAAAGCAAAAAGCTGGAAGAAGTTACCATCACCTCCAAATTGCCTTTTATAGAACGAAAAATTGACAGAACCCTTGTTAATCCGGATGCCTTGATTTCCAATGCAGGAGGGAATGCGTTGGATGTGCTTTCCAAGTCACCTGGCATTATGGTAGATGAGAAGGGGAATATAAAACTGAAAGGAAAATCAGGAGTGCTGGTATTGATAGATGATAAACCCACCTATTTAACGGGAGATGAATTAGCAGCTTACCTTAAGGCGCTTCCATCCAGTGCTATTCAGCAAATAGAAATTATGACCAATCCACCTGCCAAGTACGATGCTGCAGGTAATGCCGGGGTAATCAATATTAAAACAAAAAGAAACAAACTCAAAGGGTTTAATGGAAATGTGTCTGTGAGCTACTCGCAGGGTCGCTATGCACGAACGGCTGATAATGTTAGTTTGGGTTACAACAATAAAAAAATCAGTATTTTCTCCAATTTAAGTTATAGCAATCACAATAGTTTCCATGATTTAACCATTAAACGCCGGTATAAAAATGAAGACCTCAGTACTCAATCTATTTTTACACAAAACACCTATATTCGACCGCATAGCGAATCTTACAATGCTAAATTAGGTGTGGATTATTATTTAAGTACTAACACAACAGTAGGAATTAACACCAAAGCTGTTTTCCTGCAATCAAAAATGTCTTCATATAACTATGCTAATTTTTTGAACCCTGACCTAAGTTTAAATAAGGTTGTGCTAGCGGATAACGGAGAAAGAAATAAATTTCAAAATGCAAGTATAAATCTTAATGCCAGGCATCAGTTTGATTCAACAGCCGCCAAAACCATTAGTTTTGACCTGGATTATGTAAACTATTCCACCCGCCTGGAACAATCGTATAAAAATGATGTGTTTTTGCCTGATGGTATTTCTATTTATGCTGACAGGCAAAGCGGAATGTTGCCTTCGCTGATTAATATCTATGCCTTTAAAAGCGATTACAGTCAGGCATTAACAGGGGGGCACAAAATTGATGCAGGAGTAAAGTCAAGTTTCACCCATACGGATAATGATGCACAGTATACCATTACTCAGGATGGGATTACCAAGGAAAATTATGACCTGAGTAATCATTTTTTATACGATGAAATGATAAATGCGGCCTATGCGAATTATTCCGGTGCCTATAAACAATTAGAGATGCAGGCGGGATTAAGATTTGAGTCTACCTTGTATACAGGAAAACAATTAGGCAATGTTTTAAAACCAAAGGCCGAATTTGATAATAATTATAACAGCATTTTTCCAACACTTTATTTATCCTATCGTTTAGACAGTGCTGCCAGGCATTCCTTTAACCTTTCCTATGGTAAAAGGGTTAATCGCCCTTTTTATAGAGATTTGAATCCTTTTATAAGTCCACTGGATAAATACACTTATTACGAAGGAAATCCCAGGTTATTGCCCACCTTTGCCCATAACCTTTCTTTAGCATATACCTTCAATAATATGATGACGGCTACGCTTAGCTATAATAATACCAATAATCAAATTCAGGAAACCATTGAAATAAAGGACGGAATATATTACAGCCGGCCAGGGAATATTGGTTTGAGTAATTTACTGAGTTTATCACTGGAAGCTACAATACCAGTGGGTAAATGGTTAACTACAACTATTTATACGGAAACAATGAATTCACATTACCAAAGTAAATTATACACCCAAACATTAGATTCCAGAGGAACCTATTGGTACTTCAATGCCAGCAACAGCTTTCAGTTGGGTAAAGGATGGAGTGCAGAATTAGGCGGAGAATACATCACCGATTTTATTGATTCGCAATTTTCATTTGGCGACTTTGGACACTTTTCTACGGGCGTGCAAAAAAAATTATTTAAGGATAAGGGTAACCTCCGTATTAATTTGAGTGATGTATTGTACACCAACAGAATCAGAGGGATCATCAATAATTTGTATTTAACGGATGCCAATTGGTATGGCCCCAGAGACACCAGGGTGGCTTCTGTCACTTTCTCGTACCGGTTTGGGACTAACAATAATAAAAAAGCCAAACACACCAGTACGGGTTCAGAAACGGAACAGAACAGGGTGAAAACTTAAACTATTTTGAGGAGGATCTATCAACCAGAGAAGAAACAGTATAATCTTATATATAGAGTAGGAGATTTAAGAAGGAGGGTGCAAAAAGTGGTGCATATACCTGGATATTACATTGGCAATTTTTCTCAAAGGGTTAAAATCAATTCTTTTTTACCATAATTAATAATAGCCTTGTGATTTTGTAGAATATCGTTTCCTAAAATGCCTTGTATAGGTTTAAACCCTGCCTTCTCATAAGTGGCATTAACGTGCGACAGATCTAATAGGGCACATTCAAAATC
>JACCDP010100610.1_pt1 | contig 16750 bp, 15 predicted proteins | sample 7445841 | NCBI WGS metagenome assembly JACCDP01 (sample SAMN15323441, study PRJNA562643) | freshwater metagenome | isolation source: river surface water | place: USA:Blue River Watershed | collected 2017-08-17 | reverse complement strand
TTCGACGAGCAGATAGCCGTAGCCAGTCATCAGCGGGGCAATGGGCCCCTGCTGGATCAGCTGAAACCTACCGTCGGAGAGCTCGTAAAGACCGACAGCCGGTTCGGAGCAAACCAAGAAAAATAGGTGTTGCACGGGTGCTGCTCAGCTCATCAAGTCGTAAGACCCACCCCGCTCCAGCGCCTTCCGGTACGCCGGCCGCGCATGGATGCGCTCCAGGAAGGCCTTGATCTTCGGGTAGCCGTCCAGCGAACCGCCGCGTGCCGCGGCGGCTTCCAGCGGGAAGCTCATCTGCACGTCCGCCGCCGACATCTCCGCGCCGGCGAACCAGGGCCGTGCGGTCAGCTCGGCTTCGAGGAACTGCAGCTGCGCGTCGATGTTGGGCTGCACGAAGCCGCCCAGCACCTTGTCGGCGATGCCCTTGGCGATGGGCTTCACGAAGAAGGGCATGGGCGCGCGCTTGATCTTGTTGAAGATCAGCTTCATGACCAGCGGCGGCATCGCCGAGCCTTCGGCGAAGTGCATGAAGTAGCGGTAGTGCAGCAGGGCCTGCTCGTCGGTGGGCTTGAGCCGGCCCTGGCCGTATTTGTCCACCAGGTACTCCAGGATGGCGCCGCTCTCGGCCACCGTCAGCCCGCCGTCGGTGATCACGGGGCTCTTGCCCAGCGGGTGCACCTGGCGCAGCTCCGGCGGCGCGAGTGATGTCTTGGCGTCGCGCTGGTAGTGCTTGATCTCGTAGGGCAGGCCCAGCTCTTCGAGCAGCCACAGCACGCGCTGCGAGCGGGAGTTGTTGAGGTGGTGGACGGTGATCATGCGGCGCAGTGTAGGGACACCGCCCGCACGCGTCAGACGTCCATCATGGCGCTCTTGTAGACGCCGCAGCCCACATACAGGCCCTGGGCCTTGACCACGTAGGACATCTTCTCCTGCGGCGTGCCGGTGTGCGGGTGGGGCATGGTGTATTGCACCCAGCCGGGGCCGGCCTCGGCGCGTTCGATGATGGCGCGCAGCAGCGCGGCGCCCGCCGGGCCGGCCACGTCCTGCACGCGCTGGCCGACGCGTGCCGGGCTGCCGGCAAAGCCCGCGTAGCGGCCCTCGGCGTCGAGCGCGAAGACGTACATGTCGCGGTCGCTGAGGCCGCTGCCTGGCGCGTTGATCAGGCGCAGCAGCGACTCCCGGCCGCTGCCGCCCTGGGCCACGGCGCGCTCGACGAGCGCTCGCGCCTCGTCGGCTGTGCCTTGCGGCAGCTTGAAGGCGGCCACCGATTCGGTCAGCACGCGGGCGCGCTCCTGCAGGTCGTTGGCCTGCGTGACGGCTTGCTCCACCATGGCGGCGTTGCGCTGCGTCAGCGTGTCCAGCTGCCGCACGGCCGACGTGATCTCGCCGAGGCTGGTGCTCTGCTCGGTGCTGGAGGCCGAGATGTGCGCCATGTTGCCCGCCACGTCGCGCACGCCGGTGACGATGGCCTCGATGTGCTCGCCGGCCTTGCGGATCAGCCCGACGCCGCTGCCCACCTGCTCGGACGACGAGGCGATGAGCTGGCGGATCTCCTTGGCCGACGCCGCCGAGCGCTGCGCCAGCGAGCGCACCTCGGTGGCCACCACGGCGAAGCCGCGCCCGCTCTCGCCGGCCCGCGCGGCCTCCACGGCGGCATTGAGCGCGAGGATGTTAGTCTGGAAGGCCAGCGCGTCGATGACCCCCACGATCTCCTGCATGCGCTGCGCGCCGGCCGCGATGGCCTCGATGGAGGCGACCGCGTCCTTCATGCCGGCGGCGCCCTGCTCGGCGGTGGCGCGCACGCGCTGCGCGGCCTGGCTGGACGACTGCGCCGCCGTCGCGTTGCCCTGCACCGTGGCGGCCAGCTCCTGCACGCTGGCTGCCGTCTGCTCCAGGTTGGCGGCCTGCTGCTCGGTGCGCTCCGACAGCGCCTGGTTGCCCTCCACCAGCACATCGCCGGAGCCCGCCAGCAGCGCCGCGTTGCTGCGCACGGCCGCCACCATGAAGGCGATGTTGTTGACCATGACCGACATGGCGCGCGACATGTCCGACAGCTCGTCCTTGCCGCGGATGCGCACGACGTGCTGCAGGTTGCCCTGCGCCGTGTTTTCCATGAAGCGCAGCACCTGCCGCAGGTCGGCCAGGAAGCTGACCTGGAAGGCCAGCATCACGTAGACGAACAGCAGCAGCAGGCAGACGGCGCCGCCGCCCACGAGCCAGGTCTTGCGCAGCAGGTCGGCATTGCGTTGCTCCAGTGAAGCGCGCATGCCGTCGTTGATCGCCTTCTGGTAGGCGGCCACCGCCTGCAGCGCGGCGCTGGCCTCGGCGAAGTAGGCCTCGGCACCGCCCGCCTTGGTGCCGGCGCGGAAGCGCTCGCGGCTGCCGTCCAGCAGCTTCTGCACGGCGGTGACGGCCTTGTCGAAGCTGTCGGTGGAGAAGCCCTTCTCGCTGATCAGCGCCTGCGTGCGCCGCACGCTGCGCATGCTGGTCCCCAGCTCGTCGACCCAGCTGCTGACCATGCCCATGTCTCCCTCATCCACGACGCTGGAGCTCAGGATGCCCGCGCCTTTGCCACGCAGCCGTGCCAGCTGATCCCGCCATTCGGGCAGGCGCGTGACGGCCATGTCCATCAGCAGATAGGTCAGCGGATCGGGGTCGTACAGCAGGCTTGACGATTCGGCCAGTTCGTAGCTCACCCAGGCGAGGTCCTCGACCAGTTCGGTGTGCAGCGCGAAGGCCTTGTCGGCCGGCAAGCCCTGCAACTGCCCGGCCAGCCCCTTCAGGCGCGCGGCAAGAGCGGGCCAGGACGGGGCGGTGTTGGCGCCGTCGCGCTCCAAGGCCTGCGCCAGCACCTGCGCGGCGTTGTCGAGGTCGGTGCGGGCGGCATCACGCGCGCCCTGCTGGCCGGCATCGCCCAGCAGCACCATGTTGGTCAGGCCGCGATGGGCTTGCACGGCACGGGTCACGCTGTTGACCCGCTCGATGCGCTGCAGGCCGGCCAGTTCGGCGCTCGTCAGCTGCAGGTCGTCCAGGCTGCGAGTGACGAGCATCACGGCGCTGGTGATCAGCGGCACGGCGGCCACGACGAACAGCAGCGTCAGCTTGGTGCCGAAGCGCAACTGCCGCACGGCCCAGATACCGGGATAGAGCAACTCGCGTAGGTGCATGGTCCGCCTCCAACGAGTGAGCAATGTAGCGGCAGGGGCTGCATGGCGGCCAGCCCGGCGGGCTGGCGGCAAGCCGTCGGCGCGGGCCCGGTCAGCGGGCGGGCTGGGCGTCGTCGGGTGCGAGCAGGCGGCCGAACACCAGCTTCACCAGCAACAGCCCCACGCCGGCGGCGCCGACGAGGCCCGCGTGCAGCAGCCAGAACTGCGAGCCCGGCAGCACCTCCAGCAGCCCCGCCAGCCAGCCCACGAAGATGTTGCCGATGAACAGGTGCAGGTAGTAGATGCCCAGCATGACGCCCGCAAAGCCGCGCGGCGAGGCGCGCGAATACAGCGCCAGGCCCACCGGCATGATGTTGGCGAAGCCCAGGTCGTTGACCAGCGTGTAGGCGAACGTCCACAGGATGCTGATCTTGCCGCCGCCGGCCTCGATGGCGAAGGCCGGGATCAGCAGCAGCGCCGGCGCGCCGGCCGCGACGAAGGAGCCCAGCGCGATCTTGGTGATCTCGTCGGGCTCGGTGCGGTGCGTGGCCCACCAGCGCCAGAACGCCAGCGAGGCCAGGATGGTCACGGTGCTGAACACGGCGTCCACGGCCTGCAGCCAGGTCACCGGCACCTCGAAGCCGCCCACCCACATGTCCATGTGCGCCTGCGACCACAGCGGGTAGGCGTTCTGGAACTGCTGGTTGCCGACGATGGACAGCATCAGCAGCGGCAGGATGGCCACCAGCAGCACGAGCTGCATGACGCCGCGGCGGCCCAGCGGTGCGCGGGCCTCGGTGTCGGCCTTGCCCTGGCTGCGCGGCGACTCCGGCGGCAGCCAGCGCCGGCCCGCCAGATAGGTGGCCAGGCCGATCAGCATGCCCACGCCGGCCGAGCCGAAGCCCCAGTGCCAGCCCACCTTCTGCCCCAGCGTGCCGCAGACGAAAGGCGCGGCGACGACGGCGATCTGCACCGCCAGCATGAAGATCTGGAAGGCGCTGGCGCGGCGCTTGTCGCCCGGTGCGTAGAGGTCGCCCACCTGCGCGGCGATGTTGCCCTTGAAGCAGCCCACGCCCAGCAGCAGGCAGCCTAAAGCGGGCAGCAGCGCGGTCTCGAAGGCCATCAGGAAGTGCCCCAGCGACATCAGCAGCGCGCCGATGACCACCGTCTTCGTGCGGCCCAGCCAGCGGTCGGCGATCAGGCCGCCGAAGATGGGCGTCAGGTAGACGAAGCCGGCATACAGGCCGAACAGCACCGACGCCAGCTGCGCCGGCGAGCGCGGGCCGGTCACGTTCTCGATGGCGTGGCGCAGCACGTCCATGCCGGCCACGTTGCCGACGTTCTCGGGCAGGAACAGGTAGTTGGCGAGGTAGAGCACCAGCAGCCCCTGCATGCCGTAGTAGCTGAAGCGCTCCCACAGTTCGCAGAAGGACAGCCAGCCCAGGCCGGCGGGGTGGCCCAGGAAGGCGCGGTCGTGGCGGGCGCGCGGGTCGGCTGGGGCCGCAGCGCCGGCGGTCGAGGCAATGGAGGTCAAGTCGGAATCCGGAAATACTGCAAAGGCGTGACTGTCTCCTGCGCCGCCGCCGCTGGCAATGCGCGGTCCCCCTCGGTGCCGAAGGACATGGGGTGGCCCCCCGCCCATCGCGTGGTGCAATGCCGCCCCATCAACAGGCAGGCCAGTGAGGGATCGTGGACGTCGTCGAGCACCGCAACACATCGGGCCAGGGGCCGGCCAGCCAGGTGCCGCCGGAGATCCGTGGCTGGAACTGGGGCGCCTTCCTGCTCAGCTGGATCTGGGGCATCGGCAACAACGTGCTGCTCGCGCTGCTGGTGTTCGTGCCGTTCTTCGGCCTGTTCTGGTGGTTCGTCGTCGGGGCGCGGGGCAGCGAGTGGGCCTGGCGCAACAAGCGCTGGGACAGCGTCGCGCATTTCCAGGCCACGCAACGCAAGTGGGCGCGCTGGGGCGCGGTGCTGCTGCTGGCCTGGGTGGGCGTGGTGGTGCTGTTCGTGTTGGGCGTGTTCGGTCTGATGAAGGATTCCGACGCCTACCGGCTGGCCCGGGCCCGGCTGGACGCCGACCCCCGCGTGGCCGCGCTGGTCGGCCGGCCCTTCTCCACCGGCCTGCCCAGCGGCGCCATTCGAACCGTGGGCCCGAACGGCGAGGCCCAACTGGCCTTCAGCATCGAGGGCCCGCGCGGCAAGGGTCAGGTGTTTGCCGAGGCCACGCGCCGGCTGGGTGAGTGGCGCCTCGATCACCTCGTGTTCGAGGAGGACGGCAGCCACCGCCGTGTCGACCTCTCGCCCGAGCCGGCGCCGGGTGAGCCCGCCCCCGCGCGGGAGGGCGCCGTATGACGCCGCGCATCCTCGTCACCGGGGGCACCGGCTACATCGCCGGCGTGCTGATCCGCCAGCTGCTGGCACAGGGCTGGCACGTGCACACCACGCTGCGCGATCGGGCCCGCGAGCCGGCGCTGCGGGTGCTGCTGGGCGTGGCGCCGGGCGATGAGCAGCTGCGCTGCTTCGCGGCCGACTTGATGGCGGACACCGGCTGGGCCGAGGCCGCCGCGGGCTGCAGCCACCTGGCCCACCTCGCGTCGCCGCTGCCCGTGGGCGTGCCGCGCGACGCCGATGAGCTCATCGTGCCGGCCCGCGACGGCGCGCTGCGGGCGCTGAAGGCGGCGCGGGATGCCGGCGTGCGAAGGGTCGTGATGACCTCCTCCGTCGCCGCCATCTCCTACGGCCACGGGCCGGGTGCCCATCACCTGACGGAGGCCGACTGGACGCGGCTCGACGCGCCGGATGTGCCGCCCTATGTGCAGTCCAAGACGGTGGCGGAGCGCGCCGCGCGCGACTGGGTGGCGCGCGAGGGCGGCGGGCTGGAGTTCTGCACCGTGAACCCGTCGGTCGTGCTGGGCCCGGTGGCCAGCGCCGACTATTCCGCCAGCGTCGTCATCGTGCAGAGCCTGCTGCAGGGGCGGCTGCCCGCCCTGCCCCGCATCGGCTTCGGCGTGGTGGACGTGCGCGACGTGGCCGAGCTGCATTGGCGCGCGCTCAACGCACCCGGCATGGCCGGCGAGCGCTTCATCGCCGACGCCGGCTTCCTGTGGCTGCGCGACATGGCCGCCGTGCTGCGCGAGGAACTGGGCGAGCAAGCCCGCAAGGTGCCCACGCGGACGCTGCCCGACTGGAGCGTGCGGCTGATGGCCAGGTTCAGCCCATTGGTGCGCAACGCGGCCAGCGAGCTGGGTGTGGTGAGGCACCAGGACGCCAGCCATGCCCGCGAGGTGCTGGGCTGGGTGCCCCGCCCGGGGCGCGAGGCCATTGTGAAGACGGCGAGGGACTTGCTCAGCCTGGCGGCCGTGCAGCCGGCGCGGCGCTGAAGAGCGCCACGCTCAGCGTCCGCGCCATCCGCTGCCTATGCGGGCTTCACCGCCCGCGCCTCTGCCACAGCGGCCGTTTGCCCTTCAGCTGCCGCTCGATGCCGTCGTTCAGCCGGCCGCGCAGGTCCACCACCGCTTCCACATGGCCGTAGACGCCGGGGAAACGCAGGTCCAGCCACAGCCACAGCGTGCAGATGCGCAGCGCCTGCTCCATGCGGTCGAGGCGGCCGTGCTGGTCGTATTCGTCGAGGAAATACGGGTCGCCAGCCTTGCCGGTGCGGGCGTGGTTCATGGCCCAGCTGGCGAACTGGTCCACCAGCATCGGCAGGCGTGAGTCCACCGGCGCTTGCGCGTACTTGAAGCGTTCGTTCAGCGGCAGTGCGATGGCGTTGCGGTCCAGCATCTCGGCCAGTTCCAGCATCTGCTCCAGCTCGGCCACGGCGAAGTGGGCGTCGTCCAGGCGCAGCTGCTGCATGAAGATGCTCAGCACCGCGTAGAGCTTGTTCACGCCCATGCGCTGCGAGATGGTCTGCACATGGCGCCAGTTGGGCGCCACCGGGCATTTGAAGTCTCGCGGCGCGCGCGGCTCCTTGGGCAGCTGCTGGCGCAGGATCTTCATGGCCTCTGCGTCGGCCTCCTTCAGCACGCTGACGAAGCCCTCGTCGTGCATGCCGTAACGGCCCGCGCGGCCGGCGATCTGGTGCACCTCGCTGACGCTGAGTTCGCGGTCACCCACGCCGTCGAACTTGGTCAGCGTGGAGAACAGCACGCGCCGGATGGGCAGGTTCAGGCCCATGCCGATGGCGTCGGTCGCCACCAGCACATCGCTGGCGCCCACGGCAAAGCGCTCGGCCTCGCGGCGGCGCACCTCCGGGGGCAGCGCGCCGTAGATGACGCTCACCTGGTGGCCGCCTTGCGAAATCTGGTCGCGCAGCATCAGCACGTCGCGGCGGCTGAAGGCCACCACGGCGTCGCCGGACTGCAGGTGCGTCATGGGCACCGGCGCGGGCATCAGCTGCACCTGCTGCTTGCGCTCGAACACGCGGCGCTCGGGCTTCTCGCCGCACAGCTGCAGCAGCCGCTCGATGGCGGGTGCGGCGTAGGCCGACGCGATGATGATGACCTCGCGTGCCGGCACGCCGACGATGGCCTGCGTCCAGGCCCAGCCGCGCGAGTCGTCGAAGATCATCTGCGCCTCGTCGATGACGGCCACGTCGATCACGTCGCGCGTGTTCACCATCTCGATGGTGCTGCTCACCACGCGGGCATTGGCCGCCGGCACGTTCTCCTCGCCGGTCAGCAGCGAGCAGGGCACGCCACGGCCCACGAGCCGGTCGCGCCCCTCCAGCGCCAGCAGCCGCAGCGGCGCCAGATACGCGCCGTCCAGCGCCTGGCTCAGCCGCTCGAAGGCCGAGTAGGTCTTGCCGCTGTTGGGCGGGCCGAGGTAGAGCGTGACCTTGCGGCCCAGCTTGCGCGCCGCGTCGAAGCTGTCCGGGTAGCCCTGAAAGGCCAGCTCGCGGCCCAGGCTGGCCAGCGTGCTCTGCTCCTCCACCTGCTGTTCCCAGCGGTCTTGCGCACGGGTCAGCGCGGCCTTCAGGTCGGCAAACGGCATCGGCACGCCGCACTCGGCCTGCAGGCGCGGCAGCAGCGACGCGAGCTGGGCGCTGTCGCCCATGGCCTCGCTGCGGGCGACGAGGTGGTTCAGGTGCAGCGCCAGCTCGGCCTGGAACGAGTACTCGGGCGACTGCCCCAGCGCATGGCGCAGCGCGGCCGTGTCGCCGTCGCGGAAGAAGGCCCACACGGGCCCCTCGGGCACCGGCACGCGGTGCGACAGGTCGATGCGCCAGCCCTCATGCGCGAGCGTGATGGGGTGGATGCACAGCCGCGTGAAGACGAGGCCTTCACGGCGCAGGCCCAGGCTTTCCAGCTGGTTCAGGCGCTGCTGCAGCAGCGGGCGCAGCGTGTTGGCCAGCGGTGTGGCGTCCAGCTGCGCCAGCGCGACGGGGAGGTGGGCCGGGATGATCCAGCGGCTGGGCCGGGCACTGCCGGCCGCCTTGGAGATCTGGATGGCGCCCAGGCGGTCCAGCGCGTCCTCGCTGCCGTCGTCGAGGTCGGCCGGCGTCAACACCTGGGGCAGCGCGTGCGCGGCCTGGCGGATGCGGGCCCAGTCTTCCGGCGCCAGGCTGGCCGGCAGGCGCGACGCGTGGCGCGGTTGGGGGAGGGGAAATGCCGGCGCGGGCGGCTTGGCCGGCTTGCTCGGCTTGGAGGCGGGGACTTCTGAATTCACGCCGGAAGTGGAACACAGCCCGCGCCGGGGCGGGCCGCCGGCCTCGGCGGGCTCAGCGCGTGGCGCGCTTGTCGCTGCGGTTCAGCAGCACCGTGAGGTGCTTGCAGACGTTCTCGCCGGTCGTCGTCAGCTTCAGCGAGCCGCCGCGCCATTCGAGCCAGTGCAGCGCCACGTAGTCGTCGATGTAGTCCTCCGGAATCTCCGCCGCGCGCCGCTGCTTGAGCAGGTCGACGGTGGGCAGCAACCGGTCACGGAGCACGTCGCGTCGCGTGGCGGCGGGGGACGAGGCGGATGAGGTCATCGAGATCTCCGGCAAGGATCAAACGCGGACAGGGCTTCCTGGCGGAGTGGAACACAGGTCGAGGGCGGGTTGATGTCGGGGGTGCGAAATCGGTATGGCGGCAGCAGCTCAACGACGGACCCCGGGCATGCCTACACTTGCGCCATGCACCTCAGCATCGCTCAGGCCCGCGAAGCTCTTGCCGCCCTGTGCCGTCGCCATCACATCGCACGGCTGGAGGTGTTCGGCTCTGCCGCACGTGGCGACGACTTCAGGCTTCAGAGCGACGCCGACCTGCTGGTGGCCTTCGAGCCCGGCTTCCGTGTCGGCCTCGACGAATGGGACGCAGCTCGGCGTGATTTCGAGTCCGTGCTGGGGCGCCGGGTCGACCTCGTGCAGGCGGACGCGGTGCGTAACCCCTTCGTGCTGCGCCAGATCGAACGGGAGCGCGAGCTGCTGTATGCGGCGTGACCCCCGCGCCTTCCTGTGGGATGCCCTGAGCGCCGCGCAGGCGATCCAGGGCTTTGTGCAGGGCCGAGATGCTGGCCAGTACGCGGCCGATGAGCTGCTCCACTCCGCCGTCGAGCGCAAGTTCGAGATCATCGGCGAGGCCCTGGGCCAACTGGCCAAGTTGGATGCAGCGCTGGCAGCGCAGGTGCCCCGGCTCGCGCAGATCGTCGCGTTTCGCAACGTGCTGATCCATGGCTATGCGGTCGTGAACCATGAGACCGTCTGGAACGTCATGCAGGACGCGCTGCCTGAACTTGTTGCTGCGCTGAGCTTCCTACTCCGGGAAGCAGAAGGCTCTTAGCCGCAGCGAAGCCAATAGCAGAGATCGGCGACGGACTTTGCAGTGCTCGAGCCCTGCGGGGCGTCGGCCAGGTCAGGGATATCGACCCTGCGCTCCCAAAGCGGAAACCACAGTGGGTCGCGCCTGTCGTTTGCAGCAGGGGGACGAGCGTTCTTCGCCATGCTGCGCTCACACGCACCAAACTGAACAAAGTTGACCTGTGTCTCGACGAGACTGCAGCGATTGGCGCCCCCGTCGGTCAACGGAAAGAAGAGCTGGACGCCGTCATCCTCCCAAAAGCAGATCGGACAGATGTCGAACGAGCCAGGCGAAGAATCGAAAACTTCGTAGCCGCAGCAGGGGCAGGTGTACATCCCGTTGCCTCACCGAGGGTTGCGACTCGTTGAAGCGTGTCGAATCACTTCAAGCACAGCAATTGGGTTGCAGCCGTAGATGCCCGCACCCCATGCCGCGTTCTGCTCGACACAAGCCCAGCCGCGGCCCGATATAAGGCCCACGTCGACAACGCTCGCTTTGGGTAAGTCGATGCGCTCGTCGGCCAACAAGCCGGCGACAAAGGCCTCTACTTGCTGATCTTCCTCCGGCGTACTGACGAAATCGGTGTCCCGCTGGAACTCGCCAAACCGGGAGTACAGCGAATATGTGCGGAGTTGGCGGTTCAGCACGAAGCAGCGGAACTCCTTCTCCCAGGTGACGATGTCGGAGACGAGCACCGGCATGTCGTCTTCGTACTCAACCGGAAGCTCAGTGCCAAGATAGACGCCGGCTGGAAAACTCTTGTCGTTGGGCGGTTTCACAAAAGCGGCTTCGTCTTTTACCCGGGCCAGACCAAGCGTCGTGAGCGAGATTTCTCGATGCTTGTATTCAACGGGGAGTCGAACCAGCCAGTCTTCCGGCGGATTCGACAACTGGATTCCGAGTTGTTCCGCCAGCGTGGGGCCGAACAGTGCTTCACCGTACAGGACTGGTTCGGCGAGCTGACGGAGGTGTTCAGGCACCCGCCAGGTGGTGAGCCGCTCGACTTGTCAGCCGAGCGTGCCGGCGGCTTTCCAAAGTGCCTGTGAGTCGTCCGTGTAGCGAGGCGTGAAGATCAGCGTCGGCATATTCAAAGCGTTTTCGTTGATGGGCGCCGGGTGCTTGTTCTCTCACAACGCCTTCGGCCTGGTCCCCTCCGACGGATTTGCGATCCACGCCTGCAGTTCCATCGCCCGGGCATGCTTGGGCGCCAGCTCCAGGAAGGTCTTGTAGGCGGCCATGGCCTTGGCGTCGTCGCCGGCCTGCAGGCGGGCGTCGCCCAGGTTGAGCCAGGCCAGTGAGCGGCTGGCGTCCATCTCGACGGCCTTCTCGAACCAGCCGGCTGCGTCGGTGAACTTGGCGCGGCGATACAGCACGAAGCCGAGGTTGTTGGCGGCCAGCGCGAACTTCGGCTGCAGCTGCAGCGCCTCCTTGAACGCGGCCTCGGCCTCGTCGTAGCGGCGCTCGCGGTAGAGCTGCAGGCCGCGGTCGTTTGCACGTTGGGCCGCGACGCGGGCGCCGGGGTCGACGCGCGCGGTCGTCGCGGCCAGCGCCTGGTCCTTGCCGTCCAGGCCCTTGATCGTCACCTGCACGGCACTCGCGGCGCCGCTTGCGGCCGGGGCGGCCTGGCGGCCGGCGGTGCTGGCTTCGTCCAGCTTCGCAGCCAGCTGGCTGGCCTTGTCGTCCAGCTGGGCAACGGCGCCGCTGAGCGCGGGCTCGGTCGAGGCCGGCAGTTCGAAGATGAACTCGCCGCCCTCGCTGCCCGGCAGGCTGCCAAAGGCCGGCGTCTGGTGCGCGATGGCCGACACGGCGGGTGCCACGTAGGCGGCCAGTTCGGTGGCGGTGATGAGGCCGTCGCCGTTCAGGTCGGCCTTGCCGCTCAGGGCCTGCAGCAGCGTCCACGTGAAGACGGAATGGCCGCCGGGGCCGTCGTCGGCCACCTGCTGGTCGGCGCCACCGGCGGTCATCATCTGGCGGCCGATGCGGCGCGCGTTGGTGCGGGCGAAGTTGCTGTCTGATCCCGCCACGCCTCCACGAGTCAAGCCCAGACCGGAATAGCAGGCGTCGATGACGAAGAGCGCGTGCTTGGCCGTGATGGCCTCGGCCACCTCCTGCAGCTGGGGCATCGCAATGGCGTCGGCCTGCAGGTCGTTCAGGCCCGCATCCACCGGCACGATGTAGCCCACCTCGCGGCCGCTGGGCAGGCGGCGCGTGCTGCCGTGGCCGGCGAAGAAGACGAACACGCGGTCGTCGCGCTTCACGCGCTTGGCGTCGCCGAAGCGCTCGTTCAGTGCTTTCAGGATGTTGGCGCGCGTGGCGTCCGCGTCGGTCAGCAGCGTGACGTTGTCGGCCTTGAAGCCGAAGCGCGTGACCAGCGACTCACGCACGGCCTGCGCGTCGCGCACCGCGTGCGACAGCTTGGGCCAGGCCGTGTAGCCGTCGATGCCGATGACCAGCGCATGGCTTTCCCGGTAGAGCTCACCGGGCGCGGGCGGTGGCGCGGCGACGGTCTTGTCGGTGGAGACGACGAACTGCCCGTTCTGCCAGCTCGCGAAGCGCCAGCCGTCGGCGGCCAGCTGCGCGAGCACCAGCGGCAGCGCCTGCACGGTGCGGGCGTGGATGTCGTGGAACAGCACGATGCCTCGGCCCTGCTTGTCCAGCTCGTCCAGCACGCGTGCGGCGATGCTCTTGGGGATGGGGTCGCTCCAGTCCAGCGAGTCGACGTTCCACATCATCGAGCGCAGCTTCAGCGCCTCGATGGTGCTCAGCGCGCCGTCGTTGCGGGCGCCATAAGGAAAGCGAAACAAGGCGTCGCCATTGCGACCCGCCGCATCCAGCAGCGCCTCCGTGTTGGCGGCTTCTTCCTTGACCTTGACGAGCTCGAACTTGCTCATCAGCCCGTGCGTGAAGCTGTGGTTGGCGATCTGGTGGCCGGCCGCCAGCACGCGCTTGGCGACTGCGGTGCCATTGCCGGGCAGCGGCTTGCCGTCGGCGCCGACCTTGCCGAGGTTCTGGCCCAGCTGGAAGAACACGGCCGGGGCTTGATAGCGCTTCAGGATCTCCAGGATCTCGTCGGTGTAACGCGCGTGCGGGCCGTCGTCGAAGGTCAGCAGCACTGTCTTGGGCGGCAGCTTGTCGCCGAAGACTTCGCGGTCCTTGGCCGCCACGCCGCGCATGCCGCCGGACGCTGCAGAGGCCGGCGGCTCCGGTGCCAGGTCTGCAGGGGCCGGCAGTTGCGCGCCGTGCTGCTTCATCACCGCCTCGCGCGTGTGCAGCGCCTTCAGCTTGGCGATGTAGTCGGCCCACTTCTCGCGCTTGAGCTCGATGCCGCGCTTGGCGAAGCCGCCGAACACCTCCTTCAGCTCCTGCTCGTAGGCCTTCTCCACCTCGGCCAGCGTGTCCAGGTCGTCCTGCGCGCGGCGCGCGAGCTTGATGCCGTCCAGCGTCTGCGCGTTCTTCAGCCCCGTGGCGAGCTGGCCCAACACCTCCTTGAAGGCCAGGCGGTCGGCGTCGAACCAGCTGGGCTCGCTCTCGATGCGCGTCAGCAGCGCGGTGGTGGCATCCAGCGCGTCGGGCTTCAGCGCCGCGTCGGCCAGCGCCTGCTGGCGCTGCAGCAGTTCATGGAACAGCTGCTGGCCCAGTGCCTGCACCTCGCGGCGCTGCGGTGGCGGCAGGGCGGCCTCGCCGTCCATCAGCACGACGATCTGGCGGTGCAGAGCCAGCAGCTCGTCGGCCTCCCGGCCCAGGCGCTGGCTGGCGCCAGCATCCGGCGGTGCAGATGCAGCGGGCAGCGCGGCCGGCGTGTCCGCCGGGGTCGTGGCCGCGCGTTGGCAGCCGGACAGGGCGAGGGCGGCGGTCAGCAGCAGGGCGGTCGAGGAAGGGCGCAGCAGGAAGGCGGTCATGGAAGCGATGGGTTCAAGGGCCGCCGCGATTGTGGCGCCGCCGCGTGTGCGGGCCGTTTCAGCGCGCCGCGAGACGCCTGCTGACAACCGCAGGCGGCCGCCAGCCCAGAATGCCGCCTCCGCCGCTCCCGTCCCATGACCATGCGCCTGCCTGCCCTTGCCTTTGCACTGACCCTGTCGATGCCGCTCTCGCTGCTGGCCGGCTCGCCCGCCGCGCGGGCCGCCACACCGGCCGAGCGCCTCGCCGACGTCGCCGCGCGCTACTACGACGCCCGCTCCCGCTTCGACCCCATCTCCGCCACCGAGAGCGGCGACAACCGCTATGACGACCAGCTCGCGCTGGACATCGCGCCGGCCGAACGGGCGCGCCGGTTTGCCGCGTGGCGGGGTTTTCTGAAGGAGCTGGACGCGCTGCCCGCAGCCCGACTGCCGGCCGACCAGCGCCTCAACCGCGAGTTGCTGGTGCAGCAGTTGCGCGACCGGCTGGCCTTCGAGCGCTTCCCTGACCACCTGCTGCCGCTGCACCACATGGGCGCCATGCCGCTGCAGTTGGCCTTCTATGCCAGCGGCGAGGCGGGCCAGCCGCTGAAGACGACCGCGCAGCTGGAGGCGTATCTGAAGCGCATCTCGCAGCTGCCCGCATGGTGTGACCAGGCGCTGCTGAATCTGCGTGAGGGCGTGCGGCGCGGCGTGGTGCAGTCGGGCCCCGTTGTCGACGCCATGCTGCCGCTGCTGCGCAGCCTGGCCAGCCAGGATGCCGAGCACAGTGCGTTCACGGCGCCAGTGCGTGCGCTGCCGCCGGGCGTCGACCCCGGCGACGCCGTGCGCCTGAAGGCCGCCTACGAGCAGGCCTGGACCGAACGCATCGCCCCGGCGCTGCGCCGGCTGGTCGCCTATGTGGAGACCGACTACGTGCGCGCCGCGCGCCGCGAGGCCATCGGCTGGTCGGCCCTGCCCGACGGCCGTGCCTGGTACCGCCAGTGGGTGCGCGAGCAGACGACGACCGACCTCACGCCCGAGCAGGTCCACGCACTGGGGCTGCAGGAGGTGGCCCGGCTGCAGCGCGAGATCACGCGCCTGGCGCCGCAGCTGGGCTTCACCGGCGACCCGCTGAAGGACGGCGGCCTGCTCGCCTGGGCGCGCAGCGACGCCCGCTTCCGGCCGTTCAAGACCGAGGCCGAGATCCTGGACCACTACCGCGCGCTGAACGACCGCCTGGCGCCGCAGCTGCCGCGGCTGTTCGGCCGGCAGCCGCGCATGGCGCTGGAGATCCGGCCCGAGCCGGCGCTGACGCGCCAGACCGCGTCCGACCACTACACCGTGGGCCAGGCCGATGGCAGCGCGCCGGGCATCTTCTGGGCCGTCATCAACGACCCAACGGCCTACAGCGTCTCCACGATGACGGCGTTGTTCCTGCACGAAGGTCAGCCGGGGCACCACTTCCACCTGGGTCTGCAGCTCGAGATGCCGTTGCCGGATTTCCGCCGCCGCACCTGGATCAACGCCTATGGCGAGGGCTGGGCGCTGTACGCCGAGACGCTGGGCCAGGAGCTGGGCCTGTACGACGACCCGGTGGCGCGCGCCGGCGCGCTGCGCCTGGAAATCAGCCGTGCCGCGCGCCTGGTGGTGGACACGGGCCTTCATGCCAAGGGCTGGAGCCGTGAGCGCGCGCTGCGCTACTGGCGGGACATCACCGGGGCCAGCGAGCAGCAGGCCGCCGCGCAGATCGACCGTTACCTCGCCTGGCCGGGCCAGGCGCTGGGCTACAAGATCGGGGCGCTGAAGATCCAGGAACTGCGCCGCCGCGCCGAACAGCAACTGGGCCCGCGCTTCGACCTCGCCGCCTTCCACGACCAGGTGCTGGGCGAGGGCTCGCTGCCGCTGTCGGTGCTGGAGAAGCGCGTGGAGGCGTGGATCTCCGAGCAGGCACGTTGACGCTGAAGCCGGCCACCAGCCGGCTTGTCCTTGATCAATTGTTCGAGTATTCTGGAAATATGGATGAACAAGACGTCGTCAAGGCCCTGGCAGCGCTGGCGCAGCCGGTGCGGCTGAAGGTGTTCCGCGCGCTGGTGGTCACCGGCGACGCCGGCCTCACGCCCGGCACGATGGCCGAGGGCCTGGACATGCCGGCCAACACGCTCTCCTTTCACCTGAAGGAGCTGGTGAACGCCGGGCTGGTGACGCAGGAGCGCGCCAGCCGCAACCTCATCTACCGCGCGGCCTATGAGCGCATGAACGCGCTGCTGGGCTATCTGACCGAGAACTGCTGCCAGGGCGCCGGCTGCGCGCTGCCGGCCGCGTCCACCCCTTCCTGCTGCTGAACGAGGAGTTCCCATGAAGCGCTTTCACGTGCATGCCCATGTCGAGGACCTGCAGGCCAGCGTGGCCTTCTATGCCAAGCTGTTCGGCGCCGCGCCGACGCGGCTGGAGAGCGACTACGCCAAGTGGATGCTGGACGACCCCCGCATCAACTTCGCGATCTCCGCGCGTGGCGGCAAGCCGGGGGTGGACCACCTGGGCATCCAGGCCGACACGGCTGACGAGCTGGCCGAGCTGAAGGCGCGGGCCCGGGCCGCCGATGCGCAGGTGCTGGACGAGGGCGCCACCACCTGCTGCTACGCCGCCAGCGAGAAGCATTGGGTCACCGACCCGCAGGGCATTGCCTGGGAGCATTTCCAGACGCTGGCCGACATCCCCACCTTCAGCGCCAGCCAGGCCGCCGCGCCGCAGCCGGGCTCGGCCTGCTGCCCGGGCGACGCGCCGCGCGGCAAGCCCATCGCCATCGCCGTCAAGCCGGCCGGCTCCTGCTGCTGAAGCCATGACGACCCACGTCCTCATCCTCTGCACGCACAACTCGGCGCGCAGCGTGCTGGCCGAGGGCATGCTCAACCACTGGGCCCGCAAGCTCGGCCGCGACGTGCGGGGCCACAGT
>JACCDP011300965.1_pt1 | contig 16757 bp, 14 predicted proteins | sample 7445841 | NCBI WGS metagenome assembly JACCDP01 (sample SAMN15323441, study PRJNA562643) | freshwater metagenome | isolation source: river surface water | place: USA:Blue River Watershed | collected 2017-08-17 | reverse complement strand
GCCTCACGCTTGCGGCACGAGTATTTACCGGTTGGAACACGAATGCTTCTGGAACTGGCACAAGCTATGCGGTTGGTTCAACTTTCACACCATCACAAAATCTCACCTTGTACGCGGTTTGGAATGTGAATTACTCGATCACCTACGACGCTAATGGAGCAACAGCAGGAAACGTTCCTGCAACTCAATCCGGACTCGCGGGCTCGGCAACAGTTGCCACAAATTCGGGTCAACTAAGTCTCACGGGTTACAACTTTGCAGGGTGGAATACAGCCGCAGGTGGCACGGGCACCAATTATGCCGCTGGTGCTTCGATTACGTCGAACGCCGACGTTATTCTTTACGCCAAGTGGACACTAATTCCTACGTTTGACATCTCATACAATGCGAATGGTGCAACTTCGGGAAGTGCGCCAGCATCGCAACTTGGCGTTGTCACGGCGACAATCGCGGCAAACTCAGGCAATTTAGTCAAGTCGGGATATAACTTTGTTGGTTGGAATGATCAGGCAAACGGAGCTGGAACTGCTTATGCCACGAACGCATCGATTACTCCGACTCAAAACCTCGTGCTCTACGCCAATTGGGTTCTCATTCCGACCTACACAATCACATACGATGACAACGGATCGACAGGCGGGGCGCCAGCCATGTCTGCCTTTGGTATCAGCTCTGCAACCATCATTGATTCAAACAGTGGCTTGCTAGTCAAGCAAGGATTCATTTTCGGAGGCTGGAACACCCAGGCCGATGGCCTTGGCACCACATATGCGGCTGGAGCGAGTTTTACGCCGACCTCAAACGTCACTCTCTACGCACTATGGACTGCGGTAGCGCCGGCTCAAGTGGGCCCAAAGTTCTCGGTTACAAAAATCGCTAAGCGACAGTTCGACTTAGGCGGCGGCAACCAAACAATCTTTGGAAAGAATCTTGACGTCGTAACTTATGTTTCTCTTAGTGGGCAAAAATTAGTAATTATTTCTTCTAGCGAAAGCGCTCTGACTTTTGCTATCACTGCTCAGCAGGCGGGCTGGGCGCATCTTGAGTTGAGGGGTGATGGGGCGACTCTCACCTTCAATAACTTTGTTCAATTTGTGGACAAGAAGTCGATGGTCTTCACAGGCTTCTTTGCAAAAGGCACTTTGCGAGTCACCGAAGCTCAAATTGGAAGACTCGCCCTTGAGGTCATGCGTGCCCGCGAGTTCAAAACAATCCAGTTGTCGTTCGGTACAACAGAGGCAGCAGGCTCATCGTCGATGAGGCCGATTAGCTTGAAAGATAATATCGCTCTTCTAAAGATAGCCATGCGACTTTCTCAGTTATTGCCCAAGTCAGTTGACGTGACAATTCGAGTTAATGGCAACTCTAAAGATTTGGTTATGACCTTCAACAACTCTTAAACTGGGTTCATGACCTCAACTCAGCACTCGCGTCTCGTAGAACTCATCAAAGAACTTGCGGTGGTTCACGGCAGAGTTACTCTCTCCAGTGGCCTCGAGGCCGACTACTATGTCGATCTGCGCAGAGCCACTCTGCATCACGAGGCTGCGCCGCTAATCGGGCAGGTAATGCTAGACATGCTCGATGCGACCGGCATTACAGATTTCGAATCTGTGGGTGGTCTAACCATGGGTGCTGACCCCGTTGCTACCGCCATCATGCATCAGGCGGCGGCTCGCGGGCGCAAGATTGACGCTTTCGTTGTGCGCAAGCAGGCCAAGGAGCACGGCATGGGCCGACAAGTTGAGGGGCCAGACGTTAAGGGCCGCAAAGTAATTGTGGTTGAAGACACATCGACAACCGGTGGCTCACCGCTTACCGCGGCAAAAGCGCTTGAAGCAGCCGGTGCAATCATTGTTGCCGTTGCTACCGTGGTCGATCGCGACACTGGCGCTCAGAAAGTCATCGAGGATGCCGGCTACCGTTACCTATCGGCAGTAAGCCTGGATGATCTTGACCTCAGATAAAAGGTCACTGAAACCATTCATTTTGCTTGAACTTGCAAATTTCTCCGGTTTCTTTTCGGCTTCGATGGTGTTCTTGCTTTATCCGTGGCTTTCGCTTAACGTCACTGGTTCATCTGCGAGTGCCGGTCTTGTGATTGCAGTCACGTCGATTCCCGGGCTATTGATGTCTCCTCTAATCGGCTCGCTGATAGACAAGTTTGGCCGGCGTCGATTTGCCTACATCTCTGAGTGGCTCACTATGTTGACTTCACTCGCAGTACCAATTGTGGCGTTGCTGGCAAAAATCGATCTGTTTTCGTTGATTGTCATCGGCTTAGTGAGATCCATTATGGGATTCGGCGGTCCTTCCGCCAGAAAGTCGCTCGTGCCTGATGTTGCCGAACGAGGCGGCATCACGCTTGAGCGAGCCAATTCGATTCACGAATCGGTTGCAGCAGCGGGATTTGCGACCGGTCCCGCCATTGCGGCTTTGCTTCTGAGCTCGATGAGCGAAATTGACACTTTCTATGTGGTAGCAGCTGTCGGTGCGCTGAGTGGAATATTTGTTTGGCTAATTCGCGTGACTGAAAAACACGAAGAGCACGACTCAAGCGCTGACGGGTCGTTTATTCGTTACGCCACTCAGGGATTCAGAACCCTTGCTGGCACTCCCTCAGTTCTGATTGTCATGTCGGCTTTCCTAACTCTTGCTCTCATTTACATACCCATTGAAATGTTGGTTCTGCCTCGTTATTTCAATAGTTCAGATAACCCTGCCGGCCTGGGTTTCTTGCTGACGGCGATGGCGGCGTCCACTTCAATCTCGTCACTTCTTTTCGAGGCATTCACAAAGATCTTTAGATTCAGCACTATCTTGCGAATCGGGTTGATGGGCGTGGCCGTGCCAGTCTTGCTGATGGCATTTCTCCCCGACTATTTCTGGATGATTCTTCTCGGACTTGTTCTTGGGTTTGCCTGGGGGCCTTTGTCACCCCTCTTAAACACGGTGATTCAACGCAAGGTGCCAGCTAACGAGCGCGGTCGTGTTTTCAGTCTTGAGATGACCATTTGGTCGGGTGGCCCGATGCTCTCGATGGTGGTCGTCGGTCTGGCCATAGATGCGTTTCCGCTCCAGGCCGTCTACATAGCTTTGGGCTTGCTCACTCTTGCCACCGCCCTGCTGATTTCGCTAAATCGTCGCACACCAGAGCTCAATACGGCTGAATTCCACGATTGAGAAATGCGAGAATAGAACAATGACTCATACACAAACTGCAACCATGCACACCAACCACGGCGCCATCAAGCTCAACCTTTTCGGCAACGAAGCTCCCGTAACCGTCAAGAACTTCGTTGACCTGGCTACCGGCGACAAGACCGGCAAGCCTTTCTATGACGGCGTAATCTTTCACCGCATCATCGCGGGCTTCATGATTCAGGGGGGAGACCCAACCGGAACAGGCTCGGGTGACGCCGGTTACAAGTTTGATGACGAACCGCACCCTGATCGTGACTTCAAGCAGCCATACATGCTTGCCATGGCCAACGCTGGCAAGAGTTTTGATGGCTCGGGCACAAACGGCTCGCAGTTCTTTATCACCGTTGCAGAGACCCAGTGGCTGCACGGCAAGCACACCGTGTTCGGTGAGGTAGCCGACGAGGAGTCACGCAAGGTTGTTGACAAGATTGCTGCTGTGCCGACCGCTCCTGGCGATCGCCCCATCAATAAAGTCTTTATCGAATCAATCAGCTTCGAATAAAAACAATTCATGACCTGCTACCGCCATCCTGATCGCGACGCATTCGTTCGTTGCCAGCGCTGTGAGCGTTTGATTTGCCCAGAGTGTCAGATTGAGTCGGCGGTAGGTTTTCTTTGCCCAGATGACGCTGGCGGCACGCCGAAACAGTTGAATCGTCAGCGCTCGCGGGCTGCAACTCAAGATCGCCCACGGTTAACGGTCGCGCTGATAGCAATCACGGTCTTTGTTTGGTTCTTGCAGCTCTCGCCGGTTGGCCAGACCGTTGAGGTTTACTTCTCTTACACGCCGCTAGCCACCACGATTGCGCCGTGGCAAATGCTCACGGCCGCGTTCTTGCACGGCAGCTGGTTGCACCTTTTGTTCAACATGTTTACGCTCTACATTTTCGGTCAGGTGCTAGAGCCGATGCTCGGCCGAGCGCGCTATCTTGCTCTCTACCTGATCGCGGCGTTTGGTGGTTCAGTTGCTGTGCTATTTTTCAGCAATCCGACGAGTTCGGTTGTGGGCGCATCTGGGGCAATCTATGGCTTGATGGGCGCCTACTTTGTGATGCTGCGCTCGGTAGGTGAGCGATCTGGGCAACTAACCGGGTTGATTGCAATCAACTTGATTTTTAGCTTCTTGAGCCCAGGCATCTCTTGGCAGGCTCACATCGGTGGCTTGGCAGTGGGCGCAGTGGTTGCTGCGATTTACACGGCTACTCGTCGCCCAGAGCAGAAATCGACGCAGACAATTTATCTGCTTCTGCTAGTTGGGGCTTTGCTAATGGCGACTGTGTTTCAAGTCAACGCATACGGAATTTAGAAGTTACTTCCAGCGGGTTGTCATCATGAAGCCAATCATGGCGATGCCAAAACCAATCAAGATGTTCCAGTTCTGAAGATCGTATGGTTGGGTGGCTGCGCCAAGCGGGTACTGAGCTTCGGTCACGTAGTAGGTGATGATCCAGATGAACCCGAGAAGCATGAAGCCAAACATCACTGGCTTGAACCAAACTGCGTTAGGTGCGTTCGGGTCTTTCGCCTTTTGGGCGCGTGCAGGCTTGCTTGACTTCTTTTTTGCTTCTGACATAGCCACAATTCTACAAGTTAGGCTTTAGTTCTCATGACAAAAATCTTGGTGATAGACAACTACGACAGCTTTGTCTACACGCTAAACGGCTACCTGCAGCAGTTGGGTGCTGAGACGGTGGTGCTGCGCAACGACGCCGTAGCCGAGGCCGAACTTGCCGAGCTCATGGATGGCTTCGACGCCGTTCTGATTAGCCCCGGCCCTGGCACTCCGGCCGAGGCCGGCCTGAGCATTTCGGCCGTGAAGCAAGCACTGATCAGCGGCCAGTCGATTTTTGGAGTCTGTCTGGGTCACCAGGCAATTGCCGAGGCTTTGGGGGCGACCGTTTCGAGCGCTGAAGAACTTATGCACGGCAAGACTTCGCAGGTCACCCACGATGGTTCGCTGGTGTTTGCCAACGTGCCGAGCGAGTTCAGGGCCACCCGTTACCACTCACTGGCGATCGTAAACTCGACCGTTCCAGACGATCTCGTGGTTACCGCTCAAACTGCCGGCGGCATAATCATGGCGGTTCAGCACAAAACCAAGCCGATCTATGGGGTGCAGTTTCACCCTGAAAGCGTTCTCACCGAGAGTGGCTACCAGATGCTCGGTAACTGGCTCGAAAGCGTTGGGCTCGAAGGTGCGGCCGAGAAGGCTAAGTCACTCAGCCCGATGGTTAAGTTCTAAACAGCGGCCTTAGTTGTTGCAACCCACATACAAAACAATCGCAGACATTTGATTCGTCAAACCCGCAGGGATGGACTGATCGACAACAATCGTTCCCTGGCTGCCGGTGCAAGTTGTTTTCGTAGTGATTGTCACGGTTAGTGAAACATCTGGCGCGGTAAGCAGCGATCTCGCATCGTTGATCGAGAGGTTGCGCACATCTGGCACCAAAACCTTGCCGTTCGAGATCACGAGATTTACGGTTGTTCCCGGAGCAACCTGAGCGTTGGCAAGCGGGTCAGTTGCGGTAACCTGCCCGAGCAGCGCCGACGCTGAGTTCGCTTGAATCACGGTTCCGAAATTTAGCTTCGCGTTAGTCAGCGCAACTTTGGCTTGCTCCTCGGTCATGCCGAGCAGATTCGGAACGAGAATTTGCTGCGCGCCAGATGAAACATAAACCGTGATGCTGGTGTTCTCTGGAACACGAGTGCCCGCTACCGGATCGGTGCTCAACACCTGATCGAGTGGAACAGTTTCGCTCTCTTGATAAACACGCATCACCAAAAGATTTGAATTGGTTAGCGTTGCGTAGGCCTCGGTGTAACTCTTGCCGACAACATCGCTTACTGCCACACCGCTTTGACCAGGAGTGATGTTGAAGTTGAAGTTCGCACCGAAGGCAACGAGCCAAACCACGAGTCCGACAAGAACAACGGTTAGTCCGCTGCCGATACCCCAGAGCAGGCCGGCTGATGGTCTACCAGATTTCGAAATAGCGGTCGGCGCGGTTTCTGACGCGTTCACGTCTAAGCCAAGTGAAGCAAACGGGTTCGTGGTTGGCAGGCTGAGATCTTCGGCTGGCTGAATCTCGGTTGGCACAACAACCGGCGCTTCTTTTTCAACGGGATGAGCCGGCATCACGGTGGTTGCCGATGTGTCTGCCGCCGCCAGCAAAGCTTCGAAGTCGTCGAGAGTATCGGTCGGCTCTGGCTGCTTGACCGGAGAGGCTGGCGCCACTGGCTCTGGAATTTGCAGCGGCTCCGACAGAGTGAGCGGCGAACCGTTGGCCGCGGCAATCAGGTGATCGCGAAACTCTTCTGCGCTTGGAAAGCGATCGTTTCGGTCTTTGGCAAGAGCGTGCAAGACCACCTGATCGAGCTCCGGGCTGATCAAGTTGTTGTGAACCGAAGGAGCATCCGGGGCTTCGCTAACGTGCTGGTAGGCAATCGAAACGGCAGACTCGCCTCTGAACGGTGCACGACCCGCGAGCATTTCGTAAAGCAATACACCGGTTGAGTAAAGATCTGTGCGTGCGTCAACGTTCTCGCCCTTGGCTTGCTCTGGCGAGAAGTACTGAGCAGTCCCCATGATGCCGACGGTGTTGGCCATGGTTGCGGATGAATCAGAGATTGCGCGCGCTATACCGAAGTCCATGACCTTCACTTGGTCGTTATCGGTGATCATGATGTTTGCCGACTTTATGTCTCGGTGAATCACGCCGCCCTTGTGAGAAAATTCCAGCGCCGTCAGAACTCCGCTCGCGTAGTTGACCGCCTCTTCAATCGAGAGTCTGCGTTCGTGCAAGATGTCGCGAAGCAACTTGCCGCGCACGTATTCCATAATGATGAAAGGGTGCTTCACCTGGTTGCCGCGAGAATCTAACTCGATGTCTTCACCGGCATCGTAAACACGAACGATAGTTGGGTGCGCCATTCTTGCCGAGGCTTGCGCTTCTTGTCTGAAGCGATCTTCAAAACTGGGATCGTTTGCCAAATCGCTCTTCAGCAACTTGATTGCAACTGTGCGACCTAGTCGGGTGTCGACACCCTCGTAAACATCGGCCATTCCGCCGCGTCCGATTAGGTTGCCGATCTCATATCGGTTCGCAATCAGTCGCTTGTTCTCAGACAAAATCTCTCCCAGTTTTCGGTTTAAGTTTACTTATTGCGGTTGTGATGGGCTTGGGGTTGGCTCGGCTGCCGGTGTGTAATAAAGCAAACGCACGGTGGTTCCGGTTGGCATCGATCCGAGCGGAGCTGCGTCGTAAACCGTGTTGACCTTCGGATCGAGCGCATCGACGGTTTCGCCGGCAACTGGTTCGACGAAAAGCCCGAGCGCTTCGAGTTTGAGTGTTACCTGATCTAACGGCAGGCCGACCACATCCGTGCTGAAGACGAACACAGTGGTAGTCGTAGGTGAGGTTGTCGGGGTTGGCGTTTGGGTCGGGGTTATGGGCGTGAAGGTGGGCTCGGGTTCGGTCTGAACTGCACCGATCACCATAGCGGCGACTATTGCCAGACCAGAGACTATAACCAGTCCGATCACCGCTATCCATGGCCAAACGATCGGTTTCTTGGTCTTGGGCTCGTCGAGCGTTGGAATCACGGTGGTGCTGTCGGTGAGGTTGGCCTGGGCAATTACCTTGGTGGTCACGGCCCTGGTGGGCGAGTAGCTCATGAGCGATTCGGCCCGCTCTGCCAGTGCCATGGCGCTTTCTGGTCGCTGGTTGGGCTTCTTGGCGAGGCAAGACAGAATCAGGTTCTGCACCCGCTGGTCGATATTGCTCGGCAGAGGCGGCGGCGTTTCATTGATTTGAGCCATAGCAATGGCCATTTGCGAGTCGCCGGTGAAAGGTCGCTTGCCGGCCAATGCCTCGTAGGCCACGATTCCGAGGCTATAGATGTCGGTGGCTGGGCTGGCGGGTTTGCCCGTGGCCTGCTCGGGCGCCAAGTACTGCACTGTTCCCATAACCTGACCGGTTGCCGTTAGCGAGACCTGATCAGCAACTCGGGCGATTCCGAAGTCGGTTATCTTCACGTGCCCGTCGGGAGTAATCAAAAGGTTGCCCGGCTTTACATCGCGGTGAACCATGCCCTCTTCGTGCGCGGCAAAAAGCGCTCTTGCGGTTTGCGCAACGATGTCTAGAACTTTGTCGGTCGGCAGACTCTTGTCGCGTTCGAGAATCTTTGCGAGCGAGTTGCCGGGCACAAGTTCCATTACCAAGAACGCGCTTCCAGAATCTTCACCGTAGTCAAAGACGTTCGCTATGCCATCGTGGTTCACTCGAGCAGCATGCCGAGCTTCGGTGCGAAAACGTTCGAGGAATCCTGGGTCACCTAGATACTCGGGTTTCAAAATCTTGATTGCAACGTCGCGAAGAATGACTTGATCCTTTGCCTGCCAAACCTCACCCATTCCGCCAATTGCAATGCGCGAGATCAACTTGTATCTGCCGCCGTAAGTTTGGCCTACTTCTGGTTTCACTTTCGCAACACCGCCTGAATTACCTTCTTCGCGACCGGGGCTGCCAGGGTGTTTCCGCGACCGTTCTGCCCGCGACCACCACCGTCTTCGATGACAACTGCAACGACAACTTTCGGATTTTCCGCCGGAGCGAATCCGGTGAACCAAAGCGTGTATGGATCATCTTCGCCGTTTTGCGCGGTGCCTGTCTTACCAGCAACCGTAACTCCATCGATGCGAGCGTTTGAGCTAACCCCGCGTTCAACCGCATCAATCATCATTTGTCGAACCGCTGCTGCCGTGTTTGCCGAAATCGGTGAAGCATATTCCTGAGGCGCAGGTGCGAAAAGCGACGACAGGTTCGCCGAAATCACATTCTCAATCAGATTCGGTTTCATGATCTTGCCGTTGTTGGCAATCGCCGCGCTCATCATTGCGATCTGCAGTGGTGTTACACGAACGTCGAACTGTCCGAATGAAGACATCGCGGTTTGCGCGTCATCCATGTTCTTCGGGTAGACGCTCGCGGTTGACCTCAGCGGAATCTCTACCGTCTTGCCAAAGCCAAACTTCTCAGCCTGTTCACGGATGGCGTTCTGGCCAAGCTCGATGCCGAGCTGGGCGAAGGGAATGTTGCAGGAGAGCTTGAGCGCGTCGGCAATCGAAACGGTAGCTCGGCCACCGCACTTGCCCTCGCCGCTGTTTTGAATGAAGGTGTTGGTGCCTGGCAGCTTGAACTTGACTGGGTTCGGCAGCATTGAATCGGCCGTGTACTTGCCACTCTCAATCGCCGCCGCAGCGACGAGCACCTTGAATACCGAGCCAGGCGCATAGAGGCTTCCGCTGATGGCCTTATTCACAAGCGGGCTGTCTGGGTCGGCGAGCAGTTCGGCGTAGTTGTTGGTCGAGGTGATGCCGTCGTGAACGGCTAGACGGTTAGCGTCGAAGCCCGGCTTTGAAACCATCGCAATGATGTTTCCGGTCAATGGGTCGATTGCGACCACCGCACCCTTGAGTTTGCCGAGGGCATCCCAGGCGGCTTTTTGAACCACGGGATCAATAGTGAGTTCGACCGATGCGCCTGTAACCGGATTACCGCTGAGCAACGCATTCACCTGCTCAAAGAACTGCGATGAGTTCTTTCCGGTGAGAAAGCTGTTCATCGAAGACTCGAGGCCGGTTGCTCCCTGGTAAAAACTGAAGAAGCCGGTGATAGCCGAATACATCTGGCTGTCATAAACGCGCAGGTACCTGAAGTTATTGTCAGATGCTTCTGAGAATGCAATGGGTGTGCCGTCAATCAGAATCGCACCACGTTGGGTTTTGTAAGAGTCATAGACCGAGCGCACGTTGCGCGGATCGCGACCGAGCTCATCAGCAGCCAAGACCTGAATTGTTGAAGTCGAAACCATTAGCGAAACGAACATCGCCATGATTACAAAAACTACGCGCTTGAGTTCACGGTTCAAAAACTATTCACCCCGCTGCGCTCGCGAGAATCTGCGGTGTCTGAAATTCGAAGCAGCAAACCGATGATTATCCAGTTGGCCAACAGTGACGAACCACCGGCCGCAAGAAACGGAGTGGTCAGACCGGTAAGCGGAACGACGCGGGTGACGCCACCGATGACGATGAAGGTCTGCAGGGCGATTACAAAACTCAAACCGAGAGTTAGTAATTTGCTGAAGTCATCATTGTGATTGAATGCAACGCGAAGCCCACGCGAGACAATCAGAAGGTAAAGCGCAAGAATTGCGAAGATGCCGGCAAGGCCCAACTCTTCACCGAGCGAAGCGATGATGAAGTCGCTCTCGGCGAGCGGCACCAACTGCGGCACACCGCCGCCCAACCCCGTGCCGAGAACACTTCCGTGGGCTAGCCCGAAGAGACCCTGCACCAACTGGTAGCTACCGCCGGCAGCGTCGTATCGGGCCGGATCGAACGGGTTCAGCCAAGAGGCAAAGCGACTGCCCACATAGCTCAGCACCTGGCTGGCCACCAGAGCGCTGGTGATAAACATGCCCAAACCGACCACCACATAGATGGCTCGGCCGGTTGCCACATAGATCATGACCATAAAGAGGCCGAAGTAGAGCAAGGATGTGCCGAGGTCTCTCTGGCCAATGAGCACCAGCAGGCTGACCGCCCAGATTGCCAGAATCGGCCCGAGATCGCGGGCCCGAGGCAGCTGAATGCCCACAAACTTTGGCCCGACGGCGGCCAGTGAGTCTCTGCGGGTCACCAGGTAGCCGGCGAAGAAGATGGTAAGCGCGATTTTCGCTAGCTCACCGGGTTGAAAGGTGAGCCCGCCGATCGAGATCCAGAGCTGGGCTCCGTTGATCGAAGTTCCGATGAATGGCAGCACAGGCGAGATAAGCAGCACCAGGCCGACAACCATCGAGATGTAGACGTAACGACGCAGAAACAGGTGCGAACGAACGAACAGCACCACCGCGCTCGCGGCAGCGATGGCGACCACCGTCCAGATCACCTGTCTGAAGGCAAAGAGCTCTGTGCCTCCGGCGGCAATCGTGGCCAGGTCGAGTCGATAGATTTGCGCGATGCCGAGGCCGTTGAGCAAAACAACCGCGGGCAAGATCAGCGCGTCGGCCTCGCTAGCGCGCACGCGAAGAATTATGTGCAGCGCGGTTGCGGCAACCGCCAGGGGAGCCCAGTAGGTAAGAATGTCGAAAGTCAGAATCTCGATTGTCGAGAGTTGAATCTGGGCTAACTCAAAGGCATTGATTCCATAGGCAAAGAACAGCAACCAAATTTCAATGTTGCGCTTGCGCGGAACTACTCGCGCGATTTTCTGAATGTCAATTGCGACGGTGTTTGTCAATTGCCCACCTCGCGCAGAGTCTGCAACTTGTTGTTGATGTCTTCAAGGCTGTCGCCGCTAATCGAACGCTCGACCAACTGCTGCTGGTAGGTGTTGAGTTGATCAACCACCAGGTCGGTGCGCTGATACTCGCGACTGAATACAAAAGGCCCGAAAGATTCTCTAATTCCCTGATAGATGACCACGTAGCCATCGCTCTCGGCGATGAAGAATCGCGTTTGGGTGTAGGCGTACGCGCTGTATCCCAAATAGCTTGCGAGAGCAATAAGTGTAGCGATGATAGTAAGCCCTCGAACTTTTCTCCATCGAACTTTGCTTCGCGTCTCTTTCATTATGCGCTCGAGCAGTTCTTCTGTTTCAACGGCAAACTCTTCTGTAGGTTGACGAACCAGAAGGTCACGGATGAGTCGCGGGTTGAAGATCTCGACGAGTCGACTTCCGCGGCGAGTGGTGATGACAACTTCGTTTTCTGCCGAACCAACAAAAGTTGGTTGCGCAGCAAAATCGGTCTGCGCCGCTGCCGACAAAACATCGACAACCACCACTGTGATGTTGTCTGGTGCGCCGTGCTCAATCGCCTCATAAATCAGCAGCGCTGTCGCCTCTTCGGCATCAACCGACTTGTTGAGCAAAATCCCGTTGATTATTTCATCTGGCACAACGCCGCAGAGGCCGTCACTGCAAAGCATCCAGCGATCGCCGGGCGCAGCCTTAAAGGTTTCGGTGTCAATTTCGGGAGCAATCTCGACGTCACCCAGCACTCGCATCAGCACGCTTCGGCGGGGGTGCGTGAGCGCCTCTTCGGCGGTGATTCGGCCCGTGTCGACCAGTCGCTGAACGAAGGTGTGGTCTTTGGTGACCTGCGAAACCTTTCCTTCGCTGACCATGTAGACGCGCGAGTCGCCAATGTGGGCAACGGTCACCAGGTCGCCGGTAAACACGACTCCAGAAAAGGTCGTGCCCATGCCCTTGAGTTCTGGGTGTTCGGCGACCGTGCTTGCCAGTTTTTGGTTGGCCTCGAGCAGTGCTTCGGTCACAGAGGATGCGGCCTGATCGGTGTCTTCGTAGTCTTTGTCAGCGCGGGCAACACCCTGAGCAATTAGTGCCGACGCGATGTCACCGCCGGCATGACCACCCATGCCGTCTGCAACGAAGAAAAAGTTGTAACCGGCATAACCAGAGTCTTGATTGGTTTTTCGAACGCGTCCGATATCTGAGGCTGCGAAACTTCGCGTCTTCACCGACATCTGTTGTTACGCTCGCAACTCAAAAACAGTCTTGCCAATTCGCATCGGTGTGTTGAGCTTTACCGCCGCCGGTGTTCCAATTCTGGCTCCGTCGAGATATGTTCCGTTTGTCGAATTAAGGTCTTGCAGCATCCAGTCGTTGTTTATCAAAACTAACTTGGCATGCTGGGTAGACGCATACTCATCGCTAATCACGAGGTCACTGTTGTCGGCGCGGCCGATGGTTATCTCTCGGCGATCAAGCTTCAGTGTCAAACCCTTTTTGTCGCCCTCGGTGATCACAATTTTTGTGGCGTTTACGCCCGTCGGTTCGGTCATTAGCGATTCGGTTTGCTGATTGCTCGGTGCAGATGGAAGCACCGGTGAAGAGACACGCTGCTGATTGTTTGCCGCGGCAACTCTCGAGAAAACTTTTTGCCCGAACAAATCGGCTCTGATCACAGAGAGAATGCTAAAGAGAAAAATCCACAGAACCACAAGAAACGCGATGCGAACGATGAAAAGCGCTAACTCACTCATTGCTCACCTTGCTCGCAACAATTCGAAACGTGAAGACGCTGCGACCGGCAGAGATTTGACTCTCGCTTTGCAGCGGGCCTTCAGAGATTGCTCGACCGTCAACTTTTGTGCCGTTGGTCGAACCCAAATCACGGATGCCCGCTTTAGCGCCATCCCAGAGAATTTCGAAGTGCTTGCGACTCAAACCGCTGTCGTCAATTTGAATGTCGGCTGAGGCGTCGCGACCGACAGAGGTTCGACCGCTGGTGAGCGAGTAGAGCTTGCCGTTCAACTCGAGTTGCGGACCCCAAGTCACGGCGATTTCTTCCGTGGCCGAGCCAACCACGATCTGCCCGAGGTTGAGGCTGCCATCTTCGATCAGCTTGATGTCTAGCGCGGCACCAAACTGAAAGCCCTGTCTTTGGGCGTGAGATTGGGTGAGTGAGGTGAGTTCGGCGACCAAGGTTGCGCCGAGAGCGCGCATGCGCTGAAAGTCGGCTGCCGAGAGTCGAACCAGGTAGGTGTTTGGCGCGAGAATGCGGTCGCGGCTAACGATGCTGGCCTTCGAATCCATCTCGGCCCTGATCGACGAGGCAATCTCGATTGGCTGCAGTTCGCTTTTGAAGGTCTTGCTGAATGCACCGGTCACGATGCGCTCAAGTCCCTTTTCAAAGTTTTCTAGAAAGCCCAAACCACACCTCTTTTATCACTTGAAGTCTACCTTTGTGCCTTTTGGCAGGCCTCAACCGCAGCGGGTAAACGGAAGCTTGGAATTTTCTGTGCGAAGGCTTCACATTGTCTGTTTGTCGGCTCAAAGCCGAGCGGTCTCATTTATCTTTGTTCCTAAGAGCTTTCGAACGCTCCTTGTTGAACAAAGAACGGCCTGAATCTAGATTCGGGCCGTTTTTCTTTTGGCCTAGCCAACCAGGTCTTTTGATCTGCCGCGAGTATGGGTTGGCTTGCAGACCAAGTTCTCGGTCTTGTTCGAGCAAGGCTCGCAGAGCAAAACCAGGTCTTTGCAACCCAGATTTGCGCAATTCACGAAGGTTTTGGTCGGCTCCGAGCAGACCTCGCACTCGCCAATTACCTTGGTTTCGTCGCTGAAATCCATGGTCATGCGCTCATCGAAGACATAAAGTGAGCCCTCCCAGAGGCCCTTATCCTTGAAGGTCTCGCCGTAGCGCACGATGCCGCCCTGAATCTGGAACACCTCTTGAAAACCGCGGTTAATCATGGCCGCTGAGAGAATCTCGCAGCGAATGCCGCCGGTGCAGTAGGTGACGATTGGCTTCTCTTTGAGGTGGTCGTACTTGCCGCTTTCGAGCTCACGGATGAAATCGTGGGTGGTATCGGTCTCGGGCACGATGGCGTTCTTGAACTTGCCGATTTTGGCCTCAAAAGCGTTGCGGCCGTCGAAAAAGACCACCTCGTCGCCGCGCTCCTCGACCAATTGGTTGACCTCGGCGGGCTTCAGGTGCTTGCCGCCGTTGGTTACGCCGGACTTATCGACCTTGATCTCGTCTGGGCTGGCGAAAGCCACCAATTCCTTGCGGGTTTTGACGCTCAGGCGCGGAAAGTCTTCGCCTGTGCCCTCAGACCACTTGAAGTCGATCTTGCCAAAGCCAGGAAACTGCTTGGTTTCGCGCACGTACTTCTTTAGGGCCGACATATCGCCGCCCAGGGTGCCATTAATGCCGTGCTTCGAGATCAAAATGCGACCCTTTAACCCAAGCGATTCGCACAGGGTCTTCTGCCAGAGCTTTAGCGTCTCTGGATCGGCGACCGGGGCGAAGCCGTAGTAAAGGATTATTTTTTGAAGTTCCACATAAAAATTGTAGCCTTGGGGTTATGACAATCAAGCCTGGACTAGACATTGCCCACTTCGACACCTCGGTTCGCCCACAGGACGACCTCTTTCGCCACACCAACGGTAAGTGGCTCAGAGACGTAGAGATTCCTGCAGACCAGGCCATCTACGGATCGTTCATGGTTTTGCGCGACCTCAGCGAAGAGCGCGTGCGTGAAATTCTTGAAGACGCAGCCAAGAACCCGAAGCCGGGTGTCAGCCAAAAAATTGGTGACATGTATGGCTCGTTCCTAGACGAAGCTCGCGCGAATGAATTGGGCAAAGCACCAATCGCAGATGACCTAGTGCGAATTGAAAAAGTTTCTAACGTTGCTGAACTAAACAAGCTCATGGGTGAGATTGCGGTTCAGGGCATCGATGGTTTGTTCGGAATGTATGTGAACAATGATCCGGGTGACCCAACTCGTTATCTAGTGAACCTCTATCAGAGCGGACTCGGTTTGCCAGACGAGTCTTACTACCGCGAAGAAAAGTATGCCGAGATTAGAGAGGCATACGTGCCTTTCATCGCTCAGATGTTTGAGCTGGCCGGCTGGTCTGCAGAAGATGCCGCCTCGAAAGCGAAAGACATTTTCGAATTCGAAACCGCGCTCGCAAAACACCACTGGAGCGTTGTTGAAACCCGCGATGCAGAGAAAACTTACAACCTAAAGTCGTTCGACGAGTTGCAAAAACTGAGCGGCAACTTCGACTGGCAGCTGTGGCTCGATGGCGCAGGACTTCAAAAGAAGATCTTGGCCGAGACCGTTGTCATGACACCGAGCTTCTTCACCGGGCTTGGCGAAATGTTCTCAGACAAAAACCTCGAGACCTTAAAGTCTTGGCTCATGCTCAACGTCATCAATCAGATGGCCCCTTACCTGAGTGAAGATTTTGTGAACACCCGTTTCAACTTCTACGGTCGCAAGCTCACCGGGCAGCCAGAGATGCGCGCTCGCTGGAAGCGTGCGGTTCAGGCCGTCGAGGGTTCACTCGGCGAAGCCGTTGGCGAAATCTACGTTGAGAAGCACTTTCCACCGGCCGCGAAAGCACGCATGGATGGTCTCGTTCGCAACCTAATCGAGGCTTACCGCGAGAGCATTCTCGGCCTCGAGTGGATGACCGACGAGACCAAGAAGAAGGCACTCGTCAAGCTCGATAAGTTCACCCCGAAGATCGGTTATCCGGTGAAGTGGCGTGACTACTCGAATCTAGAGATTGACCGCAACGACCTGGTTGGCAACATGCGCCGTGTGGCTGCTTTCGTGACCAACATTGAGGTCGCCAAGATTGGTTCTCCAATCGACCGCGACGAGTGGTTCATGACTCCGCAGACAGTGAACGCCTACTACAACCCGGGCTTCAACGAAATCGTTTTCCCGGCTTCGATTCTGCAGCCTCCGTTCTTCAGCCTCGACACCGACGACGCAATCAACTACGGCGCCATCGGTGCTGTTATCGGTCACGAAATCGGTCACGGATTCGACGACCAAGGTTCGAAGTATGACGGCGACGGCGCGTTGCAGTCTTGGTGGACCGACGAAGACCGCGCGGCTTTCGAGAAGCGCACCAAGAACCTCATCGATCAGTACGCAGAACTTTCTCCTGCGCAGCTCGATGACTCGCACAAGGTAAACGGTGAACTCACGATTGGTG
>JACCDP010176799.1_pt1 | contig 16760 bp, 11 predicted proteins | sample 7445841 | NCBI WGS metagenome assembly JACCDP01 (sample SAMN15323441, study PRJNA562643) | freshwater metagenome | isolation source: river surface water | place: USA:Blue River Watershed | collected 2017-08-17 | reverse complement strand
GCTCAAATACAAAAGGTGAGCCCGGCAGGTGCCCTGCTCCTCAACAATCCAAGTCCCGGAGGTATTTTGTCCAGTGCTGAATTCTGGACCATTTCATTCAACTGTGACCAGACTGCTTTAATTATAGGTGGTACTGGAGGTGCCTTATTGCAATTGGATGCGGTCATCTACAATGTAAATACAAGCACCCTGAACATTAGCAACCAACAATTTATATCAAACGGTCCTATGTTTGGTTTTCCTCCTGGAATAGAGGAAGTAAGGGCTATAACTGCTGCTCCCAATGGAAAATATTACTTCATGACGCAAGATACAATTGGCTACATGAATGATAATTTTGCACTCTGTCCGGCAGGAAGCACAAGTTTCTTTAAAAACAATCACGCTGCGGCATTGGGCTATAAATGTGAGGACTTTCGTTACGACAATTCAGGTGTGTGTGCCCTTGCATCCGATGCCAATGCAGTGTATATGCACAAAGGCAATGAACTGCAAAAAAGATCTCTTAGCACAGGTGCTATTTTACAAACAGTAGCCATTCCCGGAGGAGCTTTTACGAGTGTTTTTTTAGGAGGAAACACTGTTTCTAACAGTGGAATTGCTCTTGACAATTGTGGCAATGTATACGTTGGTTCAACAACTGGTGTATACAAGTTCAATTCCTCCCTCATACAGCAAGCATTCTACGCTACCTCATTCAAAGTTTATGATATTGCAGTCAATACCAACGGTGAAATAGTCGCATGTGGTGGAACTGGAAATTCAAACTCAGGCACAAGAAGTGGTGGTGTACAAACTTTTGCCGCCTCAGCATGTGCACCTCTTGCTGCAACCTGTTGCGATGCATCCATTTGTGTTCCTCAAGACGTTTGCATCAACGATGCACCAATTACCTTAACAACGGCAACGGCAGGTGGAACATGGAGTGGAACAGGCGTGAATAGCAGTGGTGTATTCAATCCTTCAATAGCGGGTGTTGGCACGCACAACATTACATACACACTTCCGTGCGGATCAGAAACGATAACGATTATTGTTAGCTCATGCCAGGCATTGCAAATATGTCAGGAATCAAATGGAAATATTACTGTATCCGGAGGGGTTGGTCCATACACTTGGCAGCAATACACTCCTGCATCAAGCACACCAATTACCAATCAGGCACAATGCCAAGCCTGCGGTTATACCTGGTTTTTTGGAACTTGCTTGAATGGAGTCGCGCCAGCCACATCGTGCAGCACTCCAGCTGGATGGACCACCATCGGAACTGGGGCAACAATTACACCGCCAGCCGGAACACCACAATTGCAAGTAATTGACAATTCTGGTGCTATAACACCTGTTAACTTGTCTTCGCTCCCAACGTGTGGATCGGTTTGTCCGACCATCAATGTAAGTATTGTTTCTCAAACAAATATTGCCTGTTTTGGCCAAAATACGGGAGCTGCAGTTGTCAACGCAACAGGTGGAAGTGGCCCTTACACATATGCTTGGACTCCGGGTAATTTGTCAGGTGCATCACAATCAAATTTAGGTGTTGGGACATACACCGTTGCAGTAACTGATGCTAATAATTGTCCGGGAACAACAACCGTTAACATTACTCAGCCAAGTGCTTTGCAAGTATCGATTTCAACTACTCCTAGCAGCTGTTCAGCCAACAATGGAAGTGCCTCTGCGAGTGCAAACGGTGGTACAATTCCTTATACTTACGAATGGTCACCTGGCGGAATGACTAGCCCATCCATTTCAAATCTTGCGGCGGGGACATATAGTGTAACCATTACCGATGCGCTTGGCTGTCAAAACACTGCATCAGCAACAATTACAGCACCCGGAGCACCATCAGTAGCTCTTTCTTCCACAACAGATGTCACCTGTTTTGGTGGAACCAATGGTGCAGCAACAGTCACGGCAAGCGGTGGTACAGGAGCTTTGATAATTAACTGGATGCCCGGTAATTTAAGTGGTACAACACAATCCAATCTTGCTGCAAATAACTATGTCGTAAGCGTTACAGATGCTAATGGATGTACAAGTTTCACGCAAGTGACAATTGATCAACCGACAGATCTTTCTATTCAAACCGGAACGATAACGCCTGCTAACTGCGGTTCAAACGATGGTGCAGCGAGTGTAAATGTCAGCGGAGGAGTTACAGGATATACCTACCTGTGGTCGCCAATTGGAGGTACCAATGCCAATGCTTCCAATTTAGCTTCAGGAAATTACATGGTATATGTGACTGATGCAAATGGCTGCGAAGATTCATTAGCACTCATCGTAACAAGCATTGGTGGACCAACAATAACTGTTAGTTCCACAAGTGATGTAACGTGTTTCGGTGCGAACAATGGAAGTGCAAGTGTAACAGCTACGGGCACCAATCCACCATATACCTATTCATGGTTACCATCCGGCGGCACTGGAACTAGTGCGATTAATTTATCTGCGGGAACGTATACCGTTGGTGTAACAGATGCCTTGGGTTGTGTTGGTTCAACAACAATTATCATTGACGAACCGAGCGACATCACCTTAACCGCCAATATCACAGCATCTGCTTGCGGTTTGTCAAATGGATCGATCGATGCAAGCGCAACAGGTGGCACCGGTCCATACAATTTCGTTTGGTTACCAAATGGTCAAACCGGTTCAACTATTAGTAACCTTGCATCGGGTCAATACACCGTTATTGTAACAGATGACAATGGATGTACCGCCACAGAAACCTATCCTGTGGATGCATTTGGAACAATTCCAATTGCTGTTTCTCCAAATTCCATTACCATTCAAGTGGGAGACTCAGTGTTGCTCACAGCTTCAGGGGCCACCTCTTACACATGGACTCCAAGTGCTGGATTAAGTTGCGACAGCTGTGCCATAACATATGCTTCACCAAGCATAACAACGATTTATACTGTCACTGGTACGGATGAATTTGGATGCACCGGTACAGCCGATGCCTTGGTTGTAGTGCAGGAAAATTGTGGGAATGTTTTTGTTCCAACCGTTTTATCTCCTGACGGGACTGGAAACAGCGAGAACAAAATGGCATGTGTCTATGGAAATTGTATCGTTAGTCTATCTTATGCCATATACGATCGATGGGGAGAAAAAGTATTTGAGACTTCTGACCAAACCAGTTGTTGGGATGGAACATTCAGAGGAAAGAAATTGAATGCTGGGGCGTTTGCATTTAAATTGAAAGTTACCCTATCAAGCGGTGAAGAAATAGAACAAAGTGGCAACATCACATTGATACGTTAATAGGAACAACATGAAAACACATTACTTATTCATCCTACTTCTGCTGGTCCAAGTAACAAACAAGCTTGTGGCTCAGGACATACATTTTTCCCATTTCGAATTTTCTCCTTTAACCTTGAATCCGGGCTTGGCGGGAGCAAATTCTCCTATGCAGGCAATTGTGAATTACAGGAGCCAATGGAAAAGCGTTGCAACTCCATTCAAAACTTTTGCAGCCTCTTTTGATGCGCGTTTCAATGAAAAAAGCAGAAACAAAAAAGGGATTTTCGCTGGTGGAATAAACTTCTTCAACGATCAATCCGGTGATTTAAAAGTCACAACCAATACCGCTTCACTCAATCTAGCTTATCACCTGATCCTGGATCGAAAAAACACACTGGGATTGGGCATGTACACAGGCTTTGGTCAACGTTCCATCCAACCTTCCAATGGTCGCTGGGGTAGCCAGTACGATGGTTTTGATTACAATCCCCTTCTTCAAAGTGGAGAAAATACAGCATCAGCAAGTTTTTCTTATTTGGATGCAGGTGCTGGATTGGTCTATACCTATAAAAAAAATGAAGGCTATATGACGCAAAACGATCAGTTAGCGATCAATGGCGGACTAGCCACTTACCATGTGAATCGCCCAAGTTTTTCATTTATTGATAAAACAAGTGACCGCCTTTACATGCGTTGGTCAGCTTTTGTGAACGCGGAAGTAGGCATCAAAAACACCAGAGGATCTTTATTGCCGGGAATATATTACCAACGGCAAGGTCCAACGCAAGAGATACTCTACGGTTTATACTACAAGTACATCTTAAGCAGTGGTTCAAAAATTACCGGATTTACCCGCCCAGCATCTTTATCAATCGGACTATTCAATCGATTCAGGGATGCGCTTGTCGGTAAAATCATGTTTGAATGGGACGTGATATCCGCAGGCTTCGCTTATGACATAAACATTTCAACCTTGGCAGATGTGTCCAATGCCAAAGGAGGATTCGATTTATTTCTTCGCTTCAATCTGGGAGATGGAGGAGGATTCAGAAGTAGGATTTGATGCAGGTGATGTTGTTGTAATTATATTACGATTTCATTTTATTCGCAATTGCTGTTGTAGAAAATCCTTCTACCAATTCAACAACTTTTACTTCTCCTCCGATTTTTCGCACATAATCGGATCCAACGATGTACTTTTTTGAAGATTGGTCTCTTTCTTCCGGGTCATAGTCGGCGCCTTTAACCAACACATGAGGATTGAGCGCTTCGAGCAGTTTAATTGGTGTATTATCCTCAAAGAGAATGATGAGATCAACAAATCCCAAAGCAGCCAGAACAAAGGCTCTTGCCGATTCATCGTTGTATGGACGGTCATCACCTTTTTCTTGAGCACGCACAGAAGCATCCGTGTTCAATCCAACAATTAGTTTCGTTCCCATTTGAGCAGCTTGTGCCAAATAAGTAACATGCCCTTTGTGCAGAATGTCAAAACAACCATTTGTAAAGACCAGCTTATTTCCCTTCATTCGCCACATTTCAGCTGTTCGTACAGCTTCCTCCAAGGGTTGAATTTTATGCTTCAGGAACTCTAGCCGGCTCATTTTCTTTGGAATAATTAGTTGGCAATAAAAAGAGGGAAATCAGTCCTAATGCGATGAGTAAAACCGTTTGGGTGACCCAAACGAGCATTCCCATGGCATTTCCAATTGCCAAGGCATCCTGTGGATGATCCTTTTCAATGAAATAAGCCACCACATAACCCACCAGTAAAGGATAAGTTCCAATTCCTCCATTGGTAAAAGTAATGCCAATTGATCCTGCCACAAAACCAAGTAAAATGCATTCAACAGGAACATCTTTTGTTGGTTCCAATGCATAGAAAGGCAAGACGAACATAATCAAATAGCAACCCCAGATAACAATCGTATGAAATAAGTAGGCAAATGGTTGCTTTAACTTAAAAATCGAAAAAACTCCTTGAATAACCTCTTTGACAAAACGCAGAAATTTTTCCCGAAAAGCTTGTCGGAAGACCACGAAATAAGCAAAGACCAATCCAACCAAAAGTATGAGGATATATACAATCTTCTCCCATGACATGGTCGTTTGCGCCGTTTGTTGAGTTGCGTTTTGTGCCATTATTTTCGCTTTGATCAATAGAAAATCGTCAAAGCCTATGAGTAAAGTAACGAGGGTAATCCCACCAAGAATAACAAGATCGATGGCCCTTTCAGCGATAATCGTCCCGAAAGAAGAAGAAAATGGCACTCCGTCTGACCGATACAACATACCCGAACGGGAGGCCTCCCCTGCTCTTGGAATCGTGAAATTCACTAGGTAACCGATCATCACAGCATGGTAACGATTCCAAAAACCTGTTTGATAGCCCAGAGGTTCCAATGCATATTTCCATCTGTAACCGCGTGAAAAATTTGAAATGACACCAACAATGAGCGACAAAACGATCCAGAAATAATCAGCTTCATAAAAAGCTTTGTAGAAAGCTTCCAGTTTCTTTGGCTCTTTTGCCATATCTGAAAAGAAAACCCACACCAGATAAACCCCTAACATGAGGGGTAAAACCGTTTTTAGCAGTGTAAGAATTGTTTTCTTTGACATCAACTTAATAGGTTCGTGGCTTCATCAGGAAAAACCAAATGCGGTTTAAACGTTTTTGCCTCCTCGAAATCCATGTAACCGTAACCGATGATAATAATGACATCACCAACTGCGACACGTCGAGCAGCCGGACCATTGAGGCAGATTGTTCCGGTGTTCCGATTCCCTTTTATTACGTATGTTTCAAAACGCTCCCCATTGTTGATGTTAACGATTTGAACACGTTCGCCTTCAATAAGATTTGCGGCATCCATAAGTGACTCATCGATCGTGATGCTTCCGATGTAATTCAAGTCAGCTTGTGTGACCTTTACACGATGGATTTTAGATTTTAATACTTGAATCAACATGTTTTCGAAATTCGGGGCAAATGTAAGTGATTTTTCAACGATAGTAACACGATTAATTCAAGTATCCGATGATTCCTTCAAAAATCATTGAAGGATCATATTGTCGATAAGTCTTACCTGACCACAGTAGGCGGCAATGCAACACACGGACGCTTGCGTCCAAAAGTCAGTCAAAGGTTTGAGGGTAGAGGCATCCACCATTTCTAAGTACTCAAGTTTCAATGAGCCAGATTGAAAGTGCTCTACTGCCAATGCTCTGAGTTCCTCAGGCGAAAAATTATCTTTGTTTTTTCGAACAAATTCAAGTGTTTGAGAAAGGATCAGTGCTTCATTTTGCTGCTCATTGCTTAACAGCATATTACGGCTACTCAAAGCCAATCCGTCATGATTTCTTATCGTTGGGCAAGCATGTATAACTGTTGGCAATTGAAGAATACTTGTCATGTGACGAATGATCGCCAGTTGTTGAAAATCCTTCAACCCAAAGAAAGCATCTGTGGGCTCAACCATACGAAACAAATTGTTTACAACATGTACAACTCCTTCAAAGTGCCCCGGACGAAACTGCCCTTCCATGACTTTATCCATACCATTTAAATCAATTGGTAGAAAGGAATCGTCTTCAGGATAAACCTCATTTACTGATGGATGGAAAACCAATACTTCCGGCAAGTTTACAAGCATTTGTAAATCTGCCTCTAACATTCTGGGATAATTTGCTAGGTCAGATGGATTATTGAACTGTGTGGGATTGACGAAAATACTAAGCACCACTTGATCCGTTTTCTCTAAGGCAAACTTTATTAAGGACAAATGCCCTTCATGCAACGCACCCATTGTGGGAACAAAACCAATCCTTTTTCCATTCATTCTGGCAGGCTCTAGCCGCTGAGATAATTCTTTGGTTGAGGTCAGTACTTGCATTGTTACCTATTTTCCTTTCGAGCAGAAGCGACAAATCTATTCCTTTTTGTTGCTGTTCCGCTTTTTTTTCTATATTTTTGTAAAGTTTTTAGATTTTAAACATTTCATGGAGAAAAAGAAAATTTTGTTTGTATCACAGGAGATTACGCCCTTTTCGCCGAAATCCGAAATTGCAAACATTTCGAGAAGATTGCCGCAAGGCATTCAGGAAGCGGGGAAGGAGATACGGGTTTTTACCCCCAGATTTGGAAGTATCAATGAGCGCCGCCACCAACTTCATGAAGTGATCAGGTTGTCGGGTATGAACTTGATCATTGACGACAACGACCATCCTTTAATCATTAAGGTAGCCTCTATTTCAGCGGCTCGTATGCAAGTCTATTTCATCGATAATGATGAATATTTCAAGCGAAAGAACTCTTTCTCGGACGACAAAGGAGAACCTTATTCCGATAATGATGAAAGATCCATGTTCTTCTGTCGTGGCGTTTTGGAAACGGTGAAAAAATTGGGTTGGCAACCGGATGTTATTCATTGCCACGGATGGATGACCTCCCTAATGGCTTTGTACATCAAAAAGATTTACAACAAGGATCCGCACTTTGCTGACACCAAGGTTGTATACAGTCTCTACGATGATGGTTTCGATAAACCATGGGATGCAAGATTTGCAGATAAATTAGCATTTGATGGTTTTGAGGAGGATGTTACCAGCCTTTTAAAAGATACCAGTCACGACAATATCATTCGTGCTGTAACAAAATATGCAGATGGAATCAATGTTTCAAGCGAGCAATTGCGTCCAGCACTTCAAAGTATATATGATGAAGCAACCTGCCTCAAGCAAGCATATGTGAATGAGGAACAACAGTCCAAAGTTATGTCTGAGTTTTTCAATAGAGTCATTGAAGAATCTGTACTTATATAAGATGCATTCAGAAAATAAATGTTCGTGGCGGAGGGTTTTTGGACTTTCCGCTACTTTTTTGTTAATCGCGGTTCTGGCACTTTCGTGTAAAAAGAAAGATTCTGCTTTAGGGAAAAATGTGCTCAACCCGGACGATTTGCTCAATGCAGCACAAGTGGACACGTTTACGCTCAACACTTTTACAATTGAGGAGGACTCTGTAATAACTGATAATCCAGCTTTTTGTGTACTTGGTTCATACAATGATCCCAAATTTGGAACAGTCAATGCCAATTTCTACACCCAGCTAAGGCTTTCCGGATTGAATCCAAACTTTGGTGACCTCAGTACATTAACAGTAGATAGTTTAGTGCTTGGTTTGGAATACATCGGCTATCAGGGAGAGTTTTCGCGTCAACAACTTGGTGTATATCAGCTGGCTGAAGATCTCAACATCGATTCAACTTATTACTCATTTACAGTTAAGGATATCAATTCATTAAATCTTATAGAACCTGGTTATGAAACATTTCGTCCAAATCCGGGAGGTATAACAGTCATAGGAAGCGATACAGTTGATACACAATTACGTATTCGATTGCGTAATTCGTTGGCTGAACAGCTGATAACGGAAGCGATGTCCGGAGGAACGAACTTCTCCACAAATGAGTTATTCGCTACTTATTTCAAAGGGTTGCACGTGCGTGTCAACAATTCATTTCAATCCAGTGGTAAAGGTGCTGTGCTTTATTTTAACCTGAACGATCCGCTTTCAAAAATGACCATCTATTATACCCAAAATGGTGAGAAGAAAACCTTTGATTTGCTTATAAATACTCAATGTGCAAGCTTCAATCATGTTGAAGTAAATAACATCGGTAAACCAGTTCAAAAAGTAATCGATGATACCATCAGCGGCCAAAAAGAATACTACGCGCAGGCCTTCAAAAACAGGGCAGTTGTGCGGATGGCTGGTATACAAAATTTACCGAGAAAATCAATCATTCACAAAGCACGATTGCTCTTACCTGTTCAGTACCAATTTGGGTCAACTTATGCGCCGAGCAACGAATTGACTGTAGCTGCGATGATTGATGGACAGCTAACCGGAATTGGAGTTTTTGGCTTGTATGACGCCTTCAATAAGCAGTACGTCGTTGACATTAAAAACTACCTTCAGGCGTTGGTTTCTGAACAAATTTCAGCAACTGAATTGCTTCTTTCACCGCGCTTTTTTATTACATCAGCAGAAAGGGTTATTTTCAATGGTCCGGCGACAACCTACAAAATGAAGCCAAAACTAATTGTTACATATACAGAATTTTAATCTATGTGTGGAATTGTTGCTTACATCGGTCAAAAACAAGCCTACCCCATTATTTTAAAAGGTTTGAAGCGCCTAGAATATCGTGGATATGATAGTGCGGGTATTGCACTTCTTAAAGATGATACAATCAATCTCTTTAAGAAACAAGGAAAAGTTGCTAACCTTGAATCATTTGCTGCTAGTCAAGATACTAATGGTCATTCTGGGATAGGCCATACACGATGGGCTACACATGGTGCTCCCAATGATATCAATGCGCATCCACACATGTCAATGGATGGTTCAATTGCTCTCATTCATAACGGTATTATTGAGAACTACGACAGCCTGAAAAAAGAACTTATCAGCAAAGGATATACCTTTCAAAGTGAAACGGATACAGAAGTATTGGTGCATCTAACTGATTACATCAGCAAGCAAGAAAATGTTTGGTTCGGAGAGGCTCTGCGTATTGCACTTTCACATGTCGTAGGTGCTTATGCAATTGTTGCCATGTCCAAAAAATACCCTAAACGCCTTGTAGCTGCGCGTAAAAGCAGCCCGCTAGTGGTAGGTGTGGGTTCGGATGGGGATTTTTACCTTGCTTCCGATGCTACCCCAATTGTGGAATACACCAAAAAAGTAGTGTATCTCGACGATGAAGAAATTGCAGTGATTGACCTTGATGAGGGACTTAAATTATATAACATTGCTGATCAGGAAAAAACACCACACTATCAACAACTAGAATTGGAACTTGAGGCCCTTGAAAAAGGTGGTTACGAGCACTTCATGCTAAAAGAAATACATGAACAACCGCGTTCCATTCACGATTGTTTCCGTGGCCGCCTCAACGCTGAAGAAGGCTGGGTAGCGCTCGGTGGTATTTCTGACTATGAGCAGAAAATGATTCAGGCAAATCGTTTAATAATTGTAGCTTGTGGCACCTCCTGGCATGCCGGACTTGTAGGTGAATACTTGATCGAAGATCTGGCAAGAATAAATGTAGAAGTAGAATACGCCAGTGAATTCCGTTACCGCAATCCAATTCTACACGAAAATGATGTGGTAATTGCCATATCTCAATCTGGAGAAACAGCGGATACGCTTGCCGCTTTGGAATTGGCAAAATCGAAAGGAGCAACTATATTAGGTGTTTGCAATGTAGTTGGATCATCGATCTCCCGGATTACTGATGCAGGTTCATATACGCACGCGGGACCAGAAATTGGTGTTGCATCCACCAAGGCATTTACCGCACAGGTAACTGTTTTAACCCTAATGGCATTGTCTCTTGCCCACAAGAAAGGTACCATCAGCGAATCAGATTTCCGACTTTTGTTGGCTGAATTAGAAGCTATTCCTGAAAAAGTAAAAGCAGTTCTGGAGGCAAATGATAAAATCGAAGCAATCGCAGCTAAATACAAGGATGCCAAAAATGCATTGTACCTAGGTCGCGGAAGCTCATTCCCTGTTGCCTTGGAAGGAGCACTCAAATTAAAAGAAATTTCATACATCCATGCGGAAGGTTATCCTGCGGCTGAAATGAAGCACGGGCCCATTGCCCTCATCGATGAGGAAATGCCTGTCTTTGTAATCGCAACAAAAGGCACATCTTACGAAAAAGTGGTTTCCAATATTCAAGAAGTGAAGGCGCGCAAAGGAAAAATAATTGCTGTTGTTACCGAAGGAGACGTTGCAGTGAAAGAAATGGCTGATCATGTGATTGAAATTCCAGATACGCATGAACATCTGGTACCTTTGCTTGCTACCATTCCTTTCCAATTATTGTCCTATCACATTGCTGTGATGCGAGGCTGTAATGTGGACCAGCCAAGGAATTTGGCTAAATCGGTGACGGTAGAATAATTAAGCAAATTTCTGAGCTGAACTGATCCTTTCGTCTCTATTACCTCAAGCGAGGTCTGGAAGAAAATTGGAAAAAAGGATTGGGATTCTGAAATCGAATGTAAATCTCAGAACCACCTCGTAACTGAGACGCTGTTCGCAATTGAGATAAATTCATGTCGTACGAATAGCCAACCGTAAAACCTGCCAATTCGATTTCAATGCTAGGTGAAAGTGCATCCATTACCCTGTAGTAAGCTCCAACACTAATGGCAAACCCTTTGAGGTTTCCAGTGTATTTCGATCCATCCTTCACCAAATACCTACCCATTAATCCTATGTTGATCTCTCGCGCTGGACCTTGAAAAATGGCACTAAACCTCGGAATAAAGGAAAGCTTCGAATAAAGTCGTGCAAAATGTAAATCACCGTACAAAACAATGCGGGAATACAGCTTTTCCTGATCATTGTAATAGGTTCTTAACCTTGGCCGGATGGTATGGTGGTAGGCTATTCCTGCGGTTGCACTGAATTTGTCGAATGAAGCGATGTTACTGGCCCCTGTTCCATAAGACCACAAAACTCCTGTTCCCATGTCAAAAAATCGCTTGTTCTGAAAATCAAAGGTCTCCCCACTGGGCAACGCAGCATTGAACCCTTGTCCGTCATATTGCGCGTCCCATTGAAGATTGCTTGACGAAATGACTTGTTGCCCCCATCCGCCAGTTAAGCCAACAGACATTGTATTGTAATCATCCAATTTAAGAACACCAGAAAACGTCAAATCTATTTTGGTTGTACCAAAGTTGGAGGCCCCAGCAACATCGTGATAGGCAGTTAATCCCATTCCCATGTAACCATTTCCACCTCTGTTCTTCAACAAGGCCGCATCAAGATTGTAGGCGTACGTTGTATATGGCTTACTCGCAACTGATGCCCATTGGCTTCTGTAATTCGCAGATGTTCTGAATGTACCATTGAATACCCCCGCTGCAGCAGGATTCAAAACTGTTGGAGCAGCCTGAAACATGGTAAAATGAATGTCCTGAGACCAGGAAAAAAATGCCTCTGTTACAATTGCCAAAACGATCAATAGCTTCCTCGATTCCATTTCCTTTTCTTTATCTGATCAGTGTTACATCACCTTTCAACTCCGCCTCCGTATTGTCGTAATAAGTTGCTTTCACGTAGTACACAAATACACCTGGATTCATCTTTTTATCCCGAAAAACACCATCCCAACCATACGATTTATCGGTTGACTCAAAAACTTTTTCTCCCCAACGATCATAAATCACAAAAACCAAGTCACGGATACCCTGCCCGCGGACATACAAAACATCGTTATTTCCGTCTCCATTTGGAGAAAAAATATTCGGTACATACAGCGAGGGATCGTAGACAACCGTAACAAGCACCTGTGTACTTGACGTACATCCTTGATTGTCGGCAATTACCGTGTACAAGGTAGTTGATTCAGGAGTCGCTGTAGGGCTCTGACAAGTAGAGCAATTCAACCAGGTATCTGGTGACCAAGAGAATTGGTTGCCGGTACTCAATGTTGTGAGCACAACCGCCTGACCCTCTTGCACTGTTGTATCTGCAATGGTGGAAACGGTCGGTGTCTGAATGACCTCTATAACAATACTTCCTACCCCACCACAAGTTCCGGGAACGCTGTAAGTAATTGTATTGGCTCCGACTATTGCAAGCGAAGGATCAAACACTCCCGAAGACGCATTTACCCCAGATCCTGACCAAGTACCTCCCGATGGTGAGGCCGTAAGCGTAATTGGGTTATCATCAGAACAGAGATCAGCAACGGAAGCAATCGAAACTACGACATTGGGAAGTACATTCACAGAAACAGTTGCAGTGGTCGGGCACGAGCCATTTGTGGTATAAGTAACCTGATAAGTTCCTGGTCCGGAAGCTGTAATATCTATTGTGCCCGTCGTGGCATCAATTACTCCTCCACCCGAAATACTGAAAGCGCCTCCCAATGTACCAGTAATGGTAGCCATAGGATCTGAGTCAGTCTCACAATAGCTTGTATTGCCATACGCAATGGTTGCTGCATCAGCTTGATTGACAGTAACAACAACAGCAGCAGAAAAGGTACCACAAGAATTGTTGAACGCATAAGTGTATGTTCCAGATGGGTCAACTGAGGGATTAAAATTGCTGGTGCCTGATGCTGGCAAAGGAGACCAAGTTCCCCCTGGATCAGGCGTGCCGCCAAGGCTGTTGAATAAATTCACTGCGGCATCATCCGAACAAATGGTTAAAGTTCCATCCGTGCCGGGATCAGGCAGTGCAATCATGGTAACATTTGTAACAATGATCGAATCACAACCAGCAAGGGTGAGTAAGTTGCTTGTATGAGTTGTGTTCGCCAGAATAGTTGCTATGGTTCCATCCGGATAAGTGTAATCCGTTCCTTCACATACGGATACATCTTCAACAAGGTCGTAAATTGGATTGACAGTAAGGTTTGTAACAATAATACTATCGCAACCTTGAACAGTCAAAAGATTTGATGTGTGTGATGCGTTCGCAGTAATGTTTGTTGATGTTGTACCATCTGGATAGGTGAAGTCGTCCCCTAAACAAATGGCTAAATTTTGGGTTGAATTGAAAATCGGGTTAATTGTCACGACAATTGAACCTTGAGAAAAGCAAGTTGGATCACTTGGATCTTGATACCTGACATAATAGGTGCCTGAAACAGTTACTATGTTAGAAATAGGACTCGTACCAGCCGCAGCATTGGCCGCCGAACTATAAAATGTCGCATTACCTGTACCAGAGGTGGCTGCAATTCCATTGTTTAAATTAACAGAATTGGGAGAACACACAGTGAGCGGTGTTGTTTGCAAAATTGGTGGCGTACAAACCACAGGCGAACAAGAGGTATTGAACCCTGAAAGCACTTGATAACTGTACCAGATATCCGGACCAGTATCGAAGAGCCATAACAATCCGTTTGCCCATGAGGCGCGGAAAGCGTTGGATGTAACCGCTGTCGCAGGTAATTGCGAAAATCCTGAATAGGCCATTGTGGTCTTGTTGAAGAAATAAACGCGCTTTAGCACATAATCAAGTACACCTATTTCATGACCCTGGCAATCTGTATAGAAAACGGTATTGTTATTCAAATTCGCTGTACCCACGGGTAAGCCAACCAAGGGAAAAGTGCCGATCAAGGCATTGTTTGCGCGGTTCCGTTTCATGATCGCACCATTGTCATAATACCAAATTTGGTTATCGACACAGTTGTAATCTCCCACTGATTGTGTGGTCGGTTGATTCAATCCAGTGAAAATAGCCGTTCCTGTATTTAGGCCATAGCCATTGGCGTTAAGGTTATAGGCCCATATACCGCCCGTATTGAAGCCATTGCTCTCCAATTGATTGGTATTACTGTTCCACCACAAGCCACGCATGTCAAATCCGGTGTTGGTCTGAAACAAGGGTGCTCCGGTTGAACTAAATGTTTGTAGCGGAAATGCAGCATTTCCTGCTTGAGCAATGTAATACAAATTTAAGTTGGGATTGTATGCAACGCCCGACCCATTGTTTACCCCAACAGAAAATGCAAGGGTAATACCAGGAACGGCATTTGGAATAATGGTGCATTGTGATAAGGAACTTTTAGCAATCAATAGACCTGCGCAAGCAAATGTCAATGAAAACAGATTGAATTTTTTCATGCTGTGTAGTAATAGATCATCTCAATAAAATTGATTTCACAATTTCACGAAATTTAAGAAAAAAACCTTTTTATCCCAAAAATACTTTCAGACAACATTGAAAAAAGAACTCTTCATTTTGAACCCAGCATTCAATTAGCAAATTTCATAAAGATCAAAAGGCTGCCTCTTACGAAACAGCCTTCCAATTATTTATTTTTTCAACTATTTTGCTTCTGCAAATTTCTTTGCCACTACATTCCAGTTAATGACATTGAAAAATGCTTGAATGTAATCCGGACGACGGTTTTGGTAGTGCAAGTAATATGCATGTTCCCAAACATCAAGACCCAAAATTGGTGTACCGCTGCAACCCTCTCCCATCAAGGGATTGTCCTGATTTGCAGTCGAACAGATGTGTAAATGACCGTCAACAACACACAACCAAGCCCAACCTGAGCCAAAACGAGTTGCAGCCGCCTTTGCGAATTCATCTTTGAATGCATCAAAAGAACCGAAAGCTGAGTTTATTGATTCTGCTAATTCGCCTGTAGGTGCTCCTCCTCCATTCGGCCCCATGATTTCCCAAAACAAATTGTGGTTCCAAAAACCACCTCCGTTGTTGCGAACAACAGGGGTGTCTTTGCATGTTTTTAAAATTTCCTCAATGGATTTATTTTCAAAATCGGTCCCAACAATGGCAGCGTTTAAATTGGTAATGTAGGCATTGTGATGCTTGGTGTGGTGGATCTCCATCGTACGTGCATCAATGTATGGTTCAAGTGCATCATACGCATAAGGTAATTGTGGTAATTCAAAAGCCATTTTCTAATGTATTTATAAGTTAAAGAATTTATTTCTTGCATCCCAAAAATAGGGATTTTATCCTTTCAAACAAGCACGCAAAAGCATTGTTCAATGAATCACTTCAATGATTAACAGAATAAAACAATTTATCGCTTACCGTATTTGGATTGGTATTTTTCGTACAATTCCCACTGAAAATTGGCAGTTGATGAAATATGACCACCAATCATGATGTTTGTGACATTGTTCGTCCGCATGTCTAAGGCATTTCCTTCGGATACAAAAAAAGTAGCCGATTTTCCTACTTCGATGCTTCCAAAGTGCTTTTCAATACCAATAATTCTGCACGTATTCAATGAAATACTTTGAATGGCTTCTTCTTCTGATAAGCCATACGCCCAGGCAGTTCCGGCTAAAAACGGCAAATTACGTGCATTCATGGCTTCCATGTCTCCTTGATTCTGAATACAGAAATCAACTCCTTCTTTCTGTAGCAGTGCAGGTAATCGAAAGGGTAAATCAATTGGATCATCCTCATTTTCGGGCAGGCTGTGTGGACGCATGAGCATAACCGGAATGCGGGCATCCTTTAGTTTGCGGGCTACCAAGTGACTGTCATAACCACCAATAATAACTGGAAAGGCTAATTTAAAATATGTTGCAAACTCAATGATATCAAGCAATTGCTGTATCTCATCCGCATGAAAATAAACCCGCTTTTGACCTTTAAAACAATCCCTCATCGCTTCCAAGCGTAGATCCATGGAATCTGTTTCTTTTGTTTCTGCATAGGCCGCAGCCATTTCAAAAAATGCATGCAATTCTCGTTTTTCGGAAAGGTATTTCTCATTGAATTTTTTCGGACTTGGCTCTGCCCACCAGCCACCACCATCCAAACTCGCCGGCCAATTCACATGGATCCCATCGTCACGCCTCACAGTTGCATCTTCCCAGTTCCACCCATCAAGGGCCATCACTGATGACGTTCCCGAAATCCTTCCACCACGAGGCGTTGCTTGCGTCAATAAAACACCATTGGTTTTAACCGTACT
>JACCDP010419578.1_pt1 | contig 16767 bp, 28 predicted proteins | sample 7445841 | NCBI WGS metagenome assembly JACCDP01 (sample SAMN15323441, study PRJNA562643) | freshwater metagenome | isolation source: river surface water | place: USA:Blue River Watershed | collected 2017-08-17 | reverse complement strand
AATTATAACGACCTGTCAACTGTCGCGGACACACAAGAACTTTATTTCCGTAAAGGACAGCTTGACATCTTGAATTGGCTTTTAGGGCTGAAAAGCTCGTATGAGAAGACTTACGAAGATCTTCAGGTATCGGGAGACATTTAACTATGGCTCGTAGATTCTTTGATTTCCTTTGTGAAAATTCCCATAAAACCGAGGCTTTCGTGGACTCTGAGGAATACACAGTACTCTGCAAGGAGTGTGGTTCCGAGGCTAAACGGACAGTCTCTGCACCCATGATGAAGTTAGAAGGCATTACAGGCTCTTTTCCAAGTGCCTATGACGCATGGGAGCGCAAACGGGCTGAAAAGCTCGTACAAGAGAGAAAACAAAACTCATAAGCATTTATACGCCGAGAAGTAGTTTCTATTTTTAAATAATCCTAGAACCGTTATACCGGCAGGAAAGGAAGTTAATATGTTAGTAGATGACAACGAAGAGTTAGGTACAGGTAGTGAATTGGACGCTGTTGAAGAACAACAAAATCAACAGACAGCCCCTGAACCCACACCTCCAGCTTTTGAAGTCCCCGAGAAATACAAGGGTAAGACAGCAGAAGACATTATTAAGATGCACCAAGAAGCTGAAAAGCTCATTGGTAAGCAAGCTCAAGAAGTAGGTGAAGTTCGTAAGTTAGCCGATGAACTCCTGAAGCAGTCTCTCGCATCTAAGCCTCAACATATTGAACCACAAGAGCCTGAAATTGACTTCTTTGAAGATCCTAAGAAAGCAATTCAAAAAGAACTGTCATCTCACCCTGATGTCATTGCAGCCCGTGAAGCTGCTTTGCAATTCAAGAAGATGCAGATTCAGCAGAAGTTAAATGCAGAGCATCCAGACTTCACACAAGTTGTACAAGACCCTGAGTTCGTTAACTGGGTAAAATCATCACCCGTTCGTATGGGCTTGTACACCAAGGCAGATGCTGAATTTGATTACGACAGTGCCAATGAATTGTTGTCTACATTTAAACAGATCAAGTCTGTCAAAGCACAAGAGACTAAAGCAGCCGGAGAGGTTGCCCGTCAAACTGCTATGAAAGCTGCTGGAGTAGATGTAGGCGGTACTGGTGAGTCTTCCAAGAAAGTTTATCGACGGGCTGATCTAATCCGTCTACGTATGACTGACCCTGCTCGATATGAAGCTCTGTCTGACGACATTATGAGAGCATATCAAGAAGGGCGTGTTAAATAAATTTAATATTATTTAGGAGCTTTAAAAATGGCCGCTACTTTTGCAGCAACCAATGCTGTTACAACTACCAACGCTGATGCGTTTATCCCAGAGATTTGGTCTGATGAGATCGTTGCCGCATACAAGAAAAACTTGGTTGCAGCTAACCTCATCAAGAAAATGTCTCACCGTGGCAAGAAAGGTGACACCGTTCACATTCCTAGCCCCACCCGTGGTTCTGCCTCTGCCAAGACTGCTGCTAACGCAGTGACCTTGATCGCTAACGTGGACAGCGACATTCCAGTGTACATCAACAAACACTACGAATACAGCCGTTTGATCGAAGACATCGTGGCTACTCAAGCGTTGAACAGCTTGCGTTCTTTCTACACAGAAGACGCTGGTTACGCTTTGGGCAAGCAAGTTGACTCTGACATCATCCAGTTGGGTCGTACTGTTAACGGCGGTGCTGGTGCTCGTTACGCTGGTGCTTACATCGGTGGCGACGGTACTACTGCCTATGACTACACCACTGACAACCAATCTGCTTTGACTGATGCTGCTATTCGTCGCACCATTCAGCGTTTGGATGACGTGGATACCCCTATGGACAACCGCTTCTTCATCATTCCTCCTTCAAGCCGTAACACTTTGATGGGTTTGAGCCGTTACACTGAGCAAGCCTTCGTTGGTGAAGCCGGTCAAGGCAACACCATCCGTAACGGTGAAGTTGGTAGCTTGTATGGCGTGTCTGTGTTTGTGTCTAGCAACGCTGATACTCCTAACGATGCTAACGATGGTTCAGGTACAGCTCAATCAGCACGTGTTTGCTTGATGGGCCACCGCGATGCCTTCGTGTTGGTGGAACAAATGGGTGTGCGTTCGCAGACTCAATACCAGCAACAGTTCTTGGCTAACTTGTTCACTGCTGATACTTTGTACGGCGTGGCTGAGTTGCGCGATGACGGTGCTGTGGCTTTGGTTGTTCCTGCCTAATTGAACTAGATTGGCCCTCCGGGGCCTTTCTCGTTATCTTTAATCAATTAGAAAAGGAAATAAATCATGGCTGCTGCTACCTCTGTTGTGGTTGAGCGTGGTACTAAGCAATTTCAGGGCATGTTCTCTGAAATGTGGAAAGTCACTGGTACTTTGAATGCAGATTCATTGTCCGATGGCGCTGGTACTTCTGACACAATCACTGTCCCCGGTGTTGCTCTCGGTGACATCGTTATTGGCTTTTCGTTTGGTGTGAGCTTGGCTGGCGTTACAGCTACTGCTTACGTTAGCGCTGCTGACACAGTGACTATCCGTATCCAGAACGAATCTGCTGGTACTGTTGACTTGGCTTCTACAACCGTTCGCGTGGTTGTTGGTCGCTTGGGTTAATACGTTAAGAAAACAAATAACAATAATTATAAGTTTTACCCCTTCTCTACTTTATACGGAGAGGGGGCTTTTTAAAGGCTACACGGTGTGGCTTTTAGAAAGAGAAATGAAATATGGCTAAATTTAGATGTCTGGCTTCAGGGAACATCGTCGAATTTACTCAACAAGTAGATATTGACAGTATGGAAGGTCACGCAGGGTACGAGTGGGTTGATGAGGATGAGAGCGAAGAGTATGAAGAAACACCTCAGCCAGTCAAGAAGCGTATGGGTAGACCTCCCAAAAACAAATAAGAATAAGGACACCTAAACAATGGCGATTTTCAGAGGTAACGGAGGTAGTGTAGAAGGTATTACTGAGTCTGATACCGTTGTTATCGCCATCTCTCAAGGTGGTACAGGGGCTACTACGGCCTCTGGTGCCCGTTCTAACTTAGGTTTAGGCACAGCAGCTACAACTAACTCAACTGCTTACGCTACAGCAGCACAAGGGGCTTTGGCAGATTCTGCCTTACAGTCTGAGAGTGATCCTGTATTCTCTGCTTCAGAAGCTGCTTCAATCACAAGCACAGATACTACAAACTGGGACACTGCTTACACTGACAGATTAAAGTGGGATGGTGGCGCTACAGGCTTAAATGCCTCTACAGGTCGTACAAGCCTTGGTCTGGCTACTGTGGCCTCTTCAGGCAGCTACAACGACCTGTCAGACAAACCAACTATCCCTACTAACTTGGATAGCTTGACTGACGTTGTTATCACAAGCCCATCAACAAACCAGACCCTTCAGTACAACGGTACTAATTGGGTAAACGCTACAGGTGGTGGTGGCTCAGGAACTGTTACTTCTGTGGCTATGTCTGTTCCTACAGGGTTGTCTGTATCAGGTAGTCCAATCACTAGCTCAGGTACTTTGGCTGTCACTTATTCGTCAGGATATGCAATTCCTACGACAGCAAAGCAGACAGAGTGGGACACAGCTTACGGTTGGGGTAATCACGCAAGTGCAGGTTATTTGACAACCTCCACAGCAGCCTCTACATACGCACCGTTGACAGGTACAGGTACATCAGGTACTTGGGGTATTTCTATCACAGGCAGTGCAGCTACGCTCACTACAGGCCGTACTGTAGGTATGACAGGTGACTTAACTTGGACAAGCGGTAGCTTTAACGGTTCAGCTAACGTCACAGGCACTGGCACACTAGCTACTGTCAACTCAAACACAGGTTCTTTTGGTTCGTCTAGTGCCATTCCTGTAATCACTGTAAACGCTAAGGGCTTGGTCACAGCGGTGTCTACAGCTACTGTGGCAGGCGGTCAATACTTCGGGTCGGCTGCTACAAAAGCCATTGCTTACAACTCTCAAACAATCGCTGAGAACGTGACAGTTACCACAGGCAACAGCGGTTATTCAGCAGGGCCAATTACAATTAATTCAGGATATGCAGTGACTGTCCAATCAGGCTCTCGTTGGGTAATCCTGTAATAAGAGGTATAAATAATGGGTTCTTTGGTTCTTACTGGCGACACATCAGGTTCAGTTACAGTAGCTGTTCCTTTGGTTGCTGGCTCAAATACTGCAACGATTGCCGCTGCTACTGGCACACACTTCCCGTTTACCGCTGGAACTTCTGTAGCGTCTACCTCTGGTACATCTATTGACTTTACCTCGATCCCGTCTTGGGTGAAACGCATAACTGTGATGTTTAACGGCGTGTCTACAAACGGAACTTCTAATCCTTTAATTCAGATTGGTTCTGGCTCGGTTGACACATCTGGTTATTCGGCTTGTGCTGCAACAACTTTATATACAACGGGATTCGGACTTGGGTTTTCTGGAGCAACAAACAGCATTAGCAGTCAAATTGTTTTAACCTTGCAAACAGGTAACTCTTGGGTATGCTCTCACATAGCAAGTAACACAGCTAGCGGTGGCGGCACATCAACAGGCGCGGGAAACAAAACGTTATCTGGTGTTCTTGACCGCCTCCGTATCACTACTGTAAACGGCACAGACACCTTCGACGCTGGTTCAATCAACATTTTGTACGAGTAATCTAGCATCATGAAACGTATCGAAGTAAACGTAGCAACTGGTGAGACAAAGGAAGTTGATTTAACTCCTGAAGAAGTGACTCAAGCACAAGCACAATATGCAGCGTGGCAAGTTGAAGAAACTGCTAGATTGGCTGCCAAGGCTGCTGAAGAAGCAAAACAAGCCAAGTTTGAAGAATGGCTTAAAACTCAAGAATAAATATGGCTGTAACCTTAAACGCATCAACATCCTCTGGTTTAGTTCAAACTGCTGATACTAGCGGTGTCTTGACACTCCAGAGTAACGGCACAGACGCTGCTAGTGTCAGTGGAAGTAACTTCCAATTCAACTCAGGTTATGGTTCTGTTGCCACTGCCTACGGTTGTAGGGCTTGGGTGAACTTCAACGGCACTGGCACAGTAGCTATTCGTGCAAGTGGTAATGTGACCAGCATTACGGATAACGGTACTGGTGACTACACTGTTAATTTTACTAATGCAATGCCTGATACAAACTATGCAATTTGTGGAAACGGTGGTGATGAGGGCGGGTTCTTTACCTACCCTACTACTAATACAGTTTCAACCTCTAGTTTACGTATTAAAGTAGGTAATGCGTCAGGTAATTTTATGGATACTGCCACCGCATCTATTGGTATTTTCCGCTAATCTCAAGGACAAAAAATGAATCAACGTATTATTTACCCAACTGATGATGGCGGTGTTGCCGTTATCGTTCCAGCACCAGAGTGTGGTTTGTCTATTGAGGCTATTGCAGCCAAAGACGTACCTGCTGGTAAACCATTCAAAATTGTGAACGTATCTGACGTTCCTTCAGATCGTACCTTCCGTGGTGCTTGGGAGTATCAAGAATGATTGTCGTAAATATTAACAAAGCTAAAGACATTGCTCACGATGTTCGTCGTGCCGCTAGAGCTGAAGAGTTCAAGCCTTTTGACGAAGCTATCGCAAAGCAGATCCCCGGTCAGGCTGATGGTGCTGAGGCTCAACGACAACTGATTCGTACCAAGTACGCAGCAATGCAAACACTTATTGACCAAGCATCTACAGTGGAAGAGATTAAAGCAGCAATGCCATCTACTTTTGGGGAGTAACAGGAATGTCTTTAATTCTAGACGGTTCTGTTGGAGTCTACGATGTAGACGGTACAGCAGCTACTCCAGCAATCAGAGGGACAGATACCAACACAGGTATTTACTTTCCCGGTGCTGATCGTATTGGTTTTTCAGAAGGCGGCACTCAAGTAGGTGAGTTTGACGCTAGTGGTAACTTCCTGTTTAACTCTGGCTACGGTTCAGCGGCTATTGGATATGGCTGTAGAGCGTGGGTTAACTTTAACGGTACTGGAACAGTAGCTATTAGAGCTTCAGGTAACGTGACGAGTATTACAGACGAGGGTACAGGTATTTACACTGTAAACATGACCTCTGCTATGCCAGATACAAACTACACTGTTGTAGGAGGAAGTGGCAATGGGCTAACGTTTTCTTTTGTTACACCAAACCGAGATATAACTACATCTTCTTTCGGGATATATGCAACAGCGTCTGGGGCCGTTGCTTTAGGTGATCCGACTCATGTTTGTGTTGCCGTATTCCGCTAATCTACACCTATAACAAACCATGAGCAATACCCACCAAATAGAGACAGCCTCTGCCGTAGTAGCCAAGACAGCTCCTCCTGTAGGGGTTTCCTTGGCTACTGTTGCTGGTTACCAAGTATCTGAATTAGTACTTTGGGCTACTTTAATCTACACTGTCTTAATGATAGGACATAAAGTATACCAAATCTACTTAGAAGTAAATAAATCTCTTGACAAATAACTTAAATTAAAGTAGGATACTAAGACTATGGCAACTAAGAAACAGACAAACAAGATTGGTAAAGTGATGGGTGAGTACAAAGAAGGTACTCTCCACAGCGGTAAAGGTGGCCCTGTGGTCAAGAACCGTAAGCAAGCTATTGCCATTGCCATGTCTGAGGCTAACATGCCCCAACGTGGTCAGCGTACAGCTAAGAACAAGGCTAAGAAGACCAAATGAGATCGTTAACCCAAGGCGGTAACTTAACCGCTAATACTGCTACGACAATATACACAGTTCCAACTGGCTATTACGCTAAGTGGAACTTGATGTACTTGTTGAACGGTACAGGGTCTACTAAAACAATCTCTGTGACATGGCATGATGCTAGTGCAAATACAAACATTAGTATCTTGAGCGATTACGGCCTCAGCTCCAAGACTTATTTTAAATTAGATGGTGGGGCGTATATGGTATTAGAAGCTGGTGACTACATTACCATGACCTCAGAAGCTGGTAGCACTATGTCTTATATCTGTACCTTTGAGGTTGAAAAGAAAGAAGGACTATAAAAGATGGCTACATATTTAGACGTAGTTAATAGTGTCTTGCGTAGACTGCGTGAGCCTACAGTTATTACAGTTAACGACACCCCTTACTCATCTATGATTGGTGTCTTGGTTAATGACGCTAAACGTGAGGTTGAGGATGCCGCTGAGTGGAACTCTCTGTCTTCTACCATCACTGTCAACACTGTGGCTAACACCTTTAACTACACATTGACAGATGCAGGTACTAGGTTCCGTGTGATGGACATCCTGAACGATACCTCTAACATTGTGCTCCAATATGCTCCGTCTACATGGATGAACAAGCAGTTCTTGTTGAGCAGTACAAACACTACTGGTGTTCCTCTGTACTACAACTTCAACGGTGTAGACAGCAGCGATGACACACAGGTTGACGTCTTTCCTATCCCTGACGGTGCTTACACTCTCCGTTTCAACTTGATTATCCCTCAGTTGGATTTGACATCAGACAGTACACGTATCTTGGTTCCTCATCACTTAGTGTCTATGTTGGCTTACGCTAAAGCTATTGCTGAACGTGGTGAAGACAGTGGTAACTTGTCCTCAGAGGCTTACGCCTTGTACAGAACTGCTTTGGCTAACCAAGTTGCTATCGAGAAGAATCGCTACCAAGAAGAAACAGAGTGGGTGGCCCCATAATGGCTGAACAACTAATAGGATCATCTATTGCTGCTCCCGGTTTCAAGGGAGTGAACACCCAAGACTCTTCTATCACATTAGAGTCAGGGTTTGCTACTGTAGCTGATAACTGTGTCATTGATAAGTTTGGTCGTATCGGTGCTCGTAAAGGGTGGCTTGCTAAGAACTCTACAAGCACTGACTTAGGCGCTAATCCTATCCAAGCCATTGGCGAGCTTATTGCTAACGATGGTACAAGCTACACTATCTGTGCAGGTAACAACAAGCTATTCAGACTGTCTGGTGGTACATTGACTACCTTGACTTACGGCGGTGGTGGTACAGCTCCTACGATCACGGCTAACAACTGGCAGATGGCTCCTTTGAATGGAGTTATGTACTTGTACCAAGGAGGTTATGATCCTCTTGTGTTTGACCCTGCCGTATCGACAACAACCTTCCGTAGATTATCTGAGAAGACAGGACACTTAGGTACAGCAGAACAGAACAACTGTGCTATCAGTGCCTTTGGTCGTATCTGGAGTGCAGGTAACACCACAACTAAGAGCCTTGTGCAGTTTAGCGACCTCCTTGCTGGTCATGTCTTGTCTACTGGTACATCAGGTTCTTTGAACGTAGCTGAGACATGGCCTAATGGTGCAGATGAGATTACTGCTCTAGCTGCCCACAACGGATTCCTGTACATCTTTGGTCGTCGTCAGATCTTAGTGTACAAAGACGCTTATGATCCTGCTGCTATGTCCTTGGTGGACACAGTATCAGGTATTGGCTGCTGTGCTAGAGATTCAGTTTCTTTGACAGGTACAGACGTTATCTTTTTGTCTGACTCAGGTGTACGTAGTCTTGCTAGGACTATTCAAGAGAAGAGTGCTCCATTCAGAGACATCAGTGCTAACGTCCGTGATGACTTAGTGTCTGACCTTAACGCTGAGACATTGGCTAACATCAAGTCTGTGTACTCAGACAGTAACGCTTTCTACCTGCTGACATTCCCAACATCAAACAAGACTTACTGTTTTGACACTAGGGCTGCTTTGCCTAACGGTGCTGCAAGAGTCACAACTTGGAGTTTAGTTCCTAAAGCTTTGTTTTCAAATAGAGCCAAGGAAGTGTTGTTTGGGTTTACTAGCTACGTAGGTTATTACACAGGTAACTTAGACCGTACAGCTACCTACAGGATGTCTTATTTCTCTAACTACATTGATTTAGGACAACCAAGCAACATCAAGATCCTTAAAAAGATTGGCTTTACTTTGATTGGTGGTAGCGGTTCTGATGTAGTGTTGAAATACGCTTTTGATTACAACACTAATTACCAAGCTAGAACGTTACAAATGGGGACTATTCCTATTGCAGAGTACGGCACAGCAGAGTATGGGATAGCTGAATATACAACTGGTGTTGTCTTTGATAACCAACGTGTTCAAGGTTCTGGCTCAGGCTCTGTTATCCAGTTTGGTGTTGAGGTAACTATCAATGGTTTTGAAATGAGTGTTCAGAAGATGGACATATTCTGTAAATTAGGAAGAACAATATGAGTGATTACAGCATTACAACTGACTTTGCTGCTAAGGATGCCCTTACAACTGGCGATGCAAACAAGATCGTTAAGGGAACTGAGATTACCGCTGAACTACAAGCTATCCGTACCGCTGTAAACTCTAAGGCTGATACTGTTAGCCCTACGTTGACTGGTACTCCATTAGCTCCTACAGCTTCGTCAGGAACTAACACAACACAGATTGCTACTACAGCGTTTGTTACCACTGCTTTACAAGCTCTTTACCCTGTAGGTTCTATCTACATCAACGCTTCAGTATCGACTAACCCCGGTACTTTGCTTGGTTTTGGTACTTGGACAGCCTTTGGTGCAGGTCGTGTCATGGTCGGCTTCAACGCAAGCAACGCACTATTTGACACTGCTGAAGAGACTGGTGGTAGCGCAGATGCTATTGTCGTTAGCCACACCCACTCTGTTACAGATTCAGGGCACGTTCACAACATGAAGGGTGGTTTTGGTTCTGTATCTGATTTTTTAGGTGGTTCTAATGAAGCTTATGGTGCAGGTATCGGTAACGACTTAGGCTCTGAATTTCAAGTTGCTTCTAACACTACAGGTATTAGCATTGCATCAACAGGTAGCTCAGGCACTAACGCTAACTACCAGCCTTACATCACAGTTTATATGTGGAAACGCACAGCTTGATAACTGATGAAGACTCCTGTTGTTTTCCATAACGACTACGTTGTTTATTTAGAGTTTTTTGATGGCAACACCTTTATCCACTGTGACTGCTACAAGTGGAATAAGAAAGTAAAGAATAGTTTACAACAGGACGTAGACAGTTTAGTTAAGTTACATAGAAAGCCCATCATAGCTATCCATGAAATTGAAGACAAGAAACATAGAAAGTTTTTAGATATTATGAAGTTTACCTATCACTCCGACATTCCTTGCACAGACGGTAAGGTTCGTCAACTTTTCACAAGAGGTCTATAATGGGAATTGAAGCAGCACTTATTGGAGCAGGTGGTTCTATACTTGGAGGTATGCTTCAAGGCAATGCCGCTGAAGATGCAGCACGTACATCAGCAGATGCTCAACTACGATCTGCTCAGATAGCCGCTGATGCTCAACGTTTTAGACCTGTAGGTATCACCTCTAGGTTTGGTACTTCTAACTTTGGCTTTGATAGTGCAGGTAATCTGACATCAGCAGGTTACACACCTTCGGCTGAACTTAAACAGTATCAAGACTACTTAGCCAGTCAAGGTATGGGAGCACAGCAAGACGTAACAGGCTTGTTAGGCTTAGGTCGTGGTTACCTTGCTGAGTCTCCAGCTCAAGTACGTCAAGAGTACATGGCTCAACAACGTGCTCTGTTGGCCCCTGAGAACGAACAAGCATTGGCAGGTATCCGTAACCGTCTATTCCAAACAGGACGTAGTGGCTTGGCTACAGGTGCTACTGAGGCTGGTGGCATGGCAGCTACTAACCCTGAACTTGCTGCTTACTACAACGCTCTAGCTAGACAGAACCTTCAGTTGGCTGCTGGTGCTGAACAAGCTGCTCAACAACGTATTGGCTTCGGTCAAGGTTTGTTGTCTAGTGCTTACAGCCCGTTGCAGACTAACGTTGGTCTACAGGCACAGCTTGAGCAACTTGCACAGTCTCCATTGGACATTGGTGCTCAGTTGGGCGGTAGAGCAGCTACAGCAGGAGCTAACGTTGGTAATACACTGCTCCAAGGTGGCTTGGGAGCTGCACGTACAATGCAACAAGCTAATCAGTTTAGCCCCTTCGGTTCTGCTATCAGTGGTGCTGCGTCTAACCCTCAGGTACAACAAGCTTTGAGAGGTTTGTTTAGCGGTGGTAACACTGTAACTAATCTTGGAGATACCACAGCACTTGATTATGCTTACGGTGGTGGCGGCTGGTATTGATTTAAGTAAGGAATAATAATGGCAACAGATTCTATTTTAGGGTTGTTCACAACTCCTGAGCAATACCAACAAGCACAGAATGAAGCTGCGTTAGCTCGTGGTGTTCAACTTGCTCAACTAGATCCTTTCCAACGAGCTTCAGCACAACTGTACCAAGGTGGTTACATGGCTGGCGGTGCTCTAGGTCAGGCCTTGGGTGCTCAAGACCCAGTGCTTCAGATGCAGACAATGAGAACCAACGTTGCAAAACAGATTGATTGGACTAACCCTGAGTCTATCGCTCAAGGTGCTTCAAGTCTAATGCAAGCTGGAGACACACTAGGTGCTCGTCAAATCGCTGAGGAAGGCCGTGCTGCTGCTTTGAAGAAAGCTCAAACAGAAAGAGCAATGCGTAATACAAACGCTACCACAGTCTCAGAGCGTAACCGTGAAATGATTGCTTCTGCTGAAATGAAGCTAGCTAAGGGAGAGAAACTATCTCCTGAAGAAGAGTCACGTGTACGTTGGTTGGTTGCACAAGAGAACAAACCTAAGATCTTTAGGGACAGTGATACAGGTGAAATTACCACCATTGAGCCTATTGACTTGATGTCGGCAGCTCCTAACCTTGCAGCATTGGTTGGTAGACAAGCAGCTCAACCATCAGAACAAGGCATGGCTAGAACTCCTACAGGCGTTACAGGCACAGTTACAACAACCCCTGCTACTAAGCTTCCAGCGTCAATTAAGAAAGAAGTCGGTACTGTCGATGAACAACTGACAACCTTGGCTTCTTCTGTCAATAAGCTCACTGCTTTGACTCCTAAGATTAATAACCTTAACTTAGGATTTTTCCAGAACATTGAACGTGGTGTGTCTAGTTTCTTTGGTAAACCAACTGAAGACACTGAAGAATTCAAGAAACTAAGACGTGAAGTGTTGGCACAAGCTAATAACTTGTTGTTGTTGGCTAAGGGTGTGCAGACTGAAGGTGACGCTCAACGTGCTAAAGATCAGATTGCTGACGAAGACACTTGGAAGAACAAAGAACTTCTGACATCAGCTTTTGATGATCTCAAGACAACTTTGCAAAACACTCAAGAAGCTTTAAAGGCCAAGAGAGCAACTCTTACCTCTCCCGGTATTCCTAATATGCCCGGATTGGGTGCTGAGGACATTGCTCCTAAGCCTAGCCCATTCTCGAATGTCAACCCACAGTTGCAACCAACTCCAGAGGCAGCTCCTGCACCTAAAGGAAAACCCTTAACACAAGATTTGATTAACAAAGCCAATGATGCAATTAGACGAGGCGCTCCACGCGATGCGGTGATGAAACGTCTTAAAGATCAAGGCTACGTTGTTCAATAAATAAGGAATAGATATGGCAGATGTGTCTTTTGATGATTTAATCCCTAAAGAAGCTTCGTTTGAAGATCTTATTCCTCGTACAACAGGCCAAGAGATTGGTCGTCAAGTAGGTTTGACAGGTCGTGCATTGTACGAAGGTTTTACAGCCCCTGCTACTGCTGTTTTAGAGGCTGGTAGAGGTCTTTACAACTTAGGGGCCAACCTAGTAGGTTCAGAGAGTAGACTCCCCTCAGTGGCTGAAGCTCAAAGCAGGATGCTTACTCAGGCAGGTGTTCCTGAGCCTGAGAATCGTTTAGAACGTGCTGTACAAGCTGGCGCTCAAGGCATGGCAGGTACTGCTGGCTTAGCTAGACTTGCTCCTTCTATCCCTGCTTTGGCTGGCGATATGGCCCGTCAGATTCCAGTGTCAGGTGTTGCAGGTCTTGTGTCTCAACCAACTGCTGAAGTGATTAAAGACTATACAGGCAGTGACTTGGCAGCTACTGTGGCTGCTGTAGGTATGGGAACTGTTGCAGCAGGTGCTTCAGGTCGTGCTCTTGGTGCTGCCATGAAAGACAACAAACCAGTGTTCACGATGGAGGAAGTCAAGCAACGTGCTTCTAAGTCCTATCGTGCAATGGATGACTCAGGGGTTGCAATTAAGCCTCAAAGCGTGTTGAACATGATTACCGATACACGTCAGAAGCTCACTGATGCTCGTATGATTCCAAACACAGATTCAGCTAATGCAGTCAATGCAAGTTTGAAGCAAATGGAGTCTATTGTTGGTACAGGCCGTGTGTCTTTTACCAAGCTTGAGAAACTTCGTCAGATTGGTAATGACCTTCGTGGTAGCAAAGATGGTGATGTTGCTCGTCTAGGTAATGTGATTGTAGATAACATGGATAACTACATCACTAAGCTTAACAACAAAGACTTGATTGCAGGTCAGGCAGGTCTTGACGATGCAGTTAAGAACTTGGTCAATGCCCGTAAGGATTGGCGTAATGCTTCTCGTGCTCAGGTGTTGGAAGATGCCTTGAACGTAGCAGAGATTAAGAAGGAAATGCCTAACGCTTCTGAGAGTGAGCTTATCCGTCGAGGGTTTGTGAACATCGCAGCTAACAAACAAAAGATGAGCTTGTTCAACAAAGAAGAACAGAACATTATCAAGTCTGTAATTCAAGGTGGTAGTCTAGACCCAATGTTGAGCTTTGCTGCTCAGTTTAACCCTGCACGTTCTAAGCTCTCAGCCGCTGCCTACGGTGTAGCAGCCACTCAGACACCTATGACTGCCGGTGGTCTTGCAGCTACAGGTTACACGGCAGATACTATTCAAAGTGTGCTTCGTCGCAGGGCAGCACAGCAAGCAGCCAACGCTATTGCTTCAGGACGTACACAAGGCCCTCCACCTAACTTGGCTTATCGTGGTTTGTTCACTACAGGGTTAGTTCCTCCAGAACCTAATCAGTAAAGTAATGTGGATCCAATCTCTGCAATGCTTATGCTCAGTAGTGCGCTCAAGGGCATCCGCTCTTGTTGCGAAATGCTGTCAGAAGGTAAAGCAGAGATTCAAAGGATAAAGAAGGGTGTAGAGGATGCTAAGGCCATTGTCAAGGAAGTCTCAGGCTTCTTTGGGTGGCTTACAAGCTTATTTAGTGGAGCGTCAAACGAGAATCAGACTCCACAACAAACTTTGAAGAGTCCACAGACTCCACAAAAGAAAGAACCAGAGTACATAGATTACATCCCTGATGAGGATGCTATCGTAGATCAGTTCATTAAGCACGTTGGTGACTTCTTTAAGGCTCAGGCTTACTTGGTAGCTTACAAGGAAGACTTAGAACGTAAGATATTTGGGTCTACTTACGGAGACAATAACATTGGAGCCTTAGAGCTTATCTCCATCGAGACTAAGCTTGTTAAGTGTGGTAGGGAGTTAGTAGAGCTTATGAATGAGGCTCCACCGCAGCTAGGGCCTCTTTACAGCAGATACAAGAATATGTACTCCAAGATATTGGATGAACAGAAGAAGGCAAGGGAGAGAGACAGAAGACAAGAGAAGCAACGTAGGATAGACAAAATAAATACTGAGAATGACAGGGTAGACCGCTGTGTTCCTCATTGGGTTATCTTAGGTCTTATTATTATCTTCTGGCTATCAACATGGCAAATATATCGAACTACGATGCAAAGATCTACTTTTGGGGAATGGTCTTCTTTGCCACAGTTAGCTTCATTGCATTACCCCTCACAGCATTCATCTACATGGATAACCTAGTGTTAAATGCCAAGGTAGAGAAGAAATTACAACAACTAGAAACTAAGGAGAGAAAGAAGAATGAAAGAATTGGTTCAAAAGTGGATGGACAAACCACCGATGACAGCGGACGAGATTGAGATTAGAACTTGGTCTTTCGTTGTCCGTTCAATCACAGTGATGGTTCTAGTCATTGCCTTCGGTGTCTTGTGGCTAATTGGCTTTGAGAAGCAAGATGAGGTGTTAGCCCCTATTGACGCTGTGTTCCTTGAGATCCTGAAAGCCATTGCCTTTATGGGTGTTGGTGCTATGGGTGCTATCTCTGGACGTAAGGGTGCAAACCCACCTGAAGTGAAGAACGATGGACAGCCTTCTTAATATCCTTAAAGGGGCTGCTCCAGCCCTTGCAACAGCGGTAGGAGGCCCTCTAGGTGGTATGGCTGTCAAGGCTATTGCTGATAAGCTAGGGGTTCCTGCTTCAGTTACTGACGTTACCAAGGCTCTTGAGGCTAACCCTGAGTTAGCTTTGAAGCTCAAGGAGATAGACACCAAGGCTTTTGAGGTTGAGACTCAGGCAGTTACTGACCGCTGGAAGGCTGATATGGCCTCAGATAGCTGGTTGTCTAAGAACATCCGTCCTATGACCCTTGTGGCTATTTTAGGGGCTTATTTCTTGTTTGCAATGATGTCTGCTTTTAGCATCAATGTGAACGAGTCTTACGTCAAGCTATTGGGTGAGTGGGGACAGTTGATTATGTTGGCCTACTTCGGTGGTCGTACAGCAGAGAAGATTATGGGAGGAAAGAAATAAATGACACAGTTAAGCAAGAACTTCAGCCTGTCTGAGTTTACAAAGAGTGAGACCGCTATCCGTAAAGGTTTGGACAATACACCTACGTTACAGGTTATTGAGAACCTACAGAAGCTTGTAGACAACATCATCCAGCCAGTGCGTGACCACTACGGTAAGTCAGTCAAGATTAACTCAGGTTATCGTGCTCCTGAAGTTAACGCCTCTGTGGGTGGCTCTAAGACCTCAGATCACTGCAAAGGACAAGCAGCGGATATTGAGATTGCAGGTGTTGCCAATGGAGACTTGGCTAAGTACATCGTAGACAACTACAAGTTCACACAGGTTATCCTTGAGTTCTACACACAAGGGATTCCAGATAGCGGTTGGGTTCATGTGTCTTACGATCCTGCTGACCTCAAGTGTCAAGTCTTGACAGCAGTTAAGAAGGATGGTAAAACAGTGTACCTCCCCGGTCTAGTTGTCTAACAACGATACACTAGATACAAAAACTAAGAAGGCCCTCACAAGGGGCCTTTTTTATTATCAGTCCTTTCCTAGAACAAAGATAAACGCTATTGTAAAGAATCCTAGATGTAACAGAACTGCATTAGCAAACTCATACACATCTTCCTCAGTCTCTATAACGGCCTCTTCAGTGTGGTTCAATCCAAAGACTAAACCCCCAGACCAGCTAAAGTCTACTATCATTTTAATTCCTTAAATTTTTGTTTAGCTGTCCATCCAAGATAGAGTTCTTCGACTTTATCTCCCGGAGTGTACCCCCCTGTTTCGACAAATCTCCAATAAGAAGTTACTTTAAATATTTTAAGCTTCTTCTTAAAGAAAAACCACTCAACAATTTCCAGTTCTCCTAAGTCATAATCTCCTACTTTTCCTAAGTACTCAAAAGAAATAATTTTCATGTTACCAGTGCCTCCATGTGTTAGCGATAATGTGGAAGCAGGTGACCATCTCGATCACCCGCATGAGTATGACAACCTTAGAAGGCAATTTCACAAGCACCAGCAGTGCAGGAGAGCATTTGAGCGCCTTCCACATTGTCTGTGTTCTCGCTCATCGCTTCCCAGTTGATCTCAGTCGGCATTCCAGCCACCAGTTGAGCATACGTATTTTCATCAATGGACTCATAGGGAGCTTGTCGATAAGTACCACCGTCCATCGGAAGAAAAGAGACACCAGTAACTTCATCAAAATGCTCCCATGTCCATGCTCCAACAGCAGGCCACTCATTTTCATT
>JACCDP010170689.1_pt1 | contig 16771 bp, 18 predicted proteins | sample 7445841 | NCBI WGS metagenome assembly JACCDP01 (sample SAMN15323441, study PRJNA562643) | freshwater metagenome | isolation source: river surface water | place: USA:Blue River Watershed | collected 2017-08-17 | reverse complement strand
TTTTAAATTTTTATGTGAATTCCATCTGCTATTAATATCTTTTTGTTGACTTTGACCTATATATTTTTTATTATTAATTTTATTTTGAACAATATAAATATATCCCATTTTAATATTATTAATATTTATATTTTTAATTTATTTATTATTATATTTATTTATATTAGAAAATGGCTTCTATATCTGATTTCCTTATTTATCCATCATTTTATAGTCTAGTAATTACTGGACTACTTATACTTATCATATTTATATTATTTTTTAAAAACTTTCGTAGTATTTTAAATATGGAAAGTAGTAAATTGATATCATTATTGGCTGTTATTGCGATTGCGATTGGTAATCATGGAATTTTACATGGATTATTTGAAACGCGAAGTAAACCTAATTTGGATATGAATACATTTTTTTAATTATATATTATATTATTTTTTATAATATATATAATATAGATGTTTGGACAAGAAACGAATGAAGTAGGACAAGGACTTGTGAAATTTAAACAATTTATTATTGATAACAACATTGTTGGCACATCTGCTGGTGTTTGTGTTGCTTTAGCAGCTAAAGATGGAATTGAAGCGCTTGTTGGAGATATTATTATTCCTATTCTTGTAATGTTATTACACGCATTGCGCATAGATGGACTATCAAAATTTTTACCTGTAAATGGCAGTGCTGCTCTTAATGTAACCGATTTTGTGAAGCAAATGGTAACATTTATTTTGATTATTTTTATATCTTTTATTTTTGTTCAATTTGCTTTTGGATATTTACTTGGTGTAACTACTACTGTTAAAGAAGATAAATCTAATGCTAATGGTAACTCTAATTCTACTGATATAGGATTAAATGCTGATGCTGTTAAAGCATCTACTATATCTAATACTGATGGTAAATCTTCATCTAAGGCTGGATTTGGCAATTTTTTTGATATGAATGATTCTTTGTCGGGATGGTAAAAATTTAAATAACTATGTAAATAATAAATTGATATAAAGAGTATAACAATTTATTATTATAATGACTTCAGAAATAAGATATCAAAATATTGAAGAGTATTTCAGTCAATTTCCGGATGATGTGGAAACAATAGAGGTTTGTTTTAATTCAGATCATCTTCCAGATTTGTCACGATTTTATAAATTAAAAATATTGAGTTGTCATAATAGTAAACTTATGTGTTTGCCTTTACTGCCATCTACTTTAAAAGTATTGTGGTGTGATAATAATCAACTGACAAGTTTGCCTTTGTTACCATCTAACTTAAAAATATTGTTTTGTGATAATAATCAATTGACATGTTTGCCAGATTTACCATCTACTTTGAAACAATTACATTGTAGTAATAATCAACTGACATGTTTGCCTTTGTTGCCATCTACCTTGGAATATTTGATTTGTTATAATAATCCACTTACACATTTGCCTTTACTGCCATCTACTTTGAGAATATTTAATTTTAATAATAATCGTCTAACACATCTTGACAGGCATTATTCTAGAATGAATGAAATGAAATGTTGTTATAATTAATTGATAAGTTGGATAAATTTCTTGAGAATTGGTTTTAAAATATAAAATATAAAATATAAAATAATTAAGCAAGTTGTCTCTGCTAAATAAGTTTGTGCTTTTTTGTTTTATTTTTATAAAACAAAAAATTGAATTTTTTTAATCACTATTTATCAAGATACATTAATTATTTTAGAAATGAGCTATCAAACAATTGAAGAGTATTTTAACCAATTTCCAGATGATGTGGAATTAATAGATGTTTGTTTTAAGACAGATCATCTTCCTGATTTGTCACGGTTTTATAAATTAAAAAGATTGTTTTGTAATAGTATTAAACTTTTATATTTACCTTCTCTACCATCTACTTTGAAAGAATTGAGGTGTGGTAATAACAAACTAACATGTTTACCTTTGTTGCCATCATCTTTGGAAATATTATGGTGTGCTATTAATAAACTAACGTGTTTACCAGATTTACCATCGAGTTTAATAGATTTGTATTGTGATAATAATGAACTTATGTATTTGCCTCCCCTACCATTATCTTTGAAAAATTTGGAATGTAATTATAATGAACTTGTGTGTTTGCCTGATTTGCCATCTACTTTAAAAAGATTGAGTTGTCATTATAATAAACTCATGTATTTGCCTTTGCTACCATCTAATTTGGAATATTTGTATTGCGCTAAAAATCAACTCACGCATTTGCCTTTGCTACCATCTATATTAGAATATTTGACTTGTGGTTTTAACCAAATTACATATTTGTCTTTACTACCATCTACATTGAAAGTATTCGGTTGTCAGAATAATCAACTGACGTGTTTACCAGATTTACCATCATCTTTGGAGGAACTCCATTGTTGTAATAATCCATTTATAGATTGTTATGTTAAACGTGAAAATTATATATTTATGGTTGATTATATTGTAGAATTTCGGAAACAAATAAAAATAATAAATCAGTTCAGAGAATTGTTTTATGCTTTGAAATATAAAAAAAAATTTCTAGATTTGTTATGGGTGCGTATAAGAGAACCTAAAATAAGAAATAAATATAAACCAGAGAATTTAATAGCAATGTTAGAAGAAAAAGAAGACATAACATTAGATGAGTTAGATGAATTACTTGAGAAATGGTAATAATGTTATTTTGTGTAGTTTTTACAAGGTTATTTAAAAAAATTGATTTTTTTTAATCAGAATATATCAAAACTATTTATCAAGACACATTAATTATTTTAAAAATGAGTTATCAAACTATTGAAGAATATTTTACACAATTTCCAGATGATGTGGAAAAAATAAGTGTTAACTTTAAGACCGATCATCTTCCTGATTTATCACGGTTTTATAAATTAAAAATATTGTGGTGTTCTAATAATAACTTAACGTGTTTGCCTTTACTACCATCTACTTTGAAAATATTGTGGTGTTCTGATAATAAACTTACATGGTTGCCTTTACTGCCATCTACTTTGAAAGAATTGTTGTGTTCTAATAATAAATTAACGTGTTTGCCTTTACTGTCATCTACTTTGACAGTATTGGTTTGTCATAATAATCAACTGATGCGTTTGCCTTTACTGCCATCTACTTTGACAAAATTGACTTGTCATAATAATAAACTGACGTCTTTACCTTTACTACCATCTACTTTAAACGAATTATATTATATTGATAATAGACCATTAATTTTACCTTTACTACCATCTGCCTTAGAAATATTGTATTTTAATAATAATCCATTTCTTGATTATTACATTAAACCAGAAGAATCATTATCTATGACTGACTATATTGCAAAACTTCGAAACCAAATAGAAATAATAAATAATTTCAGAGAATTGTTTTATGCTCTTAAATACAAAAAACAATTTAAAAAATGGTTATGGCATATTAGAGAACCTAAAATAAGAAACAAATATAAACCAGAAAATTTAATAGCAATGTTGGAAGGAAGAGAAGATATAACATTGGATGAGTTGGATGAATTACTTGAGAAATGGTAATAGTTATAAAAATTATAACATCTAAATGCTATTAACATCTAAATGCTAGAGCTAAGAACATTGTAGCAATAATACCTAATACTAATCCAGCATGCCAATAGTATTGCATTGCTTTATACATTGTAAGCCACGCTTTAGTTTGTTCCGGTGAATTAATATGTTCTAACATATAGGTTGACTTTGGACTTAATGAGTAATAAAAATAATTTGTAATAAAACTTACTGTGATTACAGTACAGACCATTGTTCCATTTGTCATTGGAAAACGATTCTTGGTTTTATAAAAAATAATTATAATAGATAAGATGAGACCTAATGCGTAACCGCAGTAATAAATACGTTGACGTTCATCAGTTATTTTTTTATATATATTTTGTAAATTTGATGGCAATTGTGACTGATATATTTGGATTGTTTTATTTTTTTGTGTCATATTTGTCATAAAAATAGATGCGATTACAAAGATGGTTGCTAAAGCACAGGATACATAACACGGCATTTCTTATATATATCATTTTTTATTTTTATTAAATGTATAATAAAATGTTTAATAAAAATTGAAATATTTTAAAATATTTTATATTGGAATAAAAAATATTTTATATATTGGAATAAAAATAAGAACTAATCTAATCAAATGTCGTGTAATATTTGTTATAATGATTTTAAGAAAAACTGTCCTAATATAGCTTGTATGTATTGTAATTTTGAAGCTTGTAGAACATGTTGTGAAACATATATCTTATCAGAACAAACACCAAAATGTATGAAATTATCTTGTGGCAAAGAATGGTCTAGAAAATTCTTAAGAGAAAAATTTACAAACAGCTTTTTAATAAATAAATTTAAAAAACATATTGAAGGTGTTTTATTTGACAGAGAAAAAGCATTATTGCCAGCTACTCAGCCTTTAGTTCAAGAAAAAATACGCAAAAAAAATATAAGAGAGAGAATAAAGGAAATTGATAATCAAATGAAAGATTTACAAAATCTAAGAAGAGCACTTGATAATGAATATTATCGTAGACAAGTAGTAGATACTCCTTTAGAAAAAGAAAAAGAGAAAGAAAAAGGGCATGGTTTTGTTCGTCAATGTCCTGCTGATGGATGTCGTGGATTTTTAAGCACACAATGGAAATGTGGTCTTTGTGAAAAATGGACTTGTCCCGATTGTCACGAATTAAAAGGTCTTGATCGAAATGGTCCACATACTTGTGATCCTAATTCAGTTGAAACTGCTAAAATTTTGAAAAAGGATTCAAAACCGTGTCCTAAATGTCAATCTTTAATATTTAAAATTTCTGGCTGTGACCAAATGTGGTGTCCTCAATGTAAAACCGCATTTAGTTGGAAAACTGGCAATATTGAAACTGGTCATATTCATAATCCACATTTTTATGACTGGAAATTTAAACAAGGAATTGAGACACACAATGGCGGTGGAGGTGGCGGTGCTGGTGCTGGTGGTGCTGGCGGTGGCGGTGCTGGTGGTGGAGGTGCTCATTTAGATCCTTGTGGATTAAATACTCTTGTTGCTGACAGAATTATGAAATCTGCTTGTAAACTTGGGTTTTGTATTGAGTATAGAAAATTTGAACCAGTAATTAATTTAATTTGTAATATTCATCGTAATAATATTCATAATTCTGAAGTAGAATTACGTCATTATCAAGTTGATTATTTTGAAAAAAATATAGATTTAAGAATGAAATATTTAGAAAATATAATTACTGAAGAAGAGTTAAAAACACTTGTTCAGAGAAATGATAAAAAACATAGAAAAAGTATTGAGATTTCACAGATTATTGAACTGTCTAATGCTACAATAAATGATATTATACTTAGAATTGATGACTATTTAGAAAAATGGGTTAAAAAAGGTTATTATGTTAAAGATGAAATTAATAATGGACTAAAACCATTTTTAAAAGAACTTGAAGCACTGCGAATATATTGTAATGACATTCTAAATGATATAGCATTTACATATAATTCAGTTCAATATGCGTTTAATGATGAGTTCAAATTTGAAAAAGAGAAAGATAAAGCTGATAAAAAGGATGATAATTTAAAAAAAGATGATAATTTAAAAAAAGATGATAATTTAAAAAAAGGTGGATCAGCTTATTAAGTAAACTGTTACTTTATAACCAATAAATTGGTTAAAAGGTTTAATAATTTGTCTTGAATTTTGAAATAAAATTTGGTTCATATCTGAATTCTTTTTCTCTGATTTCTTGGGTTCTGATTTCTTGGTTTTTTATTTGTGGGTTTTGTTGATTAGGTAACTGTGTTGATATTTGATAATTTGCGACGGGTTGTGATAAGATCGTTGCTTGAAATTGTTTTCTACAACTAGAATTTGTACATTGTCTAAATGCGCCTCTATCTTGTTTTTCCATTAATGGCACTGAATTATGGTTTCCACAAAACATACAATGTGAACTATATTTAGCTGTATTTAAACTGCTATATGTATTTGGGTTTATATGATGAAGTTGATATGCTTGGTCTAATGGAGTAAAATTAAAGCTCATATTTTGTTATTTTAATATTTTATAATATTTTTTATAATATTTTTTATCTTATTTATTTGGTATATTTATTTGGTATATTTATTTATTAATTATATTTATTTATTAATTATATTTATTTATTGTTTTATAATATAATGAATATTGGCTCACCAATTGATATGTTTGTTCTTTTTATTATTTTTATTAAAATTGTCTTTATACTAACATCTATTGGACACGTTATACTAACACATATGACAAGAAAGGGTTCTGGTTCTGATTCTGATTCTGATTTTAATGATAAGAAAAAACAAGAGAAAGATATAAAGTTGATGTATTGGAAGGAGCGCACTGAGTTTATATTTATTGCGTCTATGGCTATTTTACTTATTTATTATTTTAATCCTAGAAGTATGAAGCCACTTACTAAGGAAACATCATTGTTATTTTATTTGTTTGGCTGGGTGCTTCTTATTACTGCTAAATGGGGCATTTTTATTAAGGATGCTAAATGGTATTCACTAGTCTCTTCTATTTCTTCATCTTAAATTTTCTTTCTTTGTTATATTTGTTAGTTCTTCTTCCAAAATAGCCTTCATTTTTAAACATTGTAAATGTTTGGGACAATATTTTTGCTTTTGTATTACAGGTTTTTGTCTTTGTTTTTGGTTTGGTATTTCATATTGTATTGTTTTACATCCACATTTGTATATTTTTAGACTATTTTGACATAATATGTAGCCTTGGTTTTTTTGACTTTTTGTTAGATTTAAACTTGTAGAATAAGATTTCAAATGATTATAGTCTTTTTTATTATTATTATTATTATTATTATTATTATAATAATAATTTTGTAACTGTTTTTTTCGTCTTAGACGGGATATTTGAAGTGTAATTATGTCTCTAATATCTATAAGCTCATCTATTATATTATATATGTCTAGGAGGTCTAAATTTGTTTCTAGAAATATATCATAGTTATTTTCTAATTCTAACAAATATTTTAAGTCTGTTACAATATGAATTTTTGATGGTTCTATTATTGGTGGCACATTTTTAAAATGGATTAGGGCTTTATATGATGCTGAACGCAGTTGAAACATTTTTTATTTTTATAATTTATAAGTTTTTAAAATAAATTTTATTTTTCAATTTTTATGTAATATATTGTTATACTACGCTATTATACATTTACTACGCTATAAAAAAATTGAAAAAGAATAAACCATATTTATATTATTTATAAATTATAATCCTTTTAAACTTTTAAATCTTATATTTTAAAATGTCTACTCGTTCTGTTAAATTTGATACATTTAACCATATTTTCAATACATTTGTATTTATTAATCATATGATTAATAATAAGGAACAATATAATATTTTGAATCTGGAAACAGATTCAAACAAAGTAGATTCAAACGAAGTAGATTCAAACAAAGTAGATTCAAACGAAGTAGATTCAAACGAAGTAGATTCAAACGAAGTAAATAATGAAGTAGATGTCGCGAGCTTAGATAACAACGACATATTTATGTTAATGTCTGAATCTAATTTCTGTTCTGATTTAAGTATTGGTATTATTAGTGTTGGTCATATTATGTTGTTATTAGCATTTTGTATTACATCTAATTTTGTCTTCAGTTTTGTATTTTACTATACATCAATGGTTGGTCGTTATGTCTTTAATTTGATTTGGAATTCATTGGATAAAGGTCAAGAATTGCCTCAGCTTATTACAATTATTATTGGACTTACTATATACACATATATTATGTGTTCCGCTAATAGTTGTGATGAACAATTTAATCTTCATATTAATAAGTTAAAATCTGAAATTGCGGAGAAAAATTATATTATTGCTGAGCTTCAAACAAAGGTTGATCAGTTATTATCGGAGATTTCAGATTATGACGATACTGTGTGGGAGACTGTTTCTGAGTCAAGCAGTGACGATGAAGATTTACAATAAAAAATATATTATATATCTTATTATTAATTAATTAAATAAATATTACACAAATATACTGTTTATTTTTTATTTATTTTTTTAGTTTGGTTTTTATTTAGTTTAGTTTTTAGTTTGTTATAATATGTCTATCTCTGAAATAATTTCTGACATCTTCATCATCTGCTACATTTAATACTGCGCTTAGTGATTGTGTTCCATTTTCTAATACTGCGCTTAATGCTGCGTTTGATGCTACATCTGATGCTACACCTATTACTGCGTCTCTCCTTATAAATATTTGACTATATAATTCATTATAAAATTCAATGTCGCTATTACTATCACTATCACTATCACTATATTCATCTAAGTAATCGGGATGATGAAATCCTCCACCTTCATAAAATACATATCCATCATTTCTAGAATTTATTCGGTTATAATAATCTTCTCCATTTCTTTCATATAAGCGTTCTATCTGTTCTTCTGATAATTGTAAGTTTAAACCTGCGTTTGTAACTGGGTTTAAGTCATCTTCTAAGTTTCCGTCTTCTAAGTTTCCGTCTTCTAAGATTATATCTGTGTTTTCACTTATATCTACATTTATTACTGGTTCTTCATTTATATCTGTGTTTATATCTGCGTTTATATCTGCGTTTATATCTGCGTTTATATCTTCATTAGTATATGCGTTTAACACATAATTTTGGTATACATATTCATCTCCAATATCTTCATATTCATGTTCTTCGCCATTAATGAGATTATTAAACATGCGAAATCCTCTTAGTATATCATCTTCATATATTTCTCTATCTTCATCTTCATCTTCATCTTCAGTAGACCAATTACTTGAATTATCATTATCACTATTATCATCACTTATTTCTTCAGCCATTCTTGCTCTACAATTTGGACAATTGAATCCATTATGTATTATATTTGTCATTATACAACTACAATGAAATATATGACCACATTCAGTTATTACTTTATTTATATTATTTTCAATTGATTCAAGGCATATAGAGCATTCATATTGTTCGGGTTGAGTTTCAGACATTTTATTTAATTTAATTTAATTTATGTGTTTAAATCCTAATACTTTCTTTTTTTACAGAAAAAATAATTTCAATTTTTTATATTATTTACGAAAAAAAGTATTTAAAGAAAACTTAATATATATAATTGCGGGCGATTAGCTCAATTGGTAGAGCGTAACGTTAGCATCGTTGAGGTATGGGGATCGAAGCCCTAATTGTCCAAATTTTGTTTATAATAAAATACAAAATATTTTATTATAATTGTTTTTAAAATAGATTTAAAGTAGTTATATAATATTAAAGTAAATGAAATCTATTTGTATTATTTGTAAAATAGAATATAATTGTGAAGAAGTTGCTGAGTGTATTAAATGTAAAGGGTCTGTGTGCCAAGAGTGTGTTAATTTTGAAGATTGTAATTATTATTGCGATGAATGTTTGAAAAAAATAGTTTTAAATAGTTTTAAATAGTTTTAAATAGTTGCCCAATAGCCGGCACTGTATCACTGTGCCATCGCAGTCTAATCCGGACGTCTAATCCGGATTCTATACTTGGCGTCAAATATGAGTCCAATTATAAACAAGATGGCATCCAGTATACACACCATATAGCGTCTAAGAAATGAGTGACAAAACAGTAGAAATGAGTAGCAAAAATATATACTGTATATAGTAGCACTATAATAGTGTATATAGTAGTATATATGTCACTATATGTAGTCTGTTAATGTAACTATATGCTTCAGAACTAAAAATACAATAATATGCCAAATATAGGTATTCAAGAAATGAGTGACAAAACAGTAGAAATGAGTAGCAAAAAAAACACTATTTAATTAACAATTAAAACACACAAATTATACAAAATACAAAGTTATATATTATTTATACAGTTTACATACTGTAGTTATCCTCCTCTAACTCCTCTTCATCATCATCAGGAAGAGGCTTGATACTATTAGTAGCTTCATCATACATACCGACTTCCTCTTGGGTCGCAGGATTATACAAAATATTAGCGCTAGATTTCAAATACTCTTGATCACCAATCTTAATTCTCTTAACAGTCACTTTCACAGGAGCTTCTTCAACTTTAGCCTCAACTTTAGTCTCAACCTTTGGCTCTGATTTAGCAGCCTTAGCTTTAGGTGCCTTCTTCTCTGCTTTCTTAGCCTCAGCAGCAGCTTTCTTAGCCTCCTCTTTAGCCAACTTCTCTTGCTCCTTAGCTAACTTCTTAGCCTCAGCAGCTGCCAACTTCTCTTGTTCTTTAGCAGCCTTAGCAGCCAACTTCTCTTCCTCCTTCTTTTTAGCTAACTCTTCCTTAGTAGGCTTTATCTTAGCCAATGCTTTAGCCTCAGCAGCAGCTTTCTTAGCCTCCTCTTTAGCTAACTTCTCTTGCTCCTTAGCTAACTTCTTAGCCTCAGCAGCAGCTAACTTCTCTTCCTCCTTCTTTTTAGCTAACTCTTCCTTAGTAGGCTTTATCTTAGCCAACTCCTTAGCTTTTAATTTCTCCATTTCCTTAACCTTCTTCTCCTTTTCAGCATTCTCCTTCTTTATCTCTTTTAATGCCTGAGCAGCTTGCTTCTTAGCCTCAGCAGCAGCCAACTTCTCTTGCTTCTTAGCCTCAGCAGCTGCTTCCTTTTCTTCAGCAGTCATAACAGTCTTCTTTGTCTTCTTCTTATCAGTAGGCTCAGTAGACTCAGTAGACTCAGTAATATTTAATGACTCAGCTACAGACTTCAATACAATCTCATTTCTTTTATGTAAATCATTTTCTTCATCAACACTCCTAATTGGATTTTTATCCAATGCTTCCTTTACAGCAACATCAAAAGTATCCTCAGCATCATTTACTAACTGCGCAAACAAATCCTCAACTTCTCTTTTAGGCTCAACAACTTTAGCCTTTGATCTAGACTTTTTATTATTCATTGTCAAAATATTAACAGCATCCTCAACAGAGAAATTATATTGAACAGATAACAACTCAATAGCATTCATAACAGACTTATTCATTCTTAAAATTACGTTTGATTTGGGCTTGAATTTGGTTTAAAATTTAAAATTATGTTTATTGGCATAACTAATAATTTAATTTACCAGGCAAAAAAGATTTTTCAATTTTTTTGAAAACTTAATAAAAATGAAAAAAATGAGTGTCTATAAAATTGTTATAAATATTGTAATATTTGTTAGTTGGTTCAATTATTTATTTAAAATTAGATCATAAAAATCAAATATACTAACAAATATTTTTCACTTTTTGTTAAATTTTCAAAAAATTGAAAAAATCTTTTTTGCCTGGTAAATTAAATTATTAGTTATGCCAATAAACATAATTTTAAATTTTAAACCAAATTACAAATATTAGCAAAATGAGTGACATTAAGACTTTCTCTTTAACATTTGGTGATGTTGCCGAAAATCATAAGGGTATGCAGAAGATTGGAACATTATCAAATAATGGATTTAATTTGGATGATATAAATAAGATGAAGATATGGTTTGAATCAAAAGGGTGTAAATGTACTATTATAAATTTACATTGGTTATTAGAAGATGAAAAATTACAGCAAGATAATCCGGCATATTTATTAAAGGTAAAAAATGCTGTAAATGCGTTATTAGATGATGAAAATGGTAAAGATGCGTTATTTAAAGAGCAAGATGAATTAGAAAAAGATACAAAAGCGTTTATGTATGGAAGAGTTGTAAATAAGCATGCTAGACATAATTTATGCTTTGGAGAAGCACATCAAGCACCTAATTATGAAGAAGGAATGGGAACAGTATATGCGTTTGATGAAGTGCCACATTTAAAGCAAATTAGATATAAATTAGGCGAAATTATTGGCGAAAAAGGAATAAATTTACAAGCTGAAGGTAATTATTATTATGATGTTAAAAAGTGCGGTATTGGGTTTCATGGTGATACTGAAAGAAAAAAGGTAATTGCGTTTAGATTGGGAGCAACAATTCCATTATGTTATGCCTGGTATCATGATAATAATGTTATAAGTGATATTATGACAATAAATGATTTAGAACATGGAGATATGTATGTTATGTCGGAGAAAACTACAGGATTTGATTGGAAGTCAAAAACAAAGTATACACTAAGACACGCTGCTGGATGTGATAAATATACAACTATTTAAACATATGTAAAAAAATATATAATTTATAATATAATTTTCATTTTTAAGTAATATTAATTTTATTTTTTCTTGTAACAAATATTTTTTGTTTTAATTAAGTTTTCAAAAAAATTGAAATTTATTTTTTCAGAAAAAATCATTTTATTAGTCTAACCAACTTCCCATTAAATTTAAATTAAATAACTAGAAACCCGTTTACGCTTATAATATGTCTTACACCAAGAATACCAATAACACCAATAATAATGCCAAGAAGCCCTTTTGTAAGGTCTGTTTTGATGCCGGAAAGACAGATACTGCTCACTTTGTGAGGCTTAATTCTAACCCCGACTCGCCTGTTACTTGCCCTACTTTGTTGGCTCTTCAATGCCGATATTGCTTTAAATCTGGACACACTGTTAAATATTGCTCGGTTCTCAAACAGAATAATAAGGAAAAAGAAAGAGAAAGAAGAACTACAACTGTTCAGCAGCATGTTATTATTCCAGTTGTTAAAAAGTCAACTAACAAATTTGATGCTCTAATGGATGATAGTGATGATGAAGATAATATTGTTGAAGAGCAATTCCCTACTTTGGCTCCAGTTGTTTCACAGAAAGAGACTACTATTAGTTGGGCATCAAAAGCCGCTGCGGTTGCTCATATACCTCAGCCTGTTTATGAAATTAGTAAGTATGATTTGGAGCCTCCTCAATATGATGATTTAGATGATAGTGATGCTGATGATGAGAACCCTTATGAACATGAATCTGTTCCTGCTCCAGTTGATTACACGGCACAAAATTTAGCTAAGAGAGCTCTTTGGATTGATGAGGAATGGTAAAAAAATAAAAAAAAATTTGTATATTTGTATATTTGTATATTTGTATAATTTTAATTAAATGAGTGTTTTTTTTGCGGGCGGTATAATCCGGACTTTTAATCCGGACTTCTCTTTTTTCCATTTTGTTAGTGCAAAACAAAAAATTGAAAATATTTTTTACAAATTATTGAAAGTAGGATAATTATAAACTGCTTCACTTTTTAAAAAGAAATAGAATATTTGATAATGGATAATAATATAATAGACGACAGGATGTCACGCTTTGACAAATATTTGGAATATAGTGGAATGGATAGAAAACAATATCAATATGATGGAGTCAAATGGTGTTTACTTAATGAAATACAACCACCAAATATATATGAATTACAAAAACTAGCACAAATAGAAGCAAAACAGAAGGATCCGGAACAAAAAATAAAAAAAATAACTATCGCATATGACGGTGATGCGTATATTAGAGGCGGATTTTTAGTAGATGAAATGGGACTTGGAAAGACTATTACGATGATTGGTCTTATGTTGTGTAATTATGTTAAAAGAACTCTTATCGTTTTACCTCCAATATTAATTGATCAATGGATTAATCAGATTTACCGGACTACAGGTCATAAACCTCTATTATATCACGGCGCAAATAAAAAAAAAATTACTATTCAGATACTTAATAATTCACCAATTGTTATTACTACTTATGGCGCAATAACTATATCAAAAAAGAAATTAGATTTAATTAAAACTAATTTAGATTTGACTGACAAACTTATAACAGATCTACATAAAATTCATTGGTCGCGCATTATATTTGACGAAGCGCATCATTTGAGAAATAATAATTCACGTTCAAAAAGTGTCAAAATGTTACGCGCTAATATACGCTGGCTTGTTTCTGGAACTCCAATACAAAATAGCAATCGCGATTTTCATAATTTGTGTTCAGTATTAAAAATGCCGATTGGATTCTATAAAAATTTAGTTAATAGACCTATATTAACACAAAAATATATTTTAAAACGTACCAAAAAACAGGTCGGAATTAAAATACCAGATGTGTTTTATGACAAACAAATAGTTCCTTGGAAAAATAGTTTTGAAAAGGAATTATCAGAAGAATTTCATTCTTGGCTTAATTTTGAAGGACATCCAGAGTTAAAAGATGATAAATATTTATGTAGTATATTATATTCGGATAAAGGACCTTTACCTATATATGTTCGTTCTCGTCAGATGTGTATTTTACCTAGTATGATGACAAAAGTTATTAAAGAATTGGATTGGTTTTCTAGTTATGTGGGAATGGATAAAAATCGTATATGTTTTGATGCTTATAATGAAGCAGTAAAACATAATAGTAAAATGGATGCGTTTATTGAGAAGATGATAGAAAGAAAAGATAATGGAAATGGCAAAATTGTATTCTGTCATTTTAAAGAAGAAATAGATATAATTCAGAAGAGATTATATGCTATTGGCATTAATAAAATTGCTATATTTGATGGCCGGGTTAGTAATGGAGAACGAAATGAGATTTTGACTCTTAAAAATGAGGTTCTTATATTACAGATACAAACTGGATGTGAAGGCTTAAATCTACAGGAGAATTATAATGAGATATATTTTATTAGTGCCCATTGGAATCCTGCTGTTGAAGAGCAGGCGATTGCTCGTTGTCATCGCATTGGTCAGAAGAAGGAGGTTTTTGTGTTTAGATTTGAAATGGGAGGATTTATTGAGGGCACAAGGAGTCTTGAGAAATATGTAGATACTGTTCAAATTAATAAGAAGGCTATTGCTAATGAAATTATACCATAATTGTATTGTTTAATTTAATTTAATTTAATTTAAGTGGAATTTTTTTTTTATTTTTTATTACATTTGCTTACATTAGCGCCACAATATATATTTTTTCATCATTGGATCTTCTGCTAATTTCTCCATATATGACCACATTTTTTTACGATTATATACTTGAATTCCATTTTCTGGTTGACCTTCAAAAAATTCTAGGGTTGATATGATATCACATTTTCTACATTTTGCTGCTTTTATGTTCTTATCTAGACCATAATATTCGCATATTCTTAACAATTCTTTTACTGTATACATATCATACATTTCTTCATCTACACTTGACTCTATTTCGTCTAAAAATAGATCTAGATTAAACTTTGAATTTTCTTTGTTAGTATCTTCTTTTTCTTCTAACAAAAAAGAAATGTTTTCGTTATTTTGTTTGCTCATTATAAGTATAATATTAAATAGTGTTTATATATTTATTGTAGTCTATGTTTTGCTTCTTTATTTCATTATTTTATTTCATTATTTTATTTCATTATAAAAAATGCGATGAACTAACAAATGTTGTAATCCGGACTTATAATCCGGACACACTGTGTTATACAGTATGTATATACTTGGCTTCTATTTGGAATTTTAATTGTGTATATTTATTTTATTATTTATTTCATTATAAAAAGGCGATGAACTAACAAATGGGGGTATCTTGTTAGTATTCAAGAAATGAGTGATAAAACAGTAGAAATGAGTGACAATATAATATACTGTATAATATAGTATATTGTATAATTTGCTGTCTATTTTGTTTCTTAATTTCATTATAAAAAATGCGATGAACTAACAAATTGTTAGTATATTGACTTAATAATTCATCTAAATACAGCATTCAAGAAATGAGTGACAAAACAGTAGAAATGAGTGACAATATAATATACTGTATAATATAGTATATTATATTATATACTTTGCTCTCTATTTTGATTCCAAATTTAGATCCAAAAAAGCCAACGAACTAACAAATGGGCTAATCCGGACTTCTAATCCGGACACACCCTATTAATACCGCACATTCGGAAATTTAAACTTACCATCTAAATTTACACCACTTTCGTCTATATACTGTTTTATAATATTGTAGTTCACACAACCCTCATTGTGCCAATAATATTTATGAAATATTACATCATATGGGTTTATTGAATATCCATAGTTACTATTTTGTCTTGAAGGATGACGATTATAATTTTTATTATGATTTTTTTCATCTGTCCAATCTATATTTTGATATTTTGGCAGCATACAATCAATTGAATATCCATTTTTTAAAATACATTTGCTCATTCCATATTCACTATTTATAACCGTTGACGATTTGTCTGGATTATTACAAAATATTGTTTTCTCGTGTAATAGCAAATCTAGACCTACATAGTCTACCATAAAACAAAAACCTTCTACTTTTGGACCATAACCACCTGCGTCTCTATCTGGTAAGCACACTATTGATGTTCCTACTAGCTTTACCTTGTCGTTTATCTTATTTATAAATGCGTGTTTCCAGTGACTTTTTGTGTAATGTGGAACAATTGGACCTATTACTCCGCTGTTCATAAAAAAATAATAGTCATATATCTTTTTCTTCTTTGCTATATAGTTTAGAGCATAACTGTGACCACCGTAGTCGAAACCTTCGTTCTTTCGCTTTAGCACTTTCACGTTTATCATATCTGGAAACACTATACTTTCGTCGTAATTGTAGCCATTTATTACTATTATGTAGTCTATATTTTCTATATTATTTGACTTTTTGTTTTCCAACAGTTCTTTATTTACGAAAAAATGTAAATTTAGGTTGCTTGTTTCTGATTCGAAGTATGTATAGATTACTACGCTTCTCATATCTTTATTTACCTTTATTATCTTTATTTTACTTTTTTTACTTTTATTAATTTT
>JACCDP010757346.1_pt1 | contig 16779 bp, 11 predicted proteins | sample 7445841 | NCBI WGS metagenome assembly JACCDP01 (sample SAMN15323441, study PRJNA562643) | freshwater metagenome | isolation source: river surface water | place: USA:Blue River Watershed | collected 2017-08-17 | reverse complement strand
GTTTCCAAATTGCCAAGGAAAAGAAATAGGCAAAAAAATTGTCTGAAAAGAAATGATTTTAACCAAGCATCCATAGCATTACAATTGAAAGAGTTAAACTAGAAAATAAAAAGGATAATTTACACTTGCCTTAAAATTTCTAATTCTTGCTTTTGAACCAAAAGCCTTGATTTTTTCCTTTTTAAACAAAGCACTAAAAAACAAGCCCATTGTAATCTTAGGATTTACCTGCGTTCTTTGTAGCAGCAAGATTATCCCTACCCACCATGTCCCAAGCCACGCTTATCCAGCAAGTCAGCCTCGTCAACGAAGGCAAAATTCAAGTGACCGACGTCCTGATTGAAGGGGAACGCATCCAAAAAATCGGTTCCATCTCTCCCCTAGATCAGTACCGCCTCGTGGATGGTCGTGGCAAGTACTTATTTCCAGGAGTGATCGACGGACAGGTACACTTTCGGGATCCAGGGCTGACGCACAAGGCAGACCTGACCAGCGAAAGCAAGGCGGCCATCGCCGGTGGGGTTACCTCCTTTATCGAAATGCCCAACACCCGTCCCAATACGCTCACACTCGAACTTTGGGCCGACAAATACCAACTGGCCTCCACCAAATCACTCGCCAACTATGGCTTCTTGCTAGGCATCACTGCCGACAACTTGGATGAGGTCATTCAATGGGATACCTCCAAGCACCTGGCCATCACGGACGACGGGCTCTATTTTACGGGAAAAGGAAATATCCTAGCCGATCAACCTGCCATGTTGGAGAAACTCTTTGAAGCGCACAAAGGACTCATCGCCATCCACTCCGAAAAGGAAGAGATCATCGAGAAAAATGAGGAACTCTACCGCGAAAAATACGGGGAGAATGTGCCCATCGCCTGTCACCCGCTGATCCGCAGCGAACAAGCCTGCTACGAGGCTACGGAACGGGCCATTGGCCTTGCCGAAAAGCATGGAGCCCGCTTGCATATCCTACACCTCAGCACCGCCAAGGAAACGTCTCTTTTCCGAAACGACATTCCTCTGAAGGATAAAAATATCACCACCGAAGTGTCGGTTCACCACCTCTGGTTTACGGACCAAGACTACGAGCGACTAGGTGTCTTGATCAAGTGGAACCCAGCCATCAAAACCCAAAAAGATAAGGATGGCCTACTTGCCGCTCTCCTCGATGACCGCATCGACCTCATTACCACCGACCATGCGCCGCATACTTTGGAGGAAAAGCAAAAGCCTTACTTCCAATCCATGTCTGGCGCCCCCCTGGTGCAGCATTCCCTGAATTGCCTCTTGGAGTTTTACCACCAAGGCAAAATCAGCCTGGAAAAGATTGTGGAAAAAATGTGCCACAATCCCTCCATCCTCTACCGCATCAAAGAACGTGGATACATCCGAGAAGGCTATTTTGCGGACTTGACCCTCGTGGATCTCAATTCCGAGTGGACCGTGAGCAAGGAAAATATCCTGTACAAATGCGGTTGGTCGCCTCTGGAAGGCACCACCTTTCACAGCAAGGTGCTCAACACCTGGGTCAACGGACACCTGGCCTACGAACAAGGCACATTTCACGAGGAAGTCAAAGGCAAAGGGCTGGAAGTCCAACTCAACTAAACACCCATGAAGGGGTTTTTTGAGGGGAGAACCCTCGTCATCGCCAGCATGCACCGCAAGGAAGAAGTCCTGAAGCCGCTTCTGGAGCAGGGACTAGGTATTACCGTGCAGGTGGCAGAAGGACTGAATACCGACTTGCTAGGCACCTTTTCTGGTGAGGTGGCACGTCTAGCCGATCCTCTCACCACGGCGCGAAAAAAATGTGAATTGGCCCTAGATCTTAGCGGCTGCGACCTGGCCCTTGCCAGTGAAGGCTCTTTTGGCCCGCACCCCGCGGCCTTTTTTCTTCCGGCCAACGAGGAGTGGCTCCTCTTAGTGGACCGAAAAAACAACCTGGAAATTCACGCTCGCCACCTCAGCCTAGAAACGAATTTTTCCGGACAAGAATTTCACAGTATCGAGGAACTGGAAACCTTTGCGAGTAAAGTGGGCTTCCCAACCCATGGATTGATCCTACGGAAAAGTAAGGAAGAATTGACCGGCATACTTAAAGGAATCACAGACCCCCAGCAACTGCATACCGCAGCAATTCAACTCCTAGAAAGTCAGGATTCTGGGTATGTTGAAACAGACATGCGAGCCATGTTTAACCCCAGCCGGATGCAGGTTATCCAAGAAACTGCCCAGCACCTTCTCCAAAAATTACTATCCTACTGCCCTTCCTGCCAACTGCCTGGTTTCTCGGTGACTTCGGCAGAACCCGGCCTTCCTTGTAGTCTGTGCGGCACTCCAAGCAGCACTGCATTGGCCCACCTGCTCCTTTGCCATCACTGCCAACACCAAGAAAAAGTAGCGTTTCCACACGGAAAAAAAATGGAAGACCCCCAGTATTGCCAGGTTTGCAATCCCTAATCCCTAACTAACCCTACCAGGTGATTTTTTGGGTTAAAAAAACTAAATTAGACAAATTGTATTGCTCATGACCTCAACCCGATTCCTTCTTTTCTCCCTTATTTTTTGCTTCTGCATTTCTCTTAGTCAGGCTCAGCAGCTCGCGGACAAAAATCCAAACCTCAACTACCAAGTATACAGCCCCAAAGCCACGGACCTAAAGATCAATCGAGCCATCTATGCAGAAAAACTTCAAGGATTTTGGTTGGCCACTTGTATCGCCAACTGGACTGGACTCGTGACCGAAATGGATAAAATCGGGAATCTAGGTGAAATCAAAACGGGACCTTTTTACACCCGAGCCGACTGGGGCCAACCCGACCAAGGCAGTATCTGGGCGGCTGGAATTCCAAGTAACCTTTCGCCGACCATCGACTTTGTGTTTGCAGACGAAGACACGCTTTGGGGCTCGGATGATGACACCGACATCGAATACATCTACCAGGAACTGCTCCTAAAAAATCAATCCTCATTCCTTACGGGTGAGCAAATTCGTGAAGGATGGATGAAACACATCAAGACCGAGGAAGAGAACTACCTCTGGGTATCCAACCAAAAGGCGCTCGATCTAATGAAATCTGGTCTCGTGCCACCAGCAACAGGAGATCCGCAACACAATCCGGAATACGAGATGATTGATGCCCAACTCACCACGGAAATCTTTGGGCTCTACGCTCCTGGAAGACCTGATATGGCCGTAAAGATGGCCACCCTACCCATCCAAACGACTGCACGTGAGGAGAGCGAATGGATTTCAGCATTTTATGTGCGGCTATTCTCCCTTGCCAGCACCACAGATACTTCCTTACCCATCAAGCAACAACTTTTCCAAATGTCAGAGCAAGCGGCCTTGGAACTCCCAACTACCTCCTATCCAAGCGCCATGTATCGCTATGTGAAGGAGTTGTACGCATCAGGTATTCCTTGGGAACAAGCACGGGACTCCGTTTACCAGCGCTACCAAGTGAAGCAACTCGATGGCTACGATATCAGCAGTAGAAATATGTACTGCAACGGCTGCTTTGCGGCAGGTATCAACTTTGCCTCTAGCCTGGTGAGTCTTTTCTATGGAGAAGGTGACCTCAAGGAAACCATCAAAATTGGTGCACTTGCCGGCTGGGATTCCGACAACCCCACCGCTACCTGGGGAGGATTGATTGGGTTTATGCTTGGCAAAGAGGGAGTAGAAAAGACCTTTGGACGTAAATTTTCAAACAAATTCCACATTCACCGCACACGCGTAGGCTTTCCCAACGAGGGAATAGACACCTTTGATGCCATGGCTCAAAAAGGTTTGTGGATCATCGATCGGGTGGTTCAGGAAGAACTCAAGGGCGGCATAGACCTACGCAGCAACAACTGGTACATCCCCAAAAAATAACCTCCCCCTAAAAACAGCACCTACTTACATTCCGTGCTTTTCACACATTCCCTTGATGAGTTGGAAGCCCTGTTCAGCCATCTCCCAAGGGTCTGAAAACTCGCGCCAAACCCCGATTGCATTGGCAAAGTCTGGGTCATTCCGTGAGAAGCCCTCAATAGTCAGCCAACCCGAATAGCCCACCTTCTTCAGGGTGGCAAAGGTTTCGTCAAAATCCACATGCCCGGAGCCTGGGGTACCTCGATCATTTTCTGAGATATGTACGTGCCGCAATCGGGGCCCAATGTGTTCAATAGCAAGGCCCAGTTTTTTCTCCTCCATATTCGCATGATGGGTATCAAACATGCCCTGCACATTCGGGTAGTTGACAAGGGACAACAAGTGACTTAACTGCCCCATGGTATTGGCCAGGTAGCATTCGAATCGATTGAGTGCTTCTGGAGTCAGTAGGATCCCCAAGTTTTGCGCATAGTCTCCTGCTTCACGAAGGACCTCTGCCGACCATTCGTATTCCTCCTGCAGTGGGGCCCGAGCCACAAAGGTGGCAAAGGCGGAATGAAAGGGTCCGCACAGTACTTGAGCCCCCAAATCTGCCGCACGATCCAGAACCCAACAAAGTCTTTCCTTGGCTTTTTGCCGAACAAGCGGGTCTGAAGAAATGGGATTCTCTGCAGCTCCCATCACCGTCACTGCGGTCACTTCTAACCCAATTTTTTTGCAATAATCCCCTACCAAACGACAAGAAGCAGCATCCGTGTCCCCAATAAAAAATTCGACTCCATCGTAACCGATTGCTTTCAAACGATCCAAAACAGGGAAAAGCTTGGGTGAAATTTCTGCCGACCAGGCAAGTACGTTGAATCCTATTTTGTTCATGGGGAAAGGATTGGTGTAAAAGGAAAATTAGTAATTTATTGTACAAAGTACCAAGTACGAAGTACAATGTAGGGATTTGCTTTAGGTTGAAAATGTCGCTTCTAATTCGTCTTGATACTTGATACTAGCGACTTGATACTTGGCACTTTGTACATTGTACTTCGTACAATTATTTGAAATCCTCCACCCGCATTCCCTTTCGGAAGGTGCCAAAACCAAAGGCAGTAGGCTGATAGGTTCCCACATAGTCCACATTCAAATCCGCTGTGACTACATCCCCCTTACCCAAAAGCCAAAAAGAAGCATTGATCACTAGTCTTCTCAGATCCGCACTTTGAAAATCCAAGGAAGCACCTAGGGTAGAGGCAAAAGCCATTCCTTGCTTTCCGCCTTCGATTTGATAGGGCTTGGTCCAGGCAATGGGCATGACTGACTTCTCCCACATTAGTGGGGCTTGGTCATTCATACCTGCTGTAGATTGCCCATACACGAGCACCTCCGCATCAGCGGGCAAATTTTTAATTCCATACACATCCGAAGGACCCCAGATGTCTTTGACGCCACGAAGAACCGGGTGATTTGCAGCTTGCTTCACTCCATCTATCAAGGCTCTCGTACCCTCCTTCCCATGCGCTCCATGGTGGTTGATCCAAGTTTCCCCAAAGATGCGCTTCCCAAATCCTTGCTCCCAGCCCGGTACCGTGCTCATCCAGTCCCACTTGGCAAATTTGGAACCCTTATTTTTTTGATAAGCAAAAGCATGGGTAGAAGTTCTTAAACCAATAATGGGCTTACCCGCCAGCAAATACCTTTCAAGGGAGTGGGCCTGCTCATCGGGTAGTTCTCGAAAGCGAATCAACAGAATCAATAAATCGGCCGTTTCCAATTGCTCCAATCCAGGAAGGTTGTTTTGATAGTTGGGCACGACATCCCCAGTGCTGGGATCAATCGGAAAAATAACAGTTGTCTTAAACCCGTATCTACTTGAAAGAATCTTGGCTAGCATCGGCATGGACTCTTCCGAACGGTACTCATCGTCTCCAGCTACCAATACAATGTGTTTGCCTTGACCGGGGCCTTGCCCCCCCTCAAACTGAAGGAAAGATTCTCCTCCTTGTCCAAAAAGGCACTGGGGGAGAATAAGAAAAAGCACCAAACTGAAAAACCGACTGAGTGAAGCATTCATGCGAGCAAATTTAGATGCTCTGAAAATAGGCATAATCACCGGCTTTCAAACCAAGTCTTAACTTGATTTTTTTCGAAATTTTTGAAAAATCAAAACGGGAATCAATACCACAAATCCTACGGCCAATCCAAAAAGAAACTCCTTTGGTAAATCAGGCCAAGAAGACAATAAATCGTGGAAAAAGGGAACGTTGTGGGCAAAAATTCCACCTGAAACCAATAACAAGGCCAGTGTACCAACAAACCCAATCCCTCGAACGAAATAAGGCAAAGCTCTCACCAACATCCAACCAATTTTGTCTGAGATGCTATCCTCACGATCATTGAGTGCGATTAGTTTAAAGCCAAACTCATCCATTCGCACTACCAAGGCGACAATTCCATATACACCCACCGTGGCAATCAATGCAATTAGCGACACCACGGCCACTTGATTGAGCAAAGGCTTGTCCACTACCGTACTCATAGCAATGATGACAATCTCTACAGAAAGAATAAAATCGGTGGTGATGGCGGACTTGATTTTCTTTTTCTCCAATGCTAATACTTCCTCTTTGGAAAGAGTTAAGTCTAATTTTTCCTCCTTTTCTTCAGGATGGGGAAAAATATAAGCATGTATTTTTTCTGCCCCTTCGTAAGCCAGATACAAACCGCCTGCTACAAGAATCACCATGATGGCAACAGGAGCAAAAGCACTCAGCAAAAAAGCTACTGGAAGAATAATCAATTTATTCAAAGCCGAACCTTTAGTAATCGCCCAAATCACTGGAAGTTCTCGCTCAGAAACAAAGCCAGAAGCTTTCTCAGCATTTACGGCCAAATCATCTCCTAAAATTCCAGCCGTTTTTTTGGCAGCCACTTTACTCATCACCGCCACATCATCCATGAGGGCAGCAATGTCATCTAATAAGGCAAATAATCCAGAAGCCATGTGTAGGGAAATAAAATCAACCAATTGCTGAGCCCCAAACTGAGGTCTCTTGCACTATCCAAAGTGATTTTTTTAATACAAAACCAGCAATTGAAGGCCGAATTTAACTGTTTTTGGGATCAAAAATCAACGGAAAAAATTTCCCGCCCATTTTTTCTCCTTTGGGGATCACAGGCACCCCGAAAAGTAGGGGTTCATCCGAGTCTGAAATGGTCCCATCCGCAAAAACATTCAGCACAAAAGCCTTTCTTGAGCGAGGGGAATAATTGGCATAACTTCCATGCACAAGCAGTGGATGGTGAAAAGCAGCATAGCCCGCCTTCAATGGAATTGCCACGGGTGCAAATTGGGCTTTTTGCTCTGCCGTTAGCATCCCCATCAACCCATCCATTTCACCAGCAAGGGAAGGCTTTTCCAGAAGGCCCCAGCGGTGGGATCCAGGTACGTATTGCAAACAGCCATTTTCCTCTGTAGCATCATCCAAACCACACCAGCAGGTCAAATGCTGCATTTCCACGGTACGAGTCCAGTAAGAATAATCCTGGTGCCAAGCCACTACTCCCCCATGGTGCGCAGGCTTGCAAAACAATTGATCATGCCAAAAGCGAACTCCCCGATCTCCCAGCAATTGGCTGGCAACCATCCGAAATGCGGGATTCCAAATGGCATCGTGAAAGGCCTCCGCTATCCGCCAGTGCCCCAAGGAATGGAACAAGACGGTATTGGGATCTGCAGATTCATTGCTATGAAACTCATGAAACAAGCCATGTAAGGGGTGCTTGGGATCCATCACCTCGTCCAAAGCCTGGGATAAGGTGGCAATCTGCCTTTCATCGAGGAGTTGAATCCCTGCCAAATACCCATTCTCATGAAAAAATTCGATCTGCTCAGTAGACAATCGGTAACGATCACAGTCCTCAGCCGAATTTGGCTGGGGAAAAAGGTCAGTTAGTGGGAAATGAAAATCGGCAAGGTCTCTCATGGGTTCAAGGTCAATACCCAAGAAATTTACATTTTTTAGAGCTGAATTCTAGCCAAAGGTCAAAAAATAGCAAAAACCCTAGTCCTCCAAGCGATCCAAGCGTTGCAAAAGCGGAGGATGGGAATAGTTGACAAATACGTACCAAGGATGCGGATGAATGGTGCTAAGCGTCTTCACAGAAAGCGTCTTCAAGGCCTCTGCTAGCGGCTTTCCTCCAAAAGTTTCCTTCGCGTAGTGATCAGCCTCAAATTCATGACGGCGACTGAGCCAATTCATTCCGATTCCCAAAATCATGGAAAGGGGTGTAAAAAGCATGGTAAACCCTAAGATATTCAAGTGCACAGACCAATTGGATCCTCCTAAGGCCAAGCTCATCGATTCTGAAAAAACCACCTGACCCAATAAAAACAAGAGCAAGCCTACTTGAAGCACTGAAATCAGCATCCCCCACTTCAGGTGATTTTTCTTGTAATGCCCAATTTCATGAGCCAATACCGCAACCAACTCCTCTGGGGGATGTTGCTCAAGAAGCGTATCGTAGAGCACTACTTTTTTTCGCTTTCCAAAGCCAGAAAAAAAAGCATTTGCCTTCGCGGATCTTTTGCTCCCATCCATTACAAAAATGTGCTTTACTGGGAAATTGACCTTTGCAGCATACTGCAGCAACTTGTCCCGCACCTCTCCTTCGGCCAAAGGGGTAAGCGTATTAAATAAAGGAAGAATCCAAGCGGTGTAGCCCACATTCACGAGCAGCATAAATCCCACCGCAACCAACCAAAAATGCCACCAAAAATGCGGTCCCATGGAGTGAATCAACCAGAGAAAAACGAGCAGTAAACCTCCGCCTACTAGCAAGGACAAAACGTACGCCTTCAACTTGTCCGAAAAAAAAGTACCTCTAGTCGTTTTGTTGAAACCAAACTTTTCCTCAATCACAAAGGTGCTGTAGTAGTCAAAAGGAAGACTCAGCACATCTGAAACCACGAAAATGACCCCAAAAAAGAAGAGTGAATTAACTAATGGAGAATAACCAAATGCTGCTATCCAAGTATCGATAGCCCCAAACCATCCTTGGCTAACGCAAAGAAGGGTCAATAGAAAGGTAAAACTGCTGGCGATTAGTTTGAAGTTGAAATTCTCGCGCTGGTAAGCTTTGGCCTCGACTAACTTCTCCTCACTCAGGTATTCAGCTAAAGTAGATGGCACCTTGGATATGGGCTGGGACACCTGAAGAAACTCCAAAATCTTGGATACTAAAAAACCAAAAATCAGTACCCCAACTAATAGGTAATTCAAACTTTCAGGTCCCATTTCCTCAGTTTAAAATTTAGGACAAGGAAGAATGGTGTCTCGACCAAGGGGCTTCCCCTGGTTACGACTAGGAATGGTCCAAGAGAGACTCAACTCATGGGCTCCCCCACTTTGAATTCCAAGTTGGGATACCGTATAATCAAAACTGTAGCCTACATTTAAGCCATTGAGTAAATTGACGCCCACCATCATCACGATCGCGTCTCGGTTGCTTTGCCCTTCTACAGGCCTAAAAGGTAGCCCTCGGTACCAAGCTCCAAATACGATCGGCTCCACATAAAAATATGCACCTACGTCTAATTGCTCAAAAGGTCCCTGCCGCTTGTAATTTACAGTAGGTGTCAAGTACCGCTGCTTGCTCAGGTGAGTAAAATCTCGTCGCATACTGCCTGATCCCAAAGAAATCCGGTAGCCTGCATGCAAGGAGAGTTTGCTTGGCAAAGGACTCAATCCATCTACAAAAGACTGGTTGGGCTCGTTCAAGTGGTGGGCAGAAAATCCAATCCAGGCATTTTCAGTAAAGAGTAAACCCCCAGCAGACAGCGAAAAAATGCTAACTGGATCGCCTAAACCTGGAATATCAGCCCCTGGCAACAAGGGCCCCGTAGGATTCGTCGGGTCAATTTGATTTGCAAAAACCAGGTTTTCATAAAACCCAATTTCTCTTCGGATGTAACTTGCCTGAAATCCAGGTCGGAAGTACAAGTTGTCCGCCAGCCGTAATTCGTAGGAATATAGGGCAGAGACCGAAGTGGAGCGCAACTTGGATGCTCCCTCAGTATCTTGCATGACATGTACCCCTATCCCTGAATTGTATTCTGGTAAGTAAGTATCGTAGTAGGCAGAGAAGGTGGTAAATTGTGCATCCAGTGAAGGCCACTGATTTCGGTAGTTGAATCCTACTCGACCCATCAACTCCGCTCCTGCCATCGCTGGATTGAGGTAGAGAGGTGCTGCATAGTACTGGCTATACTGGGGATCTTGGGCAAAGGCTGGAGAAATGGAAGCCAAGCCCAGAATCGTAAAAAAAACCCACGTCAGTAGAGACCGTAACACGAAATTGTTCGTTTATTTGAATATGCACTAGACCTCTAAACGAATCCAATAGTGGGTTGTTGTAGAAGTAACGCTAAAAATATGAAAAGCAAGTCGAATACCATACAATTCTCAAGACTATTTGCAGGACTACTCCTGCTCTTGGGAAGTGCTTGGTATGGAACGGCTATGGGACAAGGATACAATGAAAACGAATGGATCTTTGGAAATTGCCCAACTGGAGGACATACCTATCTTTCTTTTGGGAAAGGCCAAACCGCTGCCGTTCAGACGCTTCCTGCCTCTGTACTTAGCGGTGCATTCAATAATGCCATTGCCATAGATCCCATCACGGGCCAACCCTTGTTCTACACCAATGGGGAACTCGTCTACGATTACTCAGGAAGTCCTATTGAAGGTTCAGCCCCTGGATTGAATGGAAACTTTCAAGGCCGGCAAACGGTAGCCACCGGATTTTTGGATTACAATCCCGCGGGCAACAAACTTTTTTACATTTTTTACCTCTCTCTAGCAGGACAACTTCAGTATGCCTTGGTGGATATGAATGCGCTAGGCCAAGCCACAGGCAACCAGCCCCCTTTAGGAAAAATCACCAGTAAAAATCAAGTCATTGGTCCCGCTCAAGGATCGGTTTTGGTGGTTAAATCCCCAAGTTCCTCCTCCTACCTACTCAGCTTTGCAGGTGGAAATCTACAAGCCAGACGGCTGGAAACTACGGCGGGCTCCTTTACCCTAACGGGCACCCAAGGAATCTCGATTGAGCCCAAAGCCATGGTCTTTGATGAACCCTCTGGCCAGCTTCTGCTACTTCCAAAAAATCCAGGAGAGGATATTTTTCTGATTTCCTTTGACACGGCAACAGGAACCTTTGGCGGCCCACAAGCCTTAAGTAACTCGGGCAGTACTGCGACTATTTTCGGTGCTGCATTTTCCCCTGATGGAGCCTTTATCTATTTTTCTAGAGGCAATAAACTCCTCCGGATCCCAACAAACTCACCGAATGCAGTTCCTGAAGAAATCCCCTTAGACCCAAGTATTCAGCAAATATACGACCTGAAAGTAGGCCCAGACGGCTTCCTGTATTATTTGTATGAGGAACTAGCCGGCGGCCCCCAAATCATGGGTAGAATTACCAATCCCAATGCAAGCTCCTTGCCTACCCTTCAAGTAGAGGCAGATCCCTTTGCTGGTAGCGATTTTTGTGGCCGTATTTTTCCCATCTTCGCTCCCAACGTATCCATTGAACCGGTGGTTGATTTTACCTGGGATCCGGAAGCACCTTGCGCGAATAACCCGGTCCAACTGACCAGTCAAATCACCCCGCAGAATTACCAGGCGCTCTCCTTCCTTTGGGAATTTTCCCCTCCATTGACCGATGAAGATGGCAATCCCTTGCCAGCAGACTTCAACCAGGAACATTTTTTGGTGCCTGCTGAAGCCGCACAAGGGAGTAGTTTGGAAGTAACGCTCACGGTGACCTTTCCGGATAGTACCACCAAGAAGGTGACCAAAAGCATTCCGCTCACGGAAAATGAACTTCAAGCCAACTTCAGCCCTTCAGATACCACCCTTTGTGAGTCCTGCATCGACCTAGATCCCCTTTTGCAAGCGCAGGCTGGAGGTGGTACTGGAGGAACGGGCGGAACAGGAGGCGGTTCCAACTACGAGTATTTTTGGTCCAACAAGCGCGAAGAAGGTTGGATAGGCAAAGAAGGCAATGAAGTATGTAAACCAGGACTGTATTGGGTGCTGGTTCGAGAGCCGGGTTCTACCTGCTATGCCTATGCCGAGATCCGAGTCAAGATGTGGGATGTACCCGACCAAAGCAATAACATCTGGTACTTTGGAAATGGGGCTGGCCTGGACTTCAACCCCGATCCAGACGACGACACTGCCCCTGTTCCACGACCCATAGCCGAAGCACATCCCCAAGCAATACCTGCGGGTACTTCTACCATCTCCGATCAGACGGGGCAGGTTTTGTTTTACACCGATGGCCAATCCGTCTGGGACCTCAACGGAAACTTGATGGAGAATGGCAGCGACATTGGAGGCAGCAACACGGCAAGCCAAGGGGTATTGGCCGTAGGCGTTCCTACTCAATCCACCCTTTTCTACCTGTTTACGACCCAAGCCTCCACAAGTGGCAGCAATATCGTTAGTTTCTCCCTAGTAGACATTAAGGCTGAAAACCCTACAGGAGTGGGCAATGTGGTCACCAAAAACAACTTTCTATTCAGTCCCTCCACCGAACACAGTGCTGCTTTAAGTGCTGGAGATACCACCTGGGTGGTATTTCACGAATTGGGAAATAATACCTTCCGTGCCTATCCTGTTTCGAGCCAGGGCATCGGTCAACCCGTCCTAAGCTCGGTGGGTAGCACGCATGGATTTGCTTCAGGCGTAGGAGCCATGAAGTTTAGCCCTGATGGCAGCAAGTTGGCCATCACCATTTCCGAAGGAGGATGCAACCGAACCGAGATTTTTGAATTTGACCAGCAAACAGGCGAGCTCAGCGAATATGCCCTCCTCGACCTAGGATGCTCAGGGGATATTTACGGGCTGGAATTTTCCCAAGACTCGGACCGCATCCTAGTTTCCTACCGAAATGGGGGGCCAGGAATTGAAGAATACCTCATCAAGGAAGTGACTTCCAACTGTCCGAGTTGCTTTGCGACAGCAACTACCCCAGCCGCAAGAGCAACCTGCATAATTTCTACAAAAAAAGTACTCAGCGGTACTGCAGGAATGGATTTGGGAGCCCTGCAAATCGCCTCGGATGGACAAATCTATGTGGCCGTAGTAGGAGATGACCAAATTGGGCAAATTCAGGTTGGGACCGGTTGTACCGCAGCCAGCACCTTTAACCAGGATGCGGTAGAAGCCATGCCAGGAACGGCTACCTTGGGATTACCTTCCTTTGTCCAAAATTCAGGCAGCTCCATCCCCGAACCCGCCTTGGCTATCCCTCCCACACTTTGTTTGGACCCGGTATCGGGCGCTACCGCCACCTTGGGTGGGGGCGGCGAGCCCGACATTGATTCCTATTTCTGGACCATTACCCATGAGGATGGAACGGTCATTCGCTCCAATTTTGGAGGACCTGGGGATCAATTTCAGAACTTGGAACAAATCTTCACGAAAGCAGGCACCTACACCATTGAATTGCGGGTAGACCGCTGCGCGGAAATTGATTATTTCACCGCAGAAGGCACACTTGAAATCGTAGCGCCTCCTGCACTTACCCTAGCCACGGATGCTACCCTTTGTGAAGGTACCCCTATCACCCTCACCGCTATTGAAGGCTATAATCCAGCAACTGGTTTGTACGACTTCTTGTGGACCAATGCTGCCGGCACCATCCTAGGTAATTCTAGTTCGAATACCATTACCGTCACAGAAGAGAGCATCTACACGGTAGTAGTCCAATTCCGTGCTCCTGCAGACCCTTCCGAGGAAGAGGAGGCATTTGTGGCAAGTTGCAGCAGCACTGCCTCCATTTTTGTGGGGCCAGCCTTCGAATTTGACCTGACTCAGACGGACAACGAAGTTTGCTACGAAGAAACATCCGTCACCTTTGCTCCCAATACCCCAATCACCGGAGAATGGTTTTTTGAGCGAGACAACAGTGGTACACAAGTTGCCTTAGGTTCCTTTTTTGAGTTAGAACTGGATATTTTGACACTTCCAGGTCCGGGCCAATACGAAATTACTTTCCTAGCTCAGGATCCCATCCTACCCGGCTGTAAGGTTTCCAAAACACTCAATTTGGTAGTGAACGAGCTTCCAGTACTCCTCGCACGAGCAACTGCCCCCGCCACCAATTGCAACACCGCAGATGGTGCAATAGAAGTTACCCTTCAAGCAGCTGTCAGTAGCCTACGGCTCGTGGAACTGGGACTCAGCTTTTCAGCCTCCCCGGCAGGAACAATCCTTCCCATCCCAGGCCTCAAACCAGGGATCTATACCTTAGAAGCTGAAAATGCAGCAGGATGTACCTATTCCGCTTCTGTGACCGTAGAAAACAGCAACCCTCCCGCTGGCTATGCCTTTACTGTACTTGCAAGTGATGAGATTTGTTCGGCTACAGGAGTAGCCCAAGGCAGCATCCAAATTACCTTTACCGGCGGTAGTCCACGCGTAGGTACTTACAAAATTGTCCGCCAAGGAGATGGGCTGGAATTGACGGGACCACTCCCCAATCAGGCCACTTTTCTTATCCCTGTTTCTCGGGGAGACTACCTAGTAGAGGTGGTGGATCCAGGTGGCTGCTCCATTCCGGACAAGACGCTTTACAGCATCAAACAAAAATCCGAGGTGCAATTTTCCGTCCCTGCAGTAGTGACGGGATGTATCTCCTATGCCTTTACCCCTACAGGTCCCAAGCCTTTAACCTACACGATTACTGGACCCGGAGGAACAACCATTTCCCCAGCAGCAGACGGATCTTACCTGCTCACGAACAGCGGGAATTATACGGTGCTTGGGGCAGACCCAACAGGCCTGGATTGTCCCAAGGTGATTCCCATGACCGTCAATCTTAGCCCTGCACTTGATTTTGAGGTTTCCCCTCCCATCGTGGACTGCTTGACTGGGATCCGGTTTGAGGCCGTTCTTAAGAATGCGGCCCCAGCCGATGTGATTTTCTTGTGGCGGGATGATTTGGGAATCATTGTAGGTAGAAGGCAAGAATTTGTCCCCAGCAGGTCTGGAAACTATACCTTGGAAGTGCAACCTGCAACGGGAGGTCTCTGCCCTACCAAAAAAATCCCGTTTACCGCCACAATTCTTCCCGGTAGGCTCACGGTAAGTTTGGAAGCCAGTCCTTTCTGTGTAGATAAATCAACTACAGCTATCGAAGTAAAAGCTACCTTGGCTACGGTCGATAGTTTTGAATGGTTTTTGGTAACTGGAGGAACCCGGACCAGACTCCCGGAGTATACCACAAATCAAATTGAAGTGGACCAAGAGGGAACCTATGAGGTGATTCTACGCAGCAGCTTTGGTTGTGAACTGGGCAGGGCAAATGTGGTGGTGGTAAAATCGAAATTAATACCACCCATTCTTCCTACGGAGCCACTGGTGATTTGTGCGGTAGAAGGGAAAAAGGCAACACTCGATCCAGGCCCATATGCAAGTTACTCCTGGACCTTGGATGGAGAGAAAGTTTCTCAAGACCCTACCTTCAGTCCTGAAAAGGGTGGTACCTACACCCTACGTGTCGGCGATGCATTGGGCTGTGAATGGGAAGGAACCTTTACCGTGGAAGAAGATTGTAGCCTCAAGGTGGTCTTCCCTAATGGGATGGTACTCAATGACCCAAACCGAAACTTTATTTTGTATGTCAACGAATACATCGACGAGGTGGATGTATTTATTTACAATCGTTGGGGGGAATTGATTTTCTACTGCGAACAGGATACCATGGAACCCAACAAGCCTTTCTGCCCTTGGGATGGATCCGTGAATGGAAAATTTGTTCCAACGGGAACATACGTGGCCCTTGTGCGGTTTACCTCCAGAGCCCAAGGTCTCACCCAAACTGAAACTAAAGCGATTACGATTATCCAGTAAGTCCATGCTACTTGTTATTTCTCCAGCCAAAACCCTCGACTACAGCAATCCCGAATACAGCAGCCACACCCAACCTGACTTCCCAGGAGAAGTAAAAGATTTGGTGGGCGTTTTACGCAAAAAATCGGCCTCAGAAATATCCAAATTGATGCATTTGAGCGATTCCCTCGCAAGCCTAAATGCCAAGCGCTACAAGACCTTTAGGGAAACTTTCAGTCCGGAAAATTCCAAGCAGGCGCTGTTAGCCTTCAAGGGAGAAGTGTATGCCAAGATGGAGGCAGATCAATTCAGTGCAGCAGACCTGGAGTTTGCTCAGCAGCACTTACGCATCCTTTCCGGATTGTATGGATTGTTGAAGCCACTGGATTTGATTCAGCCTTACCGATTGGAAATGGGCACCTCGCTCAAAACCAAGAAAGGGAACAACCTCTACCAATACTGGGGCACCAAGATCAGCAAGGCTTTGAATGAAGTGGGGCAAGGCAAAACTTTAATCAACCTAGCTTCCCAAGAATACTTCAAGGCGGTAGATCAAAAGACCTTGAAACTTCCCGTGATCAGCATTCATTTTAAGGAACACAAGGAAGGAAAATACCAGGTAGTCGGATTTTTTGCCAAGCAGGCAAGAGGTTTGATGGCTCGCTATGCCATCTTGAATCGGATTACAGATCCCGAGCAACTCAAAGTTTTCCGAGAGGAAGGTTACGAATTTTCTGCCCCCTTGAGTAGCGATCAAGATTGGGTTTTTGTACGCTAACGAGCCACTAAACCTGGAAGAGAACTGCCCTTAATAAAAAAATTAGGGGCGGTCATGCCTATTTTTTTGAATTCAGGGAGGCGAATTCTATTTTTTTACCTACTTTGAAACTGTCAAAAGTCACTTAAAGCAACCCAAAAACCTAAAGCACTACCTTATGACACAAACCATCAACAAAAATGCCCTATTCAACGCAAGTTGTCTGGCGCTGATCACCACTGC
>JACCDP010391335.1_pt1 | contig 16781 bp, 21 predicted proteins | sample 7445841 | NCBI WGS metagenome assembly JACCDP01 (sample SAMN15323441, study PRJNA562643) | freshwater metagenome | isolation source: river surface water | place: USA:Blue River Watershed | collected 2017-08-17 | reverse complement strand
GCCATAAACGATAGGCATCCAATATTCACTTCCTCGCCCTCCGGGCGAAATCTTCGCCCCTCGGGCGTTGGCGTAATTTCAGACTTGGCTCCTGCGACCGGCATGTGCGACAGCCATAGCATTGTTTATGTGCGACAGCCATAGCATTGTTTCATATGTAAAAAAGGTTGGAATCAAAGATGAAGCAATATGACTGGATCGAAGAATTGGACCTTTACGTTGAACAATTACACCGAGGCTGATGTAGAGAGAATAGATGGTTTGGTGCAGAACGAGGCGAAGGTTCAATATATAATCTATGGGAAAGAGGTAGGGGCCAATGGTACACCTCATTTGCAAGGATTTATTAACGTTAATCGGAGATGTAGTCTTCAGGTAGTAAAAGCATTGATTGGTGGAAATCCACACGTTGAAATAGCCCGTAGAGTTCCGGCTGCCATTCAATATTGCAAGAAGGATAACGATTGGAAAGAGTTCGGTGCTTTGAAGAGTATTCAAGGACGTCGTAGTGATTTAGAAGAATTTAAAGATGCAGTGAAAGGCGGCATGTTGTCCACGTTGGAATTGAGGGAACATCACTCCGAGGTAATGGCAAGATATCCACGTTTTGTCATGGACTACATTCAAGATCATTCTCCGGAAGTCAGTATTCCTGAATATCCTTTTCGTCCTTGGCAGGAATTTTTACATAATAAGTTACAGTTAGAACCCGATCGACGCAAGATAATTTTCGTTGTTGACGAAGTGGGAAATAGCGGTAAAACTTGGTTTGCGCATTTTTTTTCACGTCAGAAAGGAAATGTAGCACAGGTGTTACTGCCGGGGAGACTTATTGATATGGCATATTCTTTGAGAGCAGGACTGAAGTATGTCTTTATGGATGCCCCACGTTCAAAACAAGGTGAATATATAGCGTACGACTTTTTGGAGTCATTGAAAAATGGCTACGTATTTTCTTCTAAATATGAAAGCAGAATTAAGTCATATGACCCGATGCATGTCGTGGTAAATTTAAATGAAATGCCAGATCGTTCTCAATTATCTGCGGATCGCTATGATATCTTAAATATTCGACAGTTGTCATAATTTGGAAAATTCTCATAAAATTAAACAAGTATCATAGTTTCACTTCTCAATTATCCAATTATCTAAAGTTATCATTTCAACTAACACGATGAATGTCGGAACGCAAGGTGGGGGAGCCGGAATTGATATCGGAACTCAGACGATGCCATATTTTGTTGAAAAAATTCCATTGCCACAGGAACTATTACAACAGCAGATAGAAGATGATTTGAAGAAATATGTTTCCGATTCTCGCATGCAAGCAGACATAATAAATGGTGCAAAAGTAGTTCCTGCATTTGGAAATATACGATGGTCGGGGACTAATCCAGATAATCCTGATGATGAATTTGGGTTATATTTGAAGAACTGTGAATGTCTAAAAGGTCGACTTCCTTTACTTTGGAAAGCATATAATCCCCCTAAGAGGGTCATACCTTTACAGGAAAAATTACTGCGCGCAGAGAAAACATCACGAAGGAATAAAATGAAGTGTAAATTGATGACGAAAACCCAGCCTCGCTATAGAAATTTGAGGGGACTTAGTGACGATCTATTGGAAACTATGGCCAAAAACAACGTAGGAAAGTACTGGCAGTCTTAATTCTATGGATGATTGTAAAGAGTAGCTAAACTGTATATATAATAATGTATGGTTGGTGAAACACTTTCTATTTTGTTCAAAAATTTCTCTCATAATATAAAAGATGGCAAAAACTAAAAGCCAGAAACAAGCCGAATTGAAAGCTTTATCGGATGAGCTTCGAAAACGGAATGGTGTTGTGCCGGCTTTTGGTACTTATTCTTTTAGTCAAACCAATGTAGAGGATCCTCTCGATCGATTTGGATTATATGTCAAAAATTGTAAAGCACTTCGAAAAAATAATGGACATTTGGCGAAATATTATTCGAAAAAGCGAACGCCGCTTGAAAATCAACTTCTAGCTGAGTTGGGTTACCTAAGAAAGTCAAGAAATTGTGCATATCTTCCTGAGATGCCTGATTTATCTGAGATACAAAATCGTGCGGAATGGATGGCAAGGGCTAGACAGGTTGAAGAGACTGCAAGGGCTAGACAGGCTGCAGCTACAGCAGCTGCTAGAGCAGCTGCTTATGAGGAAATAGTTGCAAGGGCTAGAGCCACTGCACAGGCTACAAGGGATGCAAGGCCTGTAATGGTTCCAATGAATGCTGAAGAGGCTGCAATTGTTGTAAGGGCTGCAAGGAATGCTGCAGAGACCGCAGAGAGTGATAGGATGGCTGTAGAGTTTGAAAGGGCTAGAAACATTGCAATGGCTGTAGATGCTGCAGAGGCTGATAGGGCTGCAAGGGCTGCAGAGGCTGAAAGTGCTGCAAGGGCTGCAGAGGCTGATAGGGCTGCAAGGGCTGCAGAGGCTGCAAGGGCAAGGGCTGCATGGGCTAGTAGTGCTGTGTCGGTAAGTTCATTCTAATATGAACAGTTTTGTCCGAACATCTAACCAATTTTTAGGCTGTACGCAGACGCCAGTCCGGTTTGGATCCGGAGTTGTCGGGACTGCCGTAACTCCTTCAACTAATTCCTCTTGGACTAAAGAGGGGGCGGCTGATTGGTCAGATTTCGTACCATTTCAAGGGTCAGTACTTTTTCCCACCTCGTGAAGGGTCGGTACTCACATATTACTGATTAACTAGATCATAAATATTCTGATGATTTTTTTTTATAGGACAACGAATACTGGTTTGGCGAATAGTGATCCCTTGTATATACATTTTACGCCTACGCCTTCTACCTTTAACAATGTATTTGAAACTTCTTTTCAAACCCCCGACCGACAATCTAGGAACGTGCAATATTTAATGGAGATACTTGAGACTCAGGGTTCGCCGACATTTAGAAGTATTTTTGATGCATTAACATAGATGATTTCAAGCTGATTTGACTCAATATATAAAAAAAATTGAATAAGTATGTGTAAAAGAGTAGGCCTGAAGTTATTTTTTTCAGTGTGTATTTAAGAGTACGGCCCGATGTTGCAATTGACAGTATTACGCAACATCGGGCAACCTCTCTGCAAGGGTTAAGGTTAAGTCTGCAATGGTTCGTGAGTGAGTTAAGGTTAAGTTGTTATACAATGCAAAGAGTTTTATGTTACGTCACGTTAACGTCATCAATAGTCTCAGTAAATAAGAGTTAATCATATCTATTAAGTGACGTAATGTTCACCTCAGTCGCAGTTAAAAGAAATTAGTCGCAGTTAAGATAAGTTAAGTTCAGTTAAGTTAAGTTAAGTTAAGTTCAGTTAAGTTAAGTTAAGTTAAGATAAGATAAGTTAAGTTAAGTTAAGTTAAGTTAAGTTAAGATAATCTAATTTAAGATAAGTTAAGTTAAGTTAAGTTAAGATAATCTAATTTAAGTTAAGTTAAGTTAAGTTAAGTTAAGTTAAGATAATCTAATTTAAGTTAATTTCACATCCTCCATAATTCCAAAGATGAATGAATGTAAATGGACTGACGATTGTTGGCGTGTTAATCCAGAGCGACCCGAATGTTGTAAACATTCACCGAGTGTAACATATGTTTCATGGCTACCCAATAGCTTCACACAACGTTCTTCCATTCGAAGAAAAAGTAACCAAATTAAAGTTCCCGTTCCAATCCCAGGATTATTTGGTACTGCAGTTACTAATAATAAGAAGGCCAGTCCTATCGGTAGTTCCGATCTTCATTATGTTTTAACAGTTTCTCCTGAAAATATAGGTACTTTGCCCCGAGCTGCCAAAGTTATACTCCATGGTTATGGACCTAACAATGATTTAGCTGGTTTCATCTCCCCCAGATTAGATGCATGGGGAGCTCCTGGGCAATACATTTATAAAACTACTTTTGATTTATCTGGATGTGATCCCTCTACGGCGTCAATTACATTCAAGTTCAATTATGATAATCACATCGATGATGTTCTTTTAAATGGTGCAAGTACAGGCATTCATGATCCCAACACTGCTACTCCACCAATATCTGCGGGATTTGTATCCGGTATAAATACACTCGAATTCTTGGTTACCAATGATGGTGGACCTACTGGAGTACGTGTTGAAATTACTAGTTTAGTTACCCCGTTATAAGTTTTTCTCATAAAAACTTATCATGGATAGTTGTACATGGAATGACGACTGTTGGCTGGCGAAGTCTTTAAAACCTGAATGTTGTAAAATAGGGCCTCCTCATACTGATTTACCATGGTTGCCTAATACTCACGTTCAAAGAGCTCGAATAAGAAAGAAGAAAAGGACCCCGATTGTCATTGCGATTCCTGGGTTGTTTAATACCGGCGTTACTGATATAGGTACTGCTGTCCCTATCAATTCTCCTGATCCACATTATGTTTTAACTTTTTCGGCTGAAAATGTTGGTACATTACCTAAGCCTGCAACAGTTATTAGTCATCCATTTGGCATAAATGATACTCATTCTGGCTATATTGGTCCAGCTCCGTTTGGAGACGTGGAGCCTGGAGAATATCATTACACAACAACATTTAATTTAATAGGATGTGATCCAACGACTGCATCGATTAAACTCGCGTTTTACTATTATGATAACACAATTATCGACGTTCTTCTAAATGGTGTTGATACTGGTATACCCGGCCCAACTCCACCCGTTTCTACTTGGTTTACGATTTCTTCGGGGTTTGTCACGGGGATTAATACGCTCAAATTCGTGGTCGGAAATAATCCAGGCTATAGTTCTCGTAATCCAACAGGCTTCAAGATTCAGATGACTAGTCAAGTAACATCTTTCGTTTAATCTCTATGTTTCTCAACTAGATTCAGAAATTTGGAGACGTTCTCCTTGATATTGTGAAACATATGGAATTGCTTACGGGCAGTGTCCAACATCTCTAAACAAACCATGTGAGGCATGCTCAATTGATTTATCTCCGATGCTTCCATACGATCGTGAAGGGAATGCAAGATATTCAAATGACTTCTCTCCTTGTTTTCCAATGCATCCATTTCATGTATAACAACAGAATATTTATCTTCATTCTTTGCAGTAGCGTGTTTTTGTCTAATTTCGTCCAAGGCTAGAGTCGCAAGGAAAGTCCCAGTCTTCTTTTTTGGGCGGTCTACCAACAATCGTTCTGCCGATTCCGTATTCAAATCGTCTTCCTCGTCCACGACTTCCTCTTCCTCTTCCTCTTCTTCTTGCATCAAAATCTCCTCTTGTTCTCGAATATTTGCCTCCCATTCTACATCGTGTTCACGAAGCTTCGCACGCGCTATTTCTTCTATTTCCACTTGCCAGATCGGTGCGAATATTCGCGTTGACTTCAACGCGAAAGGGATACTCGGAAACGGACGATTATTAATACTATACTTGGAACGGGAGTGGAGACCAGAATGGGGGATGAAACAAGTTTTAACGCGAAACGAAACCATGATGCCGATGTGGTTGTCTTGACTGCAGTCAACGAAAAAGACCAAGAAAAATCATCAGAGACCGATTCCGAGACATCGATACTGAGACACCGTACTTACCTGTACGTAGAGCTTCAAATCCCTCGACTTGGGAAGTTGTGACAATCTTTTGGGGTGGTCAGGGCTTCCAGAGTCCCAGAAAAGAGCGAGGTTTTGGTGATTGGCGATCTGGGTTACCTAAGTAACCCATCGCCAAAAGGCGATATCCAAGATTCGCGAACCCCATAGTACTGGAAATAAGCGAGGTCCGAGCAGACTGGACCTTAAATAACCGAACGCCAAAAGGCGACACCCAAGACCACTGTAACGCATAGTAGTCAAATATTCGACAGGGTCCAGTCTGCTCGGACCTCGCTTATTTCCAGTACTATGGGGTTCGCGAATCTAGGGAAAAGCCAAAAGACCGCCGAAAAAATCCAAACTTCGCTGTTTTAGTAAGGGGGTAACCTAGATCATCCCGAAAGATTGTCACAACTTCCCAAGTCGAGGAACCTTGAATCTACTAACGTAAGTACGCCATCTTATTTTGGCCCTTGTGTGTATAGTTTCCTCTTTTTGGTTGTGTCTAATTTTGTTTTCCCTTTTTTCGTTCTTTAGATAAGACAGTAACAAATGTTTCGCGTTAATGGACGTGTTCTTCCTACCCGCTGCAGTTCTCCTTCCAAAAAAGCGATTGTTCAAGTCGGAGAAATTGGAAATCGCCGCCCTGTAGTTTTGTCCTCGCTTCGCATGTTTGCGCCAGATGCGCAGATGTTAGTAAGCGAAGATGTCTTGCAGGAAGAAGAAGAAACCGATATTCTTGAAGATGTCTTGAGAGAGGAAGAAGATATTAAACGTTGCCTTCTTCTACAGGAACAAGAAGAAATAGCTAGTGCGACTCTTCGAGAACAAGAAGAGATATTGATGCAAGAAGAAGAGGAAGAGAAAGAGGAAGAAGAAGAGGAAGTTGTGGAAGAGGATGAGGACGAGGACGACGAGGACGACGACGACGACGAAGAGGAGGAAGATGAGGACGACACTCTCTTCACTTATCGTGCAGCGCGTAGGGCAGCTATATTGGAGGCGTCTTTTGCATTTGATGAAATTCGAATTCAGCATTCCGATGCAGCGGCTGATGAGAAAAAAAACGTTGTTATCCAAGCGTTTCACCAACTCCAAGAACATTGCAGCAATCTCATTCTTATAATTAGATCTTTGTCCGATCACGTCTCTATTTCTCAAATGACTAAGATGCTCTTTTATCCCAATGCATGTTTGGATATGTTGGAGATGGCACGGGGAACGTTTGACATCTTTTACAACATCAGAGAAAACGTCCACAAGTTTTTACGTTTAGTTAAGAAAGATCGTTAATTTGGTAGTTTGTTTTTATGTTTCTTCTTTCATAATTAGATTAAGAAATTAATTTACCCGGTAGAAACTAGTTTTGCTTCATTATTAAAAACGTATCAACTAAATAAAAGCGATTGAAAAATGGAACTTAATTAATAATGTTATTTTCGTTTCTTCGATGTTATGTTTACATATAACTTTTCCCTTTTTTTTGATTTTTTCCCTAAAGGAAGTAGCGGAAGAACGCATTTGATGAACCGAAACATTGCGGTCTTCTTCGATATTTCTAAATATTTCTCTCTTTGTTTCAATGTGTTGTCCTCGAATAAATGAAACCTTCCGTTGTGTCCCACGAAATAGCTCTCCGTTAATTCGTCGAACAATAAAGTGGCCGTATCGTCTGTTAGCTGTGGCACTGGAACAGGTTCGTAAAACCATCCAGAGTTTTTGAATGTTCTCGTGAAACCTGGACGACACGGAAGAAAATTAGGACTTGTCACATAACCTTCCCAAATGAACTTTGGGGTTGGGATCGGTGCGTATGCTAAGGTGATTGCGAGGAGGGCCTTGAATTTTCCTGTTTCTTCTTCTCGATTTTTCATGAGAGTGGTGTAATCCATTCCAGGGATGATGATTCCGCGGAACATGCGATCGTAGTTTTCCGTTCTCAAGTTGAAGACATAGGTGTTGTCTCCTGTCGGTCTGGAGGGTAAGGGTAACTTTGTGTATTCCCAATTTGTTTTTCCATTCACACGTAGATACTTGGGACGGATGGGGAGATAGTTCGGTATGTTCATTTCGCCGTGGAATGATGAAAAATCGTCCATAAAAAACAAAAATTTTAGTAAAGAGGTAATCATTACGTTTTGGGGTGTGGATATATTTTAGTAAGTAGGTAACTAATTTAGGATGCAAGTTCGATAGGTAGACTTGTGACCGGGGCGCCTGGTGCTCGATAATATACGGACAACGAATATCCTCCGTTCCAGGCTTCGTTCCATTGGCCGAATGTTTCGACTTCAAATGCGATGGGTCCGATGTGATTGTATTTGTATAGGAAAAAATTATTGGCGCCGAAAGCGAGGTCCACTCTATGTTCGAAGTCGTCGGTGCTTCCTTGATAACCTAGCCATGTAAACGAGGTGGGATAGGGTGAGGGTTCTTGTATGGGTTCTGGTATAGTAATTTTTTTCCGACGACGACGACGTCTTCTCGTCTCATCGTTGATCCAGGGAATGGAAGGCATTGTATCAATTTTGGGACAAAATTATGAGTTATTTGGTGTTAATTGTTCGACGAAAGCTTCTAAAGCAGAGTTTGCTTCTTCGCTTGGTTTCCATTCCGCTGTATAGGTTGTCGGTTGAGACTCTCGCATTTCCGGTGTGTTTGGGATGGCCATTGCATTTGACAACGTTTGTATTTGTTCGTCGACTTGTTCTTTCGTTGGATTTTGTAAATTCATCTCTAATCGTGGTCTTTTTCTTTGTTTTCTTTCTTCTCTTCTATCTTTGATATTTCCGATCCATCTTTGGATCGGTGGTGGGCCTCTTGATTTTTCCCAATCTCGAATTCTTTTGTATGTTTTCTGTATGACCCTGTCTTCCCTCCATTGTTTTATCGTTCTGATCGCGGAAAGTATGGTATCTATTTCTTCATATGATTTATAGAGGAAAAGGGCGGCAGGTAAAGCGTATTCAGCCGCTATCGCGGCGGCCATTGCGGCGGAAGCCATGATAATGGTTGTGCTATTTTATGGACCTGGGATCGTATACTATGTTGGTTATTTGTTTCCTAATGTAACGGATATCTTGTGCGATGTCGGCTGGATCGTTTCCGTCAGAAAAATTCATCATCCACGAACGTGATTTATTCGCGATGTACTTTAGGCGGCATGTCCAGATTCCTTGAGTGTCCAGGGACATTCCCTCTTCAGCGAGTCCTTCGATCATGAGAAGATGTTTTTTTATGCAATCTCCGCACCTCTTGGATATGTCAGTTAGATGATCTTCCAACAATAACATTTGTTTGGCGATTTCTCGCACGTTGAAGATTGGTGATGACAATTTGGGATTATTCATTATGTGCGTAGGATAGGATGAAGTCTTCTGAATCCAGTTGAAACTTGTGGAACAACAATAGAACGAACCAATCCTTCCAGAATTTGAATATGTTTTCCGTGTTCCTAAGTGTTTCGAAGATTACGTTACGTTCTTCCGTTATATTTGTTAATATGGAGCGGAGATTTCTTTTTCTCAATCCCACCTGAAAGGAACGATCGAAGCACTTCGCGATGTCTATTTGAAGAGAGGTTACTCGAAAAAACCAATTTTCCTTGATGTGATTCCAATCATGTGAGTAGTTTATGAAGAAAGATGAGGGGGGGCGTGGTATTGGTAAGTTTTTTCGCGTCCATATTCGTAGCTCTTTGCTATAAGTTCGCTTGGTGCCTGGTATGGGTCGGGGTGACCATATGTTCCACTTTTCTTCGACGTGATTCCAGAGTACGTCCTTTCTCTGGGTACCATCCTTATGTGTGGGAATTGTGGCTTTGTAGTAAATCCACTTTCGTTGTGTTGTACAGTAGATGCGTTTGTATCCAATCCGTGGAAGTATGTCTTTTTCGACTTCATGTTCTTCCAGATCCTTCCAAGTTTCGTCAACGAAACACCATATCAGGGAACGATTTTCGTCGGCTGGTTGTAATTCGTAGGTCCAAAGCCATAATCTGGCATTGAATATTCTTTTGAAACCTAGTTTGGGTGGTGGTGGAAACTCCATATTGGTTCTATACCATGAAACTGAATTTATTGCCTGCGACATTGTATTCCACGCGTCCTTCTTTTGTGGACGTCACTGTGATGGTTAATCCGTCGTCGAAAGGTTCTGCGAGTTTGCCGGTCCGTTGCATATGCGATTGCAAGATTAAATATATAATGGAAAAGTCCGACCCTGCCCAGTTACCTAAGGATAATTTTGCTAAGAAGATCTTGGAGGATTTAAAAAATCGTAATTGGAATTAAATTTAATTTATCTTAATATGTGTCGAATTGGAATTCTCGATCGCGGAATGGGCCTCGTGAAGATTGGAGTATCTTCGTAATCTTCTTGTCGCATGAAAGTGGGCATGTTCTCGTATGCGAAATATTGTTCTGGAGTCATTGATGTTCGATTTCTCTTGTTCTGGTCTGGGTATGTCAGAGGTTTCAGTCGCAGGGGAGGTGTTTCTTCTACTTTGATTTTTCGCACCTTTCTGGCTGCCGTTGCTTTCTTTTTTTCTTTCGTCTCTTTTGCTTTGTTGAGATTGATCAGAGATTCCATATTCTTTTGTAAGAGTTCAATTTGTTCTGTTATTTTAGATAGGCTATCTTTTTCTGGTGCTTTCGGTACTTCTTCAGTTGCGGTGGTCGCCACAACATTATCCGCATCTGCGTTCTCCATTGTGGATTCAATTTTCTCTGTTTCTTTTTGTGCGTCTTGAGACATGCTGAACTATTTAGTTTGTGTTTTGTGAGATCTACCACTTCGGAATCAAAAAATCATCGTACTCTGCATAATAGTCGGGGTAGACGGCTGGGTCCCAATACATGTCCTCGGTGTGCCACGGTTCGTTCTTCAGGATCATTTTCCGTCTTCTTTTGCGTTTTGGTTTTTCCGCTAGGGGGCATGTCTTAATTTCTTCGGTGGCGAATGTCACAGTCGGTGTTTGGATGACGGGAGCCTGGCACGTGTTGCAGCCGCAACTGTTCGTCACGGGGGCGGGAGCTTGACAGCCGCAAGAATTGACTGCCTGGGTTGTCGTAGCTGTGCATCCGCAACTGCCGGATGCGGATGTAGTTCCATTTTTGGCGAGACAGGCGGAGTTGCTGGCGTTTAATTTGGCCGTACAACTCGCCAGTGATAATTCGTGTTGTTCTTGTTGCAGGCGTTTCCCCTGCATCTGACAAATTAGGTTGTCTATCTCATCTTGTAATTTTTTTATCTCGTTTTGGCGATCTTTCACGAATGTTTCATCGCATTTCCAGCACGATCCGCCCATGCATGTTGTTGGAATTTGTGGGTTCAAAGTGGCATGGGCTTGTGTTAGTGCTTTCTTGATATCATCTGTCAGTTTGTCGCATGCGGTGAATACTTCTGTGGTGAAAAGTGTGTCGTCATTTGGATTGTTGTTAAAGAATCGTGCGATGTCCCCTTCGAAATTGCTTCCCGTTAATGCGCTGTAGACGGATTTGAATCCCTCTCCCATTCCCATGGCTTTTCCTATTACTTCGTACAATGTCCCGAGTGGTCCGGCGCTCGTATTACCGGTGTACGGCACTATCTGGGTGGTGGGGGCCACGTGGGGTAGAACTGCATTGGAAGAGGACAGGAAATCCCCGGTCATCAGGGACATGGCCGTGTCCAGTGCTGATTCCAGAAGAACTGACATATTTTCTAGTTTTGATAAAAAGTGAGAATGTTTCCTTTCAAGCGGATGAGACGCTCCTGTAATGAGCTTCCGGCGTTATACAGTGAACAAAATTGTGAGACTTGTGATGAAGGTTTTGATCTTTGGCGACCTGTTTCGTATAGAGCTCCCCCGATGGGGGTGAGACAACCCATTGTGATTTTGGTACAACCCCAGTCAAATTCCAATGTTCCTGTTCAAGAAATACCGATATCTCAGTGTCCTTTTACGCAGACTTCACAACAACCCGTCACGTCTGCTGTGCAATCCGTGTGTCCTTGCGATAACCCGCAGCAACCATCCGTGATTTGTGTTCAACCAACTCCGACGACTTCTCCGACAGCTGCGTCTCCAGCTCCTCCGTGTGCACAACCTTCTTCGACGTCTACTTGTCCCCAACCGGCATGTCCACAACCAGTTTGTCCTCAGGCTTCTTGTCCTTCTTGCCCCACCTGTCCTTCTTGTTCCGCGAACTGTCCTCAACCGGTTTGCGTTACTTGTCCTCCGCCTACATCTACTACTACGCCAACATCTTCTTCGACCACGACGACGACGCCGTCAACTGTACCTTGGATAGGTGATCCGAATCCGACAGTTCCTGCATCAACCCCATCGACAACTCCTGCTCCTGCTCCTGCTCCCTCAACAACTTCTACGTCCTGTCCTCCGTTGCCTTATACTATCCAAAAAAATAGTAATTTAGTGCAATTTACTCCTACTATTCGGAATGCAAACATTGCTGGATCCGCAGGGCTTCAAGAAATTACTGATCTATCTTACAAATCAGGTTTGCTGACAGATCAATCACCTACTGGAAACACAATACCCGATTTGTCACGAACAGCTTGGGACAAGTTGTGTTGGGATGGAACCGTATATAATCCGTGTGATAAAACAAGGTCACAAGTATGTGAATATTTATTCCCCGGTGGAGTAACGATGAGAGGATTGGAACAATTATATAACGCGTTGCAACCATTTGCGGATCCTAAGAATCCTACAGCCGCTGAATTGGATGAATGGCATCTGCAAGTAGTTCGATTGTTACGCAATCTTATCGGGAAAACGACTCCGGTGGATAATGTTGAATGTTTTTATAAGCGGGCTCAATGGTACTCGGAGAAAAAATACTCTACCTATTGGGATTCTAAATATCCAAATCATGCCTCTTGTGGACCTACCCCCGGTGGTCACTGTGGATTTACATTTGAACCGGACTGTACTGAACAGAATGCAGTGTATGGAAGTTGTTGCCAACCAGCTCCTGCTGTTGAGGGAGTCGGTTCGGTAGATAAAAATCTTCCGTGGTCTGTCAAACTTTCCAATGTTATCAAAAACATGATCTGTGCTGATGGTCTGACTAATCACGGAGGACCTTGGACGAATTCTAGGCAAATGGGTCTTTCTTTTATAATTATTCCGGGTACGGAAAAAATTGAATTTAGAGGAGTTTGGCATTCCTCGGATCCTGCTGAATATACTTGTGGTGGGGCTGTTTTGCCTCCATAATTTTTCAACATTAAAAAATCATGTATCCGAATAAAAGATGTTGTTTAGGCAATGATCGACCTACGGTGATATTGTGTGTTCCTGCTGCATCATCGCAATCAACATCATCTCCATGTTTACCGAAAATCAATCAGTGTCCACAGCCAATTCAAGTGTCAAATCCCCAGTCTACGAATCCTCAATTCAGCAATCCTGTAACTTGTCCGCAACCAATTTGTCCCGATCCCATATGTCCGGTTCCTTCGTGCCCATCTTGTCCTGTTTGTCCAAGTTGTTCAGTAAACTGTCCGCAACCTGCTTGTGTTACTTGTCCTTCGACTACCGTTCCTTCATCTACGGTTCCCCTTGCGTCCACTACGATTCCTTGGATTGGTGATTCAACTCCGCCAACTACAGCAGCTACAATTGCGCCAGCTCCAAGTAATCAATCGTCAACACCTGCTCCCGCACCTCCCCCTCCCCCTCCTCCTCCACCTTCCGCCAGGCAATATACTTCAAATCATACGTCAGCCCCACTTTTAGGAGGGAAACCATATATTGATTATCTTAATCAACTGGAAAAGCCCAACTTAATCAATCATGGTATATACGGTACGACAAAGATAACTCCACAACAATTACAAGCAGCTACTTGGAATGGAACTCCTATAGATCCAGTCGGGAAAACAAATCAAGAACTATGTGATACATTTTTCCCAGGTGGTGTAATGATCGGTCTAGAAGATTTATATAACAACACTAAACCTTTTCAAGATGAAGAAAATCCAACTATGGCAGAAATAGATAATTGGAACTTAAAAGTATTCCAACATTTCAGAGCTATAACAGGTGGTATCCCTATTGAAGCTGATTATTCGCTATTTCTTACATCCCAATGGGGAGATGAAAGGTGGGCAACAGATTTATGGGATACGAAGTATCCTAATAACGTATGTACTCCAAAACGTGATATGAGTCGCCAACACTGTGGTGTAGGATTTTGGCCGAGGGATTGTCAAGATCAACAACCATACTTACTCAGTGGAGATCCTTGCGTGACAAATGGAACATCCGAAGAAGGCATTGCATATTTAGAAGCAGATATACCTTGGGCGCATAAAATCGCAAGAAGTGTTCTCGCTAGATATGTGTGTGCAGAAGGGATGACGGGACATGGTGCTCCAATGTTTGGAGGTATCACCAAAATTGGATGGCACATCATGGACACTGATCTCGGATGGAGGGTATTGCCAAAAATACGACTTCAATATCGATTCTGACCCCCCCCCCCTCCTACTGCTCCTCTCTTCTTATATACAAACGAGCTTGAAATCTAATAATTAAAAACAGTCATAATTTTTGATTTGCGTAGAATGTCATCGCTAACTACTAACTTGGCTCAAGAGAGCACCAACAAGATGACGGCTCCGAGCAATCGGAATGCCGAGTGGATGAAAACGTACATGGAGTCTTTATTGAATCCTTTCAGCACAGCATTGAAGTCTCCAAAATTGTTGGATGGAGAGATTAAGACTACCGCTGCTTTGAAACTTCGTGCCACTGGAGAGTTGGTCTGTTCTGCGACGGGAAATACCAACATCATTTTGTTTCCTGGTTTGACGAACGTGATATGTTATTGCAGTGCGCCAAACGGTCAGGATAATTCTGCTACCCCTGATACGACGAACATTTTGTTGGATGGAACAATCTTTAAAAATCACTTATCTACTCCAGTGGATCGAAGCATCGTGCGCGTTGCGCGATTGACGGGTGCTGGTGTTCGTTTTTTTCTGACGAATAATCAGGAAGAAGACGATGGATATTGGGAGGCATGCCGCATAACGAATCATCAGGCGGCCAACGATCTAATTTTTAAAAACGATAGTGGTGGTAATTTGGGAGCTGGAATAGTGAAAGTTCTGTCGACTGATTACGATCTTGCAAATAATAATACTTATCAATTCGGACAACTTCGCGAAATTCACAAATTTGTTTTCAAATTGAATTCTGAGGATAACGATCACAAATTTTCCAACGTTTCCGGTTTGAATGCGTCGCAGGATCTCGGCAACAACGCAGCTGGTTTGGCAGATTTGGACCAGTGGGATATGGTATTCATCAAAATTCGCGGCAGGCGTAACGCCGTCAGTCCCAGTGTCCTTCGTTTCGATAGCGTTTCGAATCAGGAATTGGTATATGCCGAACACACTCCCCTCGCCAGATTGATGGAGGTGTCGGAACGCGATCCTAACATCGATGGCTATTTAACGTTCTCTCGTGTCGATCTTCCTGCTTTTCAAGCAACGACTTAGATTCTAGAGTTATAGAGTAAATAGTTATTCTATTTTAACGCATTGGGCTGTCTCGTTGAGATGGATAAGAATGCCAATAATCGATTCGATGTAGGGTAGCAATGTAAGTATATCGTCTTTCGCTTTCTGAATGTAGGCCAGCATCGTTTCTAGATCCTCGTGTGTCATCAGGACAGTCGTTTCTTGCGGAGATACATTCTCTTCTTCCTCGTTATCATCATTGTCTTCATTTTTCATGGAGACATATTCTACTGTGTGGGTTACGCTGGCTATCATGCTGTCCTCGTCCGATTCACTCATCTGAAAAAAATGCTTCCAAGTTAAAAAATGATGCCGAATTTATAGTTTGCAACAAATCGAGTAACACCAAAACTTCTTCATCTGTGAAAACGATATCTCCTCCATTCCATAACAAATTGAGAAAATTTTGATCGTTCATGTCAGACATTCTGTCGGATCGCCTTCCAAAGAGTCGGAGAGGGTGTCGTCGTATATGGAAAAATGCGCTTGGTTGGAACTATGAACCGGTGTCGTTTCCACTCTATGACGTGCGCAAAGAACAATTATTGTGGGACGAGGAAACCGATAATTGGGAGATCATTAATACGAAAAACGGAAGAATATTGCGAATTGATCAGGTGAACCACGTGAGACGAAATTTGCGGAAACGGATTCAATATAAAAATAAAATGAAGCGCATACAAAAGCTCAATCGAATATACAATCTGATACAGGATTATTCCAAGAACTATTTGTATTTAACTAAACCATCTGCGACTTCGGCATCTTCGACGCTTTCGACATCATGTGACGTTTCGAATGCCTCTTCGGTGCTTTCGTTGGAATAGGAATGTTTCCTTGACCAAGTTGAGGTGCCGGAGATGCCGAATCTTCGTCATCGTGTATCCAATTTCTCAGCCCCGAGACGGTATAGTTGCCCGTCAACACGAGGCACATCAAGCATAAAATCGTCTTCATCTTTATATGACCTGATGGATAAGGAACTGATCTCGCTATCGCTACCGGAACTTCGGATTCTTTGAATTTTCCAAAAATGAACAGAAGGATCTTCCGACGTAGAAGACAGATTGTTAATGATTTTAAATGTTGTAATGCTACCTATGTTATTCCCCTTTTTTTTGAGTTGCATTGTGGCAGACTCAAAAATTATGGTAAAACATATTTATTTCGACTGGTATGAATTAGTGTTTGGTTCGATATTCCAAGCTTGTAAGGTGACGTAATGTTTCGATGAATTGTCTTCCGGATTAGTCCATCGTTTGCCTTTGATATTGAATAGAACTTTTACCCTGTCTCCCTTTTTAAAATTGTCCAACAGTTTACATCGATCCTGATAAAGTTCGAATTGGAGTAATTCCGCGTGTTCTGGAAAATTCCAATGTTCAAGAACGAAGGTCCTCTTGTTGAAATCCTCCCTGATCGGGATAGTTTCTTGGATGGATTCAACGATGCCGTATATCTTCATTTCGTTATGAAAACTTTGGTAATAGTTCCAATTTAGTAAAATGGTAAAAGGTAAAAAATTTGATGCCAATACGTGGCTCCTGCGACCGGCATGTGCGACAGCCATAAACGATAGGCATCCAATATTCACTTCCTCGCCCTCCGGGCGAAATCTTCGCCCCTCGGGCGTTGGCGTAATTTCAGACTTGGCTC
>JACCDP010976623.1_pt1 | contig 16782 bp, 19 predicted proteins | sample 7445841 | NCBI WGS metagenome assembly JACCDP01 (sample SAMN15323441, study PRJNA562643) | freshwater metagenome | isolation source: river surface water | place: USA:Blue River Watershed | collected 2017-08-17 | reverse complement strand
GTAGGAAGGACTCCTGATTCTGTTTCTGTATATAAACCAATGCAAGACGGTGTTATTGCTGATTTCAAAATAACACAAATGATGATTCGGTATTTTATAGACAAAGCACTTCAAAAAAGGAGTTTTTTAAAGCCAGATGTACTTGTTTCTGTTCCTGCGGGAATTTCCTCAACAGAACGACGAGCTGTTGTTGAGGCAACACTTGCTGCAGGTGCTCATAGTGCGGTTATCGTTAAGGAGCCTATTCTTGCAGCGCTCGGTGCGGGAATTCCTATTAATAAATCACAAGGATTTATGGTTATTGATATTGGAGGAGGGACTACTGATGTTGCAGTCATTTCTGTCGGAGGGATTGTTTCTTGTACATCGGTAAAATGTGCCGGGAATAAAATTGATCAAGCAATCATAGAGTATGTTCGTCGGGTACACGCTGTTATGATTGGGGACCAGACAGCAGAAGATATAAAAAAAGATTTTGTTTCCGCAATAATTGTTTCTCCTGATAGTAAACACGAAATCAAGGGGCGCGATATTGTTACTGGACTTCCTAAAATAATATCTCTTTCTACCAATGAATTAGTAAAAGCTATTGATGCTGAACTTAAGCAAATTGTACGTGCAATTAAAGATGTTTTACAACACATTCCACCTGAGCTCGCTTCTGATATTATTGATGGTGGTATTGTGATGACAGGCGGAACATCACAGCTTCGAGGTCTTAGTGATCTCATAGAAAAACAAACAGGGGTTTCTGTTCGACTTGCAGATAATGCGCTTTTTAGTGTCGTCGAAGGTACAGGGGTACTTTTGGGACACCTCGGAGATTATCAACGATCGGTTTTATTAAAAAAATAATGATTTCTTTTGACACAATTACCACTTTTTCCCCACAGCATGCTTTTTTAATTTCTGGATCAGAATATGACGGGCAGCTACTTTTTGATGAAGGTAAAAAAAAGAATATGTTTGTGGAATATTATGTTCAGTCAATGCTTACAATGGAGCACGCACTTTTTGTTAGATCATTTAATACAGAGGATACAGAGGGTGATAGGTGGATTATTGTTTCATTTACTTTTTTTCATATTGATGCAGTGCAAGTTCTTTTGAAAACACTAGAAGAGCCTCGCCCACATACTTATTTTATTTTTGTAACGCCATACCCATATTTAGTTCCCGATACGATTCGTTCACGAGTACTTCTTATTCATAACGAAATAACAACATCTTCTGATTACCAGTCTTTTTTGAAAAAGTCACTTGCAGATAAATTTGCGTATGTAAAAGAGCGTTTTGCTACTGATGATGAAGATTCGGCGGCAGAGAGAAAGCAGTTGGCGCTCATTCTTTTAGATATTTATGAACAAAATATATCAAATGTTTCTTTAAAGAAAAAAGAATCACTGGAAATAATTTATACAGCAAAAAAAATGATGCTTAAAGCGCAGCTTCCTCCGAAACAAGTACTTGAATATGTGCTTACGATGTTAGAATAAAAAAACTATTCTCTTTATTAAATATGATATAATGCATTTTATGTATAATTTAGAATCATTTAAAAAAGAAATCGCCCAAGCTTCAGGGTGGCTTACAAAAGAATATGGACAGCTTCATACAGGAAGAGCAACACCGCTTTTACTTGATAGTGTTCAGGTTGAGGCATATGGTTTATTGCAGCCACTTAAAAATGTTGGATCTGTTGCTATAGAGGACCCAAAGACACTTCGGGTGTCTGCGTGGGATAAAAGTATTATTAAGGATATTGAGCGCGCGCTCCATATGTCACATCTTGGATTTTCTATTTCTGTAGATGATCAAGGGGTACGTGTTGCTGTTCCTTCTTTGACAACAGAACGCAGAACTCAGCTTGTTAAAATAGCAAAAGAACTTCTTGAAGATGCTCGTATTACTGTTCGAAAAGCTCGTGAAGCAATAATTTCTGAATTAAAAAATCAGGAACTTTCTGAGGATGTCTTTGCGCGAGGAAAGGAAGATGTGCAGAAGATGGTCGATTCTATAAATACTGAGCTTGAGTCTCTTTTTAAGAAAAAAGAAGCAGAGATAGTACAGTAATAATTTATGACAATACTTCTTTTTATTGCAGTTCTTTTTATCAACGTACTCTTTCACGAATGGGGACATTTTATTGTTGCAAAAAAATCGGGAATGCGAGTAGATGAATTTGGCTTTGGTCTCCCTCCAAGAATTTTTTCTTGGGGAAAGGGTGAGACAAAATATTCGATTAATGCACTTCCTATTGGTGGATTTGTAAAAATCCCAGGAGAAAATGGTGAAAAGACTGATGGAAGGGGATTTAGTGACAAGCCGTGGTATGCACAAGTGTTTGTTCTTATTGCGGGAGTTGTTGCGAACACTATTCTTGCATTCGTTCTTTTTTCTGTAGCGTACATGATTGGAACACCTGCAATACAAGAAGGAGGGGTTCCAACAGTGCTTTATGTTGCAAAAGGTGGTGCCGCAGAGAGTGCTGGTATTTCTGTAAATGATGTTATTACCTCTGTTCGTCACAAAGAAACAGGAGTTTCTGTAAGTCCTATTAGTACAGATTCACTTCGAGAGGTTATCGCAAGTTATACAGGAGAGTTTGAGTTTACTATTGTCTCTCAAAATAAAAAGGAAAAAATAATTTCCGTAACACCGATTTCTGAAAATGGATCTTATAAGGTGGGACTTTCCATTGAAAGTGTAGGAATTGAAAAATACGGTTTTTTTGAGTCTTTTGTAAAAGGGGGAGAGCGAACTATTGTTATTATGAAAGGTGTTCTTAGTGCACTAGGAACTCTTGTAGAGCAGGTGATTTCTCCAAATCCAAGTGTTGCTAATTTTATTGGACCAGTAGGTCTTGCAAAAGAGGTTAAGAATGCCTCACTTTTTGGTATCGGTTATCTTATTAGTTTTATAGCCATAATCTCTGCAAATCTTGCAGTTCTTAATATTATGCCATTTCCTGCGCTTGATGGAGGGAGGCTTGTTATCGTTTTGATTGAAGCGATTATTCGAAGAAAAATTCCTTCTTCAATGGTTTCTTGGATTCATTTTGTAGGCTTTGTACTTCTTATTATACTGATGATTGCGCTTACAAAGCAGGATTTAGGCTTTTAAATAAAAGGTTTTAGTATAGTTTGACTTTTTTTTTAAATATGATAGAGTGAATGATAGTTACTAGAAAATAACATAGACCAACATGCCAGTTATTAGTTTTAAACCAAAACAAATCACCAAAAAATTGCTTTCAAGTCTACAGGATCGTGCATATGATATTATTTCAAATCGTTACGGACTTTCTGATGATGCACAGTCAAAGACACTTGAGGCAATTGGTAAAAAATATGGAATTACACGAGAGCGTGTTCGTCAAATTGAGAATGCGGCACTTACTGCTATTCGAAAAAGTGATGCTTTTAAACAAGAACACCACGTTTTTAAGGAGCTTGAAGTAATTATGGAAACTCTCGGTTTTCTTATTGAAGAAGATGAACTCTTGGCACACATCGCAAAAGATAAGGCTACTCGAAACCATATTCATTTTTACCTTGTTCTCGGAGATTCTTTTAAAAAATTGAAAGAAGACGACCATTTTAAGGCTCGATGGACAATTAGTGAATCTATTTCTAATGTCGTACATGACGCAATACATATAATTTATAAAAATCTTGATGATAAAGAATTACTTCAAGAAGATGACCTTGTTGTTCGGTTTTTAAATGAAATAAAAGATGTTGCGGCGCAATATAAAAATGAGGAAGTTGCTCGACGTTGGCTTAATGTTTCTAAAAAAATTGCAAAAAATCCACTTGGTGAATGGGGGCCTTCTTCTTCTCAAAACATAAAAACTCGTGGTATTAAAGATTATGCATTTTTGATGATGCGAAAGCATGGTTCTCCTATGCACTTTCGTGAGGTTGCAAAAGCTATTTGTGATACCTTTGGGAAAAAGACACATGTTGCTACTTGTCATAATGAACTTATTAAGGACGACCGTTTTGTACTTGTTGGACGAGGGTATTACGCATTGAAAGAATGGGGGTATAAGCCAGGCGTTGTTCGTGATGTTATTCGAGAAATTCTCAAAAAAGAGGGGCCAATGACGAAAGACGAAGTTGTTGAAAAGGTTTTAAAAGAGCGATTTCTTAAGAAAAATACTATTTTAGTAAACCTACAAAATCCTTCACATTTTTTAAAACTTGATGATGGTCGATATACTGTAGTAGACTAGATCTATGGCAGACGCACCAAAAGAAGGCGGTGGAAGTTCGTGGGGTCCTTTTGAAATAGGAGTTATTATCCTCCTTCTTATTGCACTTACCGGAAGTATTGAAAAAGGAGAGCCTTATAAGCCACTTGCGACCAAACCTGCTTCTGAAGTTATTGAAAAAAAACAACCTGCACATAGTTGTGGTATTTCAGTGACATCTCCATCTTCAAATGAGTATCTTTCTGGTGGTGCCGTACTTCTTCGAGGAATTACTGACGGGTGTTTGTGGAAACCTGATGGCTCCACCATTCTTTTTGTTCAAGTTATTAATGCGTACGGAGCACCGTTAAGTGACTATATAAAAATAGAGTCTGAATATAAAGAAGTTCCTATTCCTTATGTATTTGAAAAAAATATATTGTTGTTCTCTGAAAAGAAAACAAAGACAGGAACGGTTATTTTGGTTGCTCCTCATCCTGACGAAGACGGTACTACAGTAACACTTCGTATTCCTGTTCGATTTGGAGAATAATTTCGTGGTATACTTTTTTGTATCATATGCCTCAAGAAATACAATTACTTATAGAGATCATCATTATTGCATTAGTGCTTTGGGTTCTTGTTATAGTAACTTTTAATGTTTGGGTTTCTTATGTTCAAACAGTTTTTTTAAAAGGATTAAAATGGACCCTTATTGAGATAAAACCGCCACAAGATGTTTTTAAATCACCGCTTGCTATGGAGCTCGTACTTAATTCGCTTTATGCTGGTGCTCAAGGAGGTGATTGGGTTACCAAATATTGGAAGGGTGAAGTAAGTTTGTGGTATTCACTTGAAATCGTTTCTATTGATGGCAAGGTACGTTTTTTTATTCGCTTACCACAAAAATTTAAAAAAATGGTAGAGGCACAAATTTATGCGCAATATCCTCAGGCTGAAATTTCTGAAGTAGAAGATTACACGGAAAATGTCCCGGAGTATAAAAAGGGTGGCGATATAAGTTTATGGGGAACTAATTTTATTCTTTCAAAAGATGATGTGTATCCTATTAAGTCATATGTTGATTACGGACTCGACCGCGCTATTGGGTTATTAAAAGATGAAAATCAAATCGATCCTATTACGCCTATGATTGAATTTTTAGGATCTCTTAATATCGATGAGCAAGTTTGGATTCAAATACTTATTCGACCTGATACAAAGCGTTTTTCTGTGAAAAAGGATGGTGCAGAGGTTAGTGGAAAGGATTGGAAGGAAAAATCAAAAGAAACAATTAAAGAATATAAAGATAAGCTAAAAGAAAAAGATGCGGAAGGAAAAGCGCTTCCATTACAAATGACCCGGGCACAGCAAGCCGTTATTGATACGATCGAACGGCATACTAATAAATTTGCATTCGATTCTTATATTCGGGCTATTTATTTAGCAAAAGGAGATGCATTTAATGGTGCAACAAGAATTCCTTCGATTATAGGATCTTTTCGCCAGTATACTTCTTCTGATTTAAATGGTTTTAAACCTGACGGCTCAACAAAAGTTGATTTTCCATGGCAAGATCTTTTCGGGACAAAAGTTGAGGGAATGAAAGAGAAGATTTTAAAAAAGTATAAATCAAGAAGTTTTTTTTATGGAGGATTTGATTTCTTTGAACTAGGTTCTTATTTTACAAATCCAAATAATTCAGGAGGAAAACCTTTTATTCTTTCGACAGAAGAACTTGCAACTATTTTTCATCTTCCAGGAAAAGTGTCAGAAACACCTTCGTTTACTCGTATTACTACTAAAAAATCTACCCCACCAGTTAATCTTCCTATTTAAATTATATGAAGTTTCAAAAGATAGTAATTAGTGTTTTTCTTTTAATTATAGTACTCGCACTTTTTTCTTGGAAAAATATCCAGCCTCCAAAAAACTTTCCTGTACCATATTCATTTCTGATTCAAAACGGACAAACACTTTTTTCTATTTCAGAAGATTTGCATAAAAACAATATCATACAATCTAAACAGTTTTTTCAAATTGCAATGCTTTTATTTGGTAGTGATACAAAAATTAGCGTAGGTGAGTATTATTTTGAAAAACCGTTATCAGTATTTGAGGTTGCACTTCGTATTTCAGGAAAACAATTTGGTGTTGAAAAAATAAAAGTAACATTTCCTGAGGGGTTTACAACAAAAGATATGGAAAAGCGCTTGAGTGAAAAATTTATTAATTTTGATAGCGAACTATTTCTTTCTCTTTCAGAAAAACACGAAGGATATTTATTTCCAGATACCTATTATTTTTTCCCATCAACGTCGATAGATGTCATTGTTAATGCTATGCGCAAAAATTTTGATAAAAAAATTCAATCTCTAGAAAAAGATATTACAAATTCTGGAAGAACTCGTGAGCAGATTATCATAATGGCTTCTCTTATAGAAAAAGAAGCTCGAGGAGAAAATGATAGGCATATTATTTCTGGAATTCTATGGACTCGTTTTGACAAGGGAATGTTACTTCAGGTTGATGCGCCATTTTTGTATCTTTTAGGAAAAGAAAGTAGAGAGCTTACTCGAGCAGATTTAGCAATTAATTCACCGTTTAATACATATCGATACAAAGGCCTTCCTCCTTCTCCAATTAATAATCCAGGTATAGCTTCTATAGAAGCAGCACTATATCCAGAGAAAAGTCCTTATCTGTTTTATCTTCACGATGAATCAGGTGCTATTTATTATGGAAAAACATATACTGAGCATTTACAAAACATTAAAAAGTATTTACGATAGTATCCTATGCTTACACAACCAATTGCTTTTGTTGATATTGAAACTACAGGACTTAATCGTGATATACACGAGATTATTGAACTTGGACTTATTGTTGCCCGAATGAAAGAGGGAGAACTTGTTATTGTTGACGAACTTGATATTAAGATTCAGCCTAAAAATATTGCTGTTGCTGAACCACAGGCACTACGTGTCAATGGATACAATGAAGCTGATTGGCTTTTTGCTACAACACTTGAAGATGCGATGAAAGTGTTTGCTGAAAAAACAAAAGGTGCTATTTTTACTGCTCACAACGTTACGTTTGATTATGGTTTTATTGAAAGCGCACTCACAAAAACAGGTATTCAAAATGAGATGCATTATCACAAACTTGATACTATTTCTCTTGCTTTTGGTGTTCTTCATACGAATGATGATATTGGTAAATTATCACTCCGCGCGCTTTGTGAAAAATATGGTATTGAAAATAAAAAAGCACATAGTGCATATGCTGATACTCATGCGCTCTATGATATATTTAAAAAGTTACTTAATTTAAAATAATATATTTTGTGGTAGTATTGCTACTGTGAAAATAAACACTAAAAAAGTATTTGTTGGTATTTCGGGAGGAGTTGACTCTTCTGTTGTTGCCTATCTTCTTAAAAAGAAAGGGTATGATGTCCATGGTATTTTTGTAAAAACATGGTCTCCAGAATGGCTTCCTTGTACCTGGGTGGATGAAAAGCGAGATGCGATGCGTGTATGTGCAGCGCTTGATATTCCTTTTCACTATCTTGACGCAGAAGAAGAATACAAAAAAGGTGTTGCAGAATATATGATTGCTGAATATAAAATAGGAAGAACTCCAAATCCTGACGTTCTTTGTAATCGAATTATTAAATTTAGTGCAATGTGGGAGTATGCAAAAGCTCAGGGTGCAGAAGTGCTTGCAACAGGGCATTATGCCCGCACTGATGGAATACATCTTTTTAAGGGGAACGATGTAGCAAAAGATCAATCATATTTTCTTTGGATGATTTCAAAAGAAGAATTACGTCATATTTATTTTCCTATAGGAGATTTTAAAAAAGAGAAAGTGCGATCTATTGCAAAAGAAGCAAATTTATTTACCGGTGAAAAAAAAGATAGTCAAGGAATTTGTTTTTTGGGAGATGTAGATATGAAAGAATTTCTGAAGCATTACATAGAAGAGAAAAAAGGGCCTGTTGTTCTTCGCGATGGTACTGTAGTAGGGGAACACGATGGAGTTTTTTTTCTTACACTTGGTCAAAGACATGGATTTCGACTTTTTACTCAAAACACAGATCAAAAGCCTTATTATGTTGTTGAAAAAAAGTATGACACCAATACAATTGTTGTTGATACTAATCCTTTTTTAGAGAAAGAAAGTGGTGGGGTAAAAAAAATTACTCTTCGAAATTATTCTTGGTTAGAAACTATTAATGGAGAAAAAAAATATACTGCTCAAATTCGTTATCATGGAGAATTTATCCCAGCGACTATTAAGAGCGAAAAAGCGGTAGAAATCTCTTATACAGGACCAATAGCACTTGGTCAGTCTCTTGTTATGTATGATAGGGATGTTGTGGTTGGAGGAGGGGTTATTGATCATTTAGAATAGATTTTTATTCTTATAAGTCGTATACTGTAATTCTATGGAAACAATGATAACTATGGGGGATATGTTTACACATTTATTTGTTGCGATGGCACTTGGTATGGTACTCGGTCTTGAGCGATTTGTTGCTGGAAAAACTGCAGGAATGCGGACATACACACTGATCTCACTTGGTTCAGCCGTATTTGTAATTATTTCTCAAATAATTACTGCTCAAACAGGAGGATATACTTCTGACCCTCTTCGTATCGCTGCTCAGGTGGTGGCTGCGGCAGGATTTTTGGGTGTTGCTGCTATTTTCCATAAAGACAATCAGGTGAGCGGGGTAACAACTGCAAGTGGGCTTTGGGTTGCTTCGGGGATTGGTATGTCGGCAGGTTTTGGGCTTTATCAACTTGCTCTTATTGTTACTATTTTAGCGTTATTTACATTTGTAGTTTTATGGTTTATAGAAAAGAAAATACGGACATTTTCTTTTGTAAAAGAAGATAAAGAAAAAACGCTTGATTAATATTTTTTAACTCACTTTTATAATAGTATTTTTTTTGCTAGAGTACCCCTATGACATCATATGATATTCGAAAGAGGTTTTTAGATTTTTTTGAAAAACGTGGACACGCTGTGCTTCCTTCTGCAAGCCTTGTTCCAGAAAATGATCCTTCTGTTCTTTTTAATACCGCAGGTATGCAACCCCTTGTCCCATATCTCATGGGGCAACCGCATCCACTAGGAAAACGACTTGCTTCATGTCAAAAATGTGTACGAACAGGTGATCTCGAAGATATTGGGGATAATCGCCATTTTTCTTTTTTTGAAATGCTCGGAAATTGGTCTCTCGGAGATTATTTTAAAGAAGATGCAATCAAATGGAGTTATGAATTTCTTACAAATAAAGAAGAAGGGCTTGGGCTTAGCTCAAATCGTCTTGCTGTTACTATTTTTGAAGGTGATGAAAATGCGCCTTTTGATGAAGAATCAAAAAAAATATGGATGAGTCTTGGAATTCCAGAACATCGTATTTATGCACTTCCAGCAGATGATAATTGGTGGAGTCCGGGGGATAATGGTCCATGCGGACCTTGCAGTGAGATGTTTTATGATATGAGTGGTGATTTTGTAAATAAACAAATTTCCCACGATGAGTTTTTAAATGTCATTAAGCAAGAGCAATTTATAGAAGTATGGAATGATGTTTTCATGGAATATGAGAAAAAGGATGGAAAGGTGATTGGAAAATTATCTCAGAAAAATGTTGATACTGGTGCAGGTTTGGAGCGACTTACTGCAGTCATGCAAGGAAAAGATACAGCGTATGAGACGGATATACTTGTTCCTGTAATGGATACTATCAAAAAAATAGCAGGTGATACGTATGTTGAGCGTTCGGCACGTATTATTACAGACCATATACGCACTTCAGCAATGCTTATTTCAGACGGTGTTCATCCAAGTAATAAAGATCAAGGGTATATTTTAAGGCGACTTATTCGAAGAGCGAAAGTAAAAATGAGAACTTTCCAGGATTTTTCTTTAAATGAGAAAAGTGAGGGTTCTGTATTTTATGAAATTTTATTGTCACTGTTTGAAGTATATAAGCAAACAAATTACCTGCAGTCTTTTGAAGAAATTTTTAATAGTATAAAAGAAGAAGAGTTAAAATTTAGAAAAACACTCGAAGCTGGTCTTAAAGAATTTTCAAAGGGCACTGATCCATTTATTCTTGCAACAACGTATGGGTTTCCTATTGAGCTCACTGAAGAGTTGGCACAAGAAAAGGGAGTAGTTATTGATAGGGCAACTTTTGATACAAAGATGGCCGAACATCAAGCCGCTTCGCGTGCAGGTGCAGAGCAAAAGTTTAAGGGCGGTCTCGCAGGAACTTCAGAAAAGATTATTCGCTCACATACTGCGCATCACCTCTTACTTGCCGCACTTCGTTTAGTTTTAGGAGAACACGTTCACCAAAGAGGAAGTAATATTACTGAAGAGCGTATTCGTATAGATTTTTCCCATGATCAAAAAATGACTGAGGAACAAAAAGAGGAAGTTGAACGATTAGTAAATGAGTGGATTACATTAGATCTTCCTGTAAAACGTATTGAAATTCCTAAGGAAGAAGCAGAAAAAATAGGTGCTGAAATGGAATTTGGTATGAAATATCCTGATATAGTATCTGTGTATTTTGTTGGCAACGATATTACATCAGCAATTTCAAAAGAATTTTGTGGGGGGCCACATAGTACCCATACTGGAGAGATAAAAAAATTTTCAATTACAAAAGAAGAGGCATCGTCAGCTGGTATTCGTCGCATAAAAGCAGTTCTCCCCTAGAAACTTTTGTAATAGATGTATATACTATATAAACATCTATGGGTCTTTTTAGTAGAAAAAAAACAAATCATAAATCAGTAGCACTTTTTGATATTGGATCAAGTGTTGTTGGGGGTGCTCATGCGCTTATTCCTTCACAGGACGCGGTTTCTCAAAATACTATTATTACAAGTACTATCCGTCAGCATCTACAGTACGACGAAACGGTTCCTTTAAAAGTTCATTTTAAAAAAGTACTTGATACTTTTCGTGACGTTGCGCAGTATGTACAGAGTCACGATATTCATAATCCAGATTCTGTACGTGTCATGCTTGGTGCACCATGGATTACATCTGAAACAAAAATAATAGAATATACAAAGACATCTCCTTTTACATGCTCTCAAAAATTTGTGAATGAGCTCGTAGAAAAAGAATGTGAAAGACTTACACAAGAACAGCAAAGTTTTTATATTGTTGAAAAGCAAATATCTTCAATAAAACTTAATGGATATGCAGTCGATAAACCGTATGGTAAAAAAACTGTTTCAATAGAAATTACACTTACGATTACGCTTGCAAGTACTGTTATTGTTGATTATTTACGAGACGCAATTGTTTCAATTTACGGTACAAGACCGGTACATTTTTCAAGTATGGCGTATAGCTTATTTGTTGTTTCTGAAAATTACTTAGGATCTTTTGAAGATTTACTTCTCGTTATTGCAGGAGAGGAGCTGACGCAAATAGGATTAGTAAAGAAAAAAATATTTTATCAATATGAATCATTTACTCCTGGAACAGGGTTGTTAACAAGTATTGTTGCAAAAAAAATGGCTATTTCTTATCTTGAAGCTTTTTCACTTCTTGGGTCTTTTTATCTTAAAAAACTTGCCGATAAGGAAAATGCTCGTATTCTTGAGGCGATAGCAGAGTATAATCAATTATGGCAAGCTCAATTTCGTGGTGCCATAGCGAAAAAACAGTATGGTTTATGTTTACCAGCAGATTGTAGTGTTGTGGCAAATATTCGTTTTAATGCAATTATTTCTGATGCAATAAAAACAGACCCTTACCTTCTTCATAACTGTGGAAGTACAAGTATTACTCCGCATTTTTTAACGGAAGAAACACTTATTCCTTATATTTCTTTTCCACAAGGGGTATCTTTTGATACCCTTATTGCGCTTCATGCTCTTTTTTGTAAAACGTTTATATATTATACTGAAAAATAATGAAGTTGTATGACATTATTATTAAAGAAAAAGAACAACAATCTGAAAAAGTAATTCAAGATATACACACGTCAGAAGAAAAAGAAAATGATACATTGATAGTATCAGATGTTGTTCCTCGAAAAAATCGTTTTAAAAGATTTTTTTATTTTTTTCTTGCGGGAGCTATTCTCGTACTTTTATATGTCATAAGTATTTGGTTTAGTTATGCAAAAATTGTTGTCTATGAACGATCTGTTCCATTTACGCTTGAAAATACAATGTTTGAACTAGGCCATGAAGATAGTCAAATACAAAAAGATCTCACTTTTCAAACAGTAACAGTAGAATCTTCTATTTTTAGAGAAGTTTTTGGTACAGAATTTAAAGAGGTTTCAGAAAAAGCAAAGGGAAATGTTATCTTTTTTAATACATGGAGTAAAACGAAACAAACAATTCCAGTAAAAACAACACTCGAAGGTTCAAATGGAAAGCGGTATCAAACAACAACTTCAGTAACTGTTCCTGGGTATACAGAAGAAGGAGGTGAAAAAAAGCCAGGAACTTCAATAAGTGTTCCTATCGTCGCTATTGATATTGGTCCCGCTTCAAATGCTTCAGGACTTGATTTTAAAGTTGTTTCGTATGTTGGCGCAAAAAAACAAGGACTCACTGCTCGCTCAGCAGGACAAGTTTCTGGAGGTCAAAGTGGCCCTCGTCATACTGTTTCTGACACAGAAAAAAAAGTTCTTCTTGATACACTACAGGTTCAGCTTGCTGAGCGGTTGCGAAGAGAGACACGGGCTCAAATTCCCAAAGAATTTTTTGTTTCTTCTGATCTTCAATTTTTGTTTATTGACCCACAATCTTTTGTTACAGAAGGCGAGTCAGTGAAATTTATTGCCGAAGCACAGGGGACAATGGTATCGTATTTAATTAAACGAGAAGCGCTTTATCGTGCTATTGCAAATGAAATTTTCCGAGATGAATCACTTGAGAATTTATATATTCCTGATCTTTCTGCTTTAGATATTCGTATTACAAGCGCTGTACCAATACATTCAAAAACAATTCCTGATACTATTACTGTTTCAGTTTCAGGGAACGGAATAATTCGTACAAAAGTTGACCCTATAAAAGTAGCTTCATTGTTGGTAAACCAGCCAACAAAATCTTTCCGTACCATCATTGCGTCACAAAAAAATATTGATACTGCAGAGCTCTCGCTGTACCCATTTTGGGCTCCATTTTTTCCAAAGTCGAAAGAATTTATTTCTGTAGAAACAAGATAATTTGACTATTTTAAAAAAATTTATTATTATAGCTTCTGGTAAATGTCGACAAAAGAAGTAACCGTAAAAGGGGTGGTTCAAGAAGCACTCCCAAATACAATGTTTCGCGTATCGGTAGAAGGTCAAGAAAACCTTGTGCTTGCTTATTTGGCAGGGAAGATGCGACTTCATCGTATTAAGGTTCTTGTAGGAGATACCGTAGAATTAGTTATCGATCCCTATGGGGGAAAAGCTAGGATTGTCAGAAGAGGATAGATAGTGTATACTCTTCGGGCTTTAGTTTTTTTAAGTATTTTTTCATGAAGATAAAATCAACAGTTAAAAAAATGTGTAGTAAATGTAAGATTGTTAAGCGCAATCGGCATTTGGTAGTTATTTGTGATAATCCAAAACATAAACAAAAACAATAAGATCGTATGCGTATTTCAGGTATAACAATTCCAGCAAATAAAACAGTAGTTATTGGTCTCACTTCTATTTATGGTGTGGGTTCTTCAACTGCTCAAAAAATTCTTAAAAAAGTAGGAGTTTCAGGATCTACTAAAGTTTCAGATGTTTCTCTTGAAGATGAGGCAGCTATTCGAAAATTAATCGAAGAAATGTCTATTGAGGGAAATCTTAAGCGAGAAGTTGCTGGAAATATAAAACGATTAAAAGATATTAAGTGTTATCGCGGTGTTCGTCATATGCGAAGACTTCCAGTTAATGGCCAAAGAACAAAGACTAATTCTCGAACAATTCGAGGAAATGTAAGGCAGACCATGGGATCAGGACGTCGTAAAGAAAGTAAAACATAATATTATATGGGTAAAAAAAGAATTGCAACTCAAGAAGGACAACTGGTTGATGCTGATAAGCGAGCACGAGCTACTGCTCGCGCACCAAAAAAGAAGCTTGTTACAGCGATGCTTTCTATTCAATCAACATTTAACAATACAATCGCTATTGTTGCTGATATGAAAGGGAATACTCTTTTTTGGTCATCAAGTGGAAGTTTAGGATTTAAAGGCGCTAAAAAAGGGACACCTTTTGCAGCTTCAAAAGTCGGAGAAATACTTGCTGAAAAATCAGTCGCTGCTGGTATAAAAGAGGCTCATGTCATCGTTAAAGGTGTTGGATCAGGGCGTGAACCACTTATTCGAGCATTTTCTGCTCCAGGAATTGACATTTTATCAATAAAAGACCATACACCAGTACCACATAATGGTCCAAAACCTAAGAAACCACGAAGAGTATAGTTATGCTTACAAAACCAAAATACAAAATTTGCCGACGTCTTGGATCAGGAGTTTATGAGAAATGTCAGACACAGAAATTTGTTCAGTCTGATGCTAAAAAAGCACGCTCAAGTAAAAAGAGACCAAAATCACCTTCAAGTTACGGATTGCAACTTATTGAAAAACAAAAAGTTCGTTTTTCATACGGTCTTACTGAAAAACAACTTCGTCGATATGTGGATGAAGCAATTAAGGTAAAAAATGTTCCTACAGTTGATAAGCTTCATGAACTTCTTGAGTCTCGGCTTGATAACGTTGTTTATCGTCTTGGATATGCAAGTACTCGACGCTCTGCACGACAAATGGTTTCTCACGGTCATTTTGTAGTTGGAGGAGTTCGTACTACTGTTCCTTCATACCGCGTTCGTGTGGGAGATGTTGTTACTGTGCGGGAAGGAAGTAAAAACTCTCCATTATTTACTGATTTTGCAAAAAAAGTAAAAGGGTATTCATGGCCTACATGGCTTAAATCTAATCCAGAACAGCTTTCAGCTGAAGTGGTAGGGTTACCGAAGAACGATGAGCAGTTCCTTCAGTACGAAACAGTACTTGAGTTCTATAGTCGATAATAATAGAACACAATATTGCATTTTTTACAAAATAATTGTATTATACAAAACCTATGAGCGAGCAAAAAATTATATTACCTTCAAAACCAAAAGCAGTATTAGAAGAAAAAAATAAAGGAGTTTATGAAATTGATGGACTTGTCCCTGGATATGGTTTTACGCTCGGAAACTCTCTTCGTCGTATTATCCTTTCTTCACTTCCAGGAGTAGCAATTACTGCTGTTAAAATTGATGGCGTTAGTCATGAGTTCTCAACAGTTGAGGGGGTAAAAGAGGATGTTATTACTATACTACTCAACCTTAAGAATATCCGTTTTATGATGGTTGGTGACGAACCTAAAAAGGTTACTCTTTCGGTAAAAGGTCCTAAGGTGGTTACTGCAGCAGATATAGAGACATCTGGTGATATATCAGTAATAAATACTGATCACTACATATGTGAAATTACTTCAAAAATTTCTCTTTCAATTGAAATTACACTTGAAAAAGGTCTTGGTTTTGTCACTCGAGAACAGCTTAACAAACAGAAAGCTGAAATCGGTACTATTTTTATGGATGCAATTTTTTCTCCAATTCGTCGCGCAAGTTACGATGTTGAAGAAATGCGTGTTGGAGATAAAACAAACTTTAATCGTCTTCGTATAACTATTGAAACAGACGGAAGTATCTCACCACGAGAAGCACTTGAAAAATCTATTAGAACAATGCTCGATCAACTCGCTGCAATTATTGAAGTTCAATCAGAAAAGATTATTGAGGAAGTTCAACAAAAACAACATGATGTAGTAGATGCTCCTGAAGAAGGAAAAGAGGTTAAAGAATCAGCGGCAGAAGATGATGTTGATGTAAACGATGTTTTAAAAACTCGGATTGATACTATCGGACTTTCAACACGTACACTTAATGCACTTTCAGCTGCAAATATCCGTACCATTGGGGGTATTGCACGAAAGCATAAAAATGATCTTTTAGAACTAGACGGTATTGGCGATAAAGGAATTAAGGAAATTAAAGAGGCGCTTGATGCGTTTGGCCTTGCAATAAAGGAATAAATACTGTATCCTTACGCAAGTTTTAGATAAAAAAGTATGAGACATCACGATACAACAAGAAAATTTGGAAGAGAGAAGAATGGGAGAGTTGCTTTAATGAAAGGCCTCGTTCTTTCACTTATCACTCATGGTAAAATGGTGACCACTGAAGCGAAAGCAAAAGAGGTTCGTCCTATGGTTGAAAAGATGGTTACAAAAGCAAAAAATCCAACCCTTTCAAATAGACGCATTCTTCTTTCATCGCTGTATAACAACGATGAAGCAGTGTCTCACCTTATTGGTGTTGTTGCTCCTCGATATGAAGAGCGAGCTGGTGGATATACACGTATCACAAAGCTTACCCCTCGAAAGGGTGACGGAAGCCCTATGGCAGTAATAGAATTTGTATAATTATGGAATACACAGTAGACGCAAAAGGAAAAACGCTCGGTCGGGTCGCAGGTGAAGTGGCTATATT
>JACCDP010748838.1_pt1 | contig 16787 bp, 12 predicted proteins | sample 7445841 | NCBI WGS metagenome assembly JACCDP01 (sample SAMN15323441, study PRJNA562643) | freshwater metagenome | isolation source: river surface water | place: USA:Blue River Watershed | collected 2017-08-17 | reverse complement strand
GGGTGTGAACTCATGACCTTTGCTTTCGAGTTGAGCTTGAAGTTCAGCGGAGCGGAATCCTGTGAAGCAGAAGTACTCTTTTTTTGTGGCTTGTTGAACAACAGGAGGAGTCTTAGGTCTTACCATCTTTGGATACGGGATACTAGGAAGTTCTTCTTTGCGCCATTGTGCGTATGATGGGAGCCTAGTATAGAAACTTTGGAGAGCTGAATCACTCCATCCTTCGCAACTGCTGATTCGACTGGGCCAGAGACGAGGATCCGCTTCAAGAGCAAAGAGTGTTTTGAGTTTACTCGCTCCGATTCCCCGAGGCATCACACTACTGGCGACCATCAAATCCATTTCACTCGCTTTTTCTACTTGGGTTTGAATAGCGGGAAAGACTTTCTTGGCCATTCCTTCTCCAATGGCTTTAATCAGAGCTGGATAATTTACATTAACAAGATCACCTGCTGATACAATCCCTGCGCTAATGAGTTTAACGCATTGACCAGGACCAAGATGAGGAATATCCAAGGTCTTCGCAAAGTGTTCAAGTTTCTTGACAATCACATCATCGTTTTCACCATGATCTTCTTCCGTGAGTTTGAGATGAGGACCATCCCAGACACCTTTGGGTAACTCAATATCGCTACAAGGTTGAATGACCTTATCGAGAGTGGGAATGACATCTCCTGATTTACGAATCACAATCTTGGCACCTTTACCCACTTGGTTATCCACAACGAACTTCGCATTGTGACCTGTGAGATATTCAATACGAGAACCACTGATCATCACCGGTTTGATTTGAAGACGAGGAATGATATAGCCTTGATAACTCGCTGACCAGAGAATATCGACCACTTCTGTTTCGGCTTGTTGATCACCAAGAGGCATTTTGAACGCACGCATATCTTTTGGATTGGTTACAGTATCACTGGTATCTTTGACTGGAACATTGTTTTCACCCACAACAATACCATCAATCGCATAGTCACTTGCTTTGCGTCGTTCCACAAGAACGGTGCCCAGAGATTCATCACTAAGAACTGTAGTGACCGTGTGCCAAGGAGTTAGAAATCCTTCTTCACTCATCATACGGAACTGTTCTTCACGGGTCAAGTTGGCTGGCTGAATGAGTTCATAGGCCACAAAGTTGATTTTTCCGAGCTGTTCAGGAATAGGCGTCTTTTGGTGGAGTTGTCCGTTTACCCATGAGCGCGGAAGCAGCGGAGTCGAGCGCGGAAGGGTGCCATTCACATCCACTGTATTTGGAATGACAAGTTCCCCACGGAGAACCCATTTCTTGTTGAAGCAACGAGGAGTAAGTTGGTTGATATAGGGAGCGAACTTACTGACATCTACACCTGTAAATCCATCTCCACGAAGATATAATTTACGTTTGCCTGTGTCCCAGAGAACACTGATACCATCGAGTTTATCGGAAAGAACCCACGATTTCACTTTAGAACTACTTTTGAAACTGTCGACAGCTCCTGAACCAGGTTTAATTTTGTTGAGAGAAGCCATTTTGTACGGAAGTTTCACTGCGCCTTCTTGGGCTACTGGAGCACCAATTTGTTGAAGGAAAGGGTTCTGAGGATCAAGAGTTTCTAGTTCATCGCGTAGAGCATCATACGTCTCATCATCGATGAGAAGGTCTTTGCCGTTATAATAGGCATCGGCTGCTGATTTAAGCAGATTTACAATATTTTGAATTTTTGCTGACATATTCATACCAATAGATGAGCAAAAATCAAGTTCAATTTTTTACCCTCATTTATTTACGTGAGAAGTAAAATAAGAGATAAATGAGAACAATCATATTTAAACTGTACAACCAAACCATTCGGTCCATTCCTTCTTTCTTAAAGATGAAGCGAAGCGCATAATAGACAATCAAGACGAGTAAGACAATATATGTCCAAGCGGCTGATTTATTCTCATTCCAGGCGATATAGAGGACTAAGGACCAGAAGACTATATTTTCAACAATTTGTAAAACTAACTCGGTATCCATCTACTATTTGCTCAGATAGGCATTCATTGCGGCTTCATAGGCTTCCATTTGGTCTTCCATTGTACTGGCTTTTTTGATTTTGTCCCGAAGTTTGGCGGTCTCTTTTCCTCTGAAGATGGATTTACTCTTGCCTCCTAGGCTGACCTTGGGTTCGACTAAGACTTCTTTAAAAAAATTTCCCGATTGGGAAATGGTACGTGAAAGGGTCACAGGATCTTTGATTAAAGGGGGCGCAGCTGGAACTTTCCATCGTGGAACTTCACAGAGAATTTGGGCCATTAGAGCCAACAGGTCTTTTCGTCCTTTTCCTGCGATACGTGGGTCGTGTCCTCGGAATAAATCAATAATGGCTTGAAACTCTTCATTCATTCGGACCATCTGTCGACCCGCGTAGTCTTTATAGGATTCGGCAAACAGTTGTTGAATATAGTAACAGGCTTCAGATTTGTTTTTTCCACGGAGGGATGGTGGACCTCGGTCAAGAGTACTTAATCCGGAACCTTTGTTTTCTTTACGGAGTCGGTGGTCTTCATCCAGTATCCAACGGACCCAGAACAGGGCTTTCTCCGTGGCTCCATCACTAATGGCTTTTAACAGTTCACAGCTGGAGGAGTAGAGAGGATAGAGATCGCTTCCTGTTTTGTAGACTTTGCGAACCACTTCAGGTTCGGTTGTGTTTCCTGTCACTGCTTTGAGCCAACCATCACGATGGGTTTCAGGACCGACTTTGGGCCAAGGAATACGTGTTCGACGAGGACACTCGCGAATCACAAAGATAATCTCAGAGACACGTGTTTGAAATTCTTCGTCTTTGTATAAGGCATCTTCATCAATCCGGGATACCATTGCGTCCAACTCACCGATACGTTTCTTCAAATAGACAAAAATACGAGGTGAGCCAATACCAATGTGTTCGATGGCAAAATCCCATATGGCTCTTACCCAAACATCATAACCACCACTACAGACAAGATCGGCTGAGAAATGGAGCGCTCTTCCTGTGGCGAGAAGACCGGATTCATTCATTGCGGTTTGAAACGCTTTCAGGCACTCAGCGGGCTTATAACCGCTCCGTGTCCGAATTTCTTTTTCTTCTTGAGTCGGTAATAGAACCGAGTTCATATCTACTTTAATTTTATCATGTTGAATTTATTTATATTTCGCACTGACCACTTTTTTACCACGGTTTTTCTTACTGGTTCTAGGAATCAAGCCTTTGGCTTTTAAAGAGGATGTCATTGTGAATCCGATGCTTTGACCTTTACGCCATTTTTTAAGAGCATTCAAGTTCTTCTTGGTTGGTCTGTATCCTCCACGACGTAAACCACATCCACAACCACCACCCTCTTGACTTGCTATGTACGTAGTAACCTGGCTATTTAGGATAGGTTGTCTTGTAAAAGGATTTCTCTTAGGGTTCAAACGATCATAGGTTGTTTTTTTGTAATAACGAGGATTTTCTAAAGTTCGCTCTCCATGAAAGTCAACCATAAGATCTCCATCATCAATACAGGCAGATGTGATCGCATTTCTAGGACCAGATGGAGGTACAACTATTTTAGGAATATTAGGAGCAGGGGCTATTGCTTGGGCTTGAGTGGGAGCAGGTGTGGGTGCAGGGGCTGGAGCAGGGGCTACAACTTGGGCTTGAACGGGAATAGGGGCTACAGGTGGACCACCAATAGTTGGGTCAGGACGGAGTCCATCTTGAATCTCTCGTATACGTCTTACTATATTTCGAATTGACGATGGTTGTCCTTCCTCTCGTAATTGTCGAGCCACAACCCTCATTAATTGATTTCTTTCTAGTTGGCGTGGTGTACGGGCAGCTGCTCCACCGCGTAACCGAGCCTGTAAGTACATAGGTTCGCCGTAATTAGCACCGCCGATGTGGTTGGGCGAAGAGCCACTGTTAAGGCTGGGCAAAGAGCCGCCTTTAGCATAAAAATTACAATATCCAGTTCCAGGAAAAGGACAGGCGTCGGGAACAGGGTTGCTGTTGTAGTAAGTGGGTTGACCTCCACCAGTCATTGGTTGAGGAAGAGGTAATCCTGAACAGGCGGCACAACCGCCTCCACGTTGACTAGGTAAAGGAATATTATCCGTTAAAAATTTGGGCCATCCTGCTTGCATATCGCAACCACAAGAAGGATCATTCCCACCCGCTCTTTGTTTTCTTTTACGCGTAGCATTTCGCATACCGCCGCCCATTCGCTGCATTCTACTTAGCCCACTGTTTATTTATTTGGACTTCATAAGGGTAGAATAAATAGACAGGACCGAAAGTATGATGTGTAGATCCATAAGGACGTTGAGGAGCATAAGGATTGGCTCCAAAATCTAAAATGGCTTCTTGAGCTCGAATGCGTCCATCGTCTTTATAGCCGAGGACTTGAAAGGTTTTTGTGGTCCCAATTTTAATGAATTTTTCACCTTCATAAATCGGTTGACCAATTTTATCATGAATAACTGTTGTCATTGTTGCTGATGTTCAGTAGCAAAAAGAAATTCAATTTTTTAGCAACTGTTTCTCAGACTGTTCATAATGCCAGTGATTTTTATCAATATACAAAAAGAAACATTCTTCATATTTGAAGGATAAATAGGGAGAATAATCAATCCCTAATAGACGATAGGATACATCATCTTTCTTGTAAATCATATCTGTCTTATGTGTAATTGTGTGGTGATCAAGAATCTCATTAAAGAGAGCATAATGGGTATACAGGACACCTTTGGTAAAGGGATACGGACCTGTCATTTTACAGATATCGTTGGGAAACAGATTTCTGGAAATATTTTCGACTACCGCTTGAATGGTCATCTGTAAAATGGGATGTTCTTTGGAAAAGATAAGGGCCCACTGTAGAAATTTGTATTCATTTTGTTCAGCCGAAATAATGGCGGAGTCCTCTTCTTTTATCCATTCACGAAACGCTATCTTGATATCGGAATCGATGTCTAGATAGATTCCACCGTATTTATAGAGTATTAAATATCGCCAAAAATCTACTTTCGCCACGATGATATTGAGCTTGTTGTAACAGTCAGCAATCTCCCCTGGATAGTGTTCATTGACAAAGGCGTCCATTTCTTCGTCCGTAAAGATCTTGAATTCGTACTCTGGATTTAACGCTCTCATCATATCCAGCTTTTCTTGAACAATAGGATGAAAGGTTCTGGTGTGCCAACTTTGATAGACAACTTTGGGAATCATTCTGAACTTTCCTTCTAAGAAATAGAGATGGCTCAAACGAGGAAAGCCTTTTTACCAAGTAAATACTTTAAAGGATTATCCAAAACCAAGAAGGCCCAACGCAAAAAGGAGATTGAGAAATATGGAGCGATGAGCTGGAAGAGTAAAAAGGCGTACAAAGGATTCAAAACCAACGTGGGTGTCAAGACCAAGAAATCACAGTATACACAGGCGTGGGATGAACTGTTTCCCAATGTCAAAAGTTTAGAGGATAGAGCGAAAGTCACAGGTGTTCCTGAAGATTTGTTGAAAGAGTCGTATGATCGAGGATTGGCCGCATGGAGAACAGGACATCGCCCGGGCGCTACGCAAGGACAATGGGGCTACGCACGCGTGAGCAGTCTTTTGATGCTTGGCAAGACGGCTTATACTACCGATGCGGATTTAGTGAAAAAAGCCAAAGAACGCTCAGCCAAAGCTAGAAAATGGTTTGCTAAAATGGAAAGAACTTCGAAAGTGAAATTTAGACCTTCGTAAGAAGGTCTGATTCAGGGAAACGGAATCGGGGATAGGTTCCATCTTCTTCAGTGGCTTCACCTACTGCGAGATACACAACAGGATAAAGATTGTCTGGAAGATTGAGAATCTTACTGACTTCAGCTGAATTGAATCCTTCCATTGGACAGGAAGCGATTTTTTCTTCCGCTGCGGCAGCGAGACCAAAACCGAGCGCAATATAGGCTTGTTTGGAAGCCCACGCGGCTTTATCCGGTAGGTATTTGATAAAGCCCATTAGCATATCACGTATAGACTCCGCACCTGTAGTTTTCAGATATTCTTCAGCTCTTACCTCTACGTCTTTACGAGCACAGAGAACAAAGAGTGTATGACATTCTGTAACCTGGGATTGGTTATAACTCACAGGTTTCAGAGCTTCTTTGGTTTCTTTGTTTTGAACAACCACAATTTTATAAGGTTGAAGACCAAAGGAAGAAGGTGCATTGATCATGGCTTTCACAATAGGTTCAATGTCCACTTCTCCTGAACCAAAGTGTTTGACGGCACGACGCCATTCAAGATTATCGAGAAAAGATTGATTACTACCCATTATAGTCACTAATCTATCTTTTGTAAAGTAGCCAACTCAATTTTATTCCGGGTCCATTATATTTTCAACAATGGCTCCTAATAAAAATCCACCCCCTACTGCTGTAGCTGTAGACATACCGGACTGGCGAGGAGGATAAGGTTGTGTAATAGGTGGTTGTGTATTAAATTGGTATTGAGGATACTGCTGAGGATATTGTTGAGGATACATATACTGCTGAGGATACTGTTGTGGTTTTACAGCATATGTATATTGTTGTTGATACTGCTGATTGTAATATGGAGCAGTATAGGTTTGCATCGGAGGAGCAGAGGGTAATACAGTAACCGGATTCTGTTTTACCGGTGGAGCAGGTGGTTCAGACCAACAAATTCCCATGGTTCTATTCTGATAATTCCTGTTTTTCATCCTCTAAGCGTTTGATGAAACGGGTTGCTGCTTTCTCCCATGTATACGAAAGAGCTGTTTCACGAGCTTTCTTACCGTGATTGGTACGTTTATCGGAATCCATTAAATATTCTTCAATGGCTAAACAGACATCGTGGGGATCACAGGCTTCTGCTTCACCGCCTACTGGAGAATGAGCCATAGGATGATAATAACGATACTTAGGTTTGACAAGCATTGAATTCTCAGTCGTACAGAATTCTTTGAAGCCACCAATGTTGGGAACCACTTGAGGAATACCACAACCCATTTGTTCAAAATTACAGAGACCCCAACCTTCACCGTCAGCCGTATTGATACCTACATCAGCAAGATTGTAGAACATATTGACATCTTCATCTTTGAAGATCATATCTTGTGCTGAGACCATTAAACGATTGCCAAACATTTCCACAGGAACATTGCGAAGTTTGAGTTCCCGTTGGAAGATTTCAAAGAGCCACCATCCACCTTTTTCACCTTTGTCACAAACGCACATTAAGAAAATAGGTTTGGTAGGATATTTGACAATGAGTTCAACAAAAGCCATAATTAAGATATCATAACGTTTACGTGGTTGATTACGATTCATATTCATAATCATAAACGCATCTTGAGGGAGACCTACTTGTTTGCGAACTAATTCTTTCGGTAAAGGAAAGAACATCTTAGAATCAAATCCGTGGAGAATAACATCGAGAGGACGAGTGATTCCTTGGTCTTTGAGACATTTTTTCCAGAAAGGGGAGAAGGTGAATACACAATCGGCATCACGATTGAGAATATCCAAATAAGCTTGTAGTTGGGTATTGTAGACTTGGTCACAGTAGACCCAGATCTTGAAGTTACGAGGAATACCTGATTTACGAATTTCTTCTAAATATTTGGCTACAACACTCATATCATTGAAAATCATTACCACATTGGGTTGTTTTTTACGAATCACATCCGGTAATCCTGTAAAATTAAATCCTTGTTGAGCAGGCTTTTCAGTGGCCAAAGCATCAATCACTTCTACATTCGAAGGATAAGGACGGTAATCCGTAGGAATATTGGGCATACGCTGAAATCCATAATGTGTAACATCTAACCAAGGAAGTTTGGATAATTGTTGGATAAGATTATAAGAGACTTTACTGTAGCCTGTAAATTGTTGGGCGTGGGTACTCACCATAAGAAATTTTAAGCGATTGGATGTGGGTTTAGAAGCAGGAGTAGGTTGTGAAGCAGATGTTGGTGTAGCGGTCACGAACATCGAAGGAGATAAGGTAAATGTAGGAGTGGATTGTTCTACTTTTTTGGGTTGTTCTACTGGTTTTGGAACAGTAGAAGTATTGCTTCCAATAATGGCTTCAAGGCTCTTCAAATAAGCAGGAAGTTGGGAATCCATTCTACACACTTACTGCGAGTCGGCTTTAAACATTCTTTTGAATACTAGGGAATGAAGCGCTTTCAAATGTCTTCTTTTTTAAAATCTATTCCTCCGTCCCCTATAAAACCTATAAAATCAAGAGGTCGGAAGAAGAAGGAACCCAAACCAAAACCTACTCCTACACCTAAGCCACAGCCAAAACCGAAAGCCAAACCCTACAAAAAACAACGAATACCAGTAGCTCTTCGAGAACAGGTTTGGATCAAACAAATGGGGAAAGTCTTTGACGGAAAATGTTCAACCACTTGGTGTCAAAATACCATTACTGTCTTTGACTTTCAATCGGGTCATAATATTCCTGAATCCAAAGGTGGTCCTACAAATTTAGACAATTTAATTCCCCTCTGTTCTCGTTGTAATCTATCGATGGGCAATGAATATACTTTTGATGAATGGTGTAAAATATCGGATCAACCTGAAAAAACAGTGGAAGAGGTAGTTCCAAAGAAAAAATGGTGGTTCTGCTGTTAAAGAGCCCATACTTTCTTCATCTGATCACTTAATTTCATCTTCCATACTTTCCACTGGGTCAATAAGGTGTTGCGATAGGCTTCCAATAACAGTTTTTCCTTGAATAAATGTTCCATCAAGAGTTTGGCTTCTTCCCAAGAACGAACAGGAAGTAAACCCAACTCATCTTGTAGAGTCTTCAAATAGGCTTCATCTCCTTGATTCTTCACGTAGATAGGAATACAACCACATTCAAGGGCTTCGTATAAACGGAACGTTTCTACATTGTTTCCTCGAGGGCAAGGAACGAAGACAGTATCCAAGAGTCTAGCAATATATTGATTTCGTGTAAGTTTCTGAGGACTTTCCCAAGAATCGACCAACAATAAGGAATTGGGTTGGAGAGATGACAAGGGTTCTAACTGTCCTTTGCGATCTTGCCATCCTGTGCCATAGAAGGACCATATTGTATTGCGGAAAGGAAGACGAGGAGTCTTATTTAAGGGATCTTCCGAACCTTCCAACGTTGTCCAATGGTATCCAAGTGGTATGATAACTGTTTTCTCTTTGGCTCCTTCAGGAATATCTTTACGAGGATACATACGAACAATGCCTTTACACATTGAAAAATTATAGAAAGCAAGAGAATCGGATTCAAATTCGTCACTTAAATGGAGCACATAGTAAGGAAACTTCTCTTGTTCCCATTCCTCAAAGACTTTTGTATATAATTCAATATGAGGTTTTTGAACAATGACAATAGGGTTGCTAGGAATATCTACACCGTCTTTCAAGGTCACTACATGAAAGGGTGTATCTTTTCCAAGTAACTCTTCTAACCAAACTCTTTCATAGGCATTTTGCGCATCAAATTTATGTTCTTCAAGCACAACAAAAGCACGACAAGGAAGTTGAGGAGGCTTTTCACGCATTGGTAAAGTCAACGATTGTTTGACTTCTTCTTTGACCTCTTTTGGTTGAGTTTGTCTTCCATCAGCTAAGGCTTTAGCAATGTCAATGGGTTGGGATTCTGTCTGTTTAAGTAAAGGACTATATTCTTCTGCTGTGAAGCGTTCATCATTGTTCCATAAATCACTGTCAAAGCCATCGACACGGTTGAAGTTATTGAAAGCAGAAGCTTGGTACTTTGGATCTTCATCTTGATAACAACCTGATACTAAAGGATCTAAGAAATAGTGATTGAGTTTGTCAACACGATTACAGACCATATGATCAGCACTGGTATAGTATCCATCACGTTCCATTAATAAATCCAGAATTTTTTGCGCACCTTTACGAGAAAGAATATAAGAATAGTTACACCAGTGGAAATAACGATTGGGAGGATTCTGTCCAAAAATACTGTTGTTTCCCACCTTTGAAAAATAAGGGTTGACTTTCTCTTTGACGGTTTCAAAGGCTTTGCGATTGGGTGGTAAGATGCCTCCCAAATAAATGACATCATAGTCTTCGGGAATATGCGGAGCGGCTACAGCCCAGACAGTTTCCCATCCTTTCTCCAACTTGACATCATCTTCCATTATTAAATAATTCTCAATATCTGGTCTTTCGTGAACCAATTGCCACCAGAGTTCTAAATGACTCAAAGCACAACCCATAATGGCCTTTTTCCATAAGAAATCGTGAGGTTTGAAGAGTCTGGCGAGAGCAGGAGTAAGTTTAAGTTTGCGTCCTTCATACGCAGAAAGACGATTGACACGTCCTTTTAACTCAGGATTATGGCTATATAACTTGTCCATACGATCATTGCGTCTATCCAAATTAATCACATACGCATCACTGATTTCAGGAGCGAAAGGTTTGGATAATGTAAATGTTCCTCTATGAACATATAAGGCTTTTCCTGTCTGAAAGGTGCGACGTAAACTGTGGTCACAATAGATATCATCCATAGGATATCTCTTGATACCCAAACGTTGACTTAGAATACTTAGAATACTCTGGTCGTGACGATGACCAAAAGGTTTACCATCACGCATTCCTGCCCATTTAGGACCGACAATAACTTCTCTGACTTTGGACCACGTATAGGCTTGTTCAATGAGTGTTGTGGCCAATGAATTGCCTACCTTGAAGGCTAAACAACCTGCCCATAACTGTTGCTTACCTTTTTCTTCTTCTGTCACCTGTAACTTCTGACAAAAGGTTTCGTGACACCATTCGCGATTCTGTTGGCGTGGATCTTCTAATAAACAAATTCCTTCCTGTTCTACCATCTTCATCCAATTGACAGGCCAACGAGACAAGAAGACGCCTGCATCCATATACAAGACAAGACGTCCAGTATATTCGGTTTTCTGGGATAACCAGTTCAAGAGCCAGAGTTTCCAAGCAAAGTGCTGGGGATCCCAATAATCTGGAAAGCCTTCCACTGTTGTCTCTTCAGGAAGATGATGGAATTGAGCAAATGGGAAAGTCTCTTTGAGTTTTGTCTCGGCTTCCTTAGGAACATCTTTAGAAAGCCAGACAAGACAATCCAAGCCTTCAATAACTTTCTTCTGTTGTTGAATTCCTGATAACTGTGTAAAAAGACTAGGAAGGAAACGTTGCGTAGCCATTGACACAAGAATAGGATTTTCTTTCAGAGTGGCTGTAGAAACAACTTGATTTGTTGGTTGTGGTTGTGTTTGTGTTTCTTGAACAATTACTTCTTGTTGAGCTCCACCTTCTCGCTGTTTGCCTAACTCTTCTGCTTCTTTACTGGAGGCTCCGCCCAAAAATTTAGGAATTTGTTCCTGTTGAAGTGTAGGTAAGTAAGTGATTTTTAATACACGATACGCAATTTGACTCAGTGTTCTACGAACTAAGTCACGTTTGTAGTCGTCCAAAGCAGGTACAGCATATTTTTGAAGATAGAGGGAAGGATCTTCGTCGACTTTACGAACAGCTTCAATGAGCTCTTCCTGAGACGTAAATTTTCGCGCATCAATAAAGCCTTTTGTATCAAAGTCACGTTCTACTTTCGGGTCACCCCAATAAATAGGAATACACCCTGCGATTTTTGCGTGTAAGAGTTTCTCTGTAGTATACCCTTGAGAAGAAGCGTTTTCATAGGCCAAACAGAATTTATACTGTTTCAAGAATTCATGTTTCTTAATCTCACCACCACCTCCTCCAAGACCAGCAAAAATCTCTGCGCCAATATTGTTGAAAAGACGACCAGCCGAATCGACTGGTTTGTAACGATTCAAACTATGAAACGCCTCGTTACGCACTGGGTTACAAGGATTTGTGACGACAAACGCACAGAACTTCTTCTTTTGGCTAATTTCGTCAGGATAGACTTTCAAACAACGATCAAGAGGAAGAGGTTTAGGATTGTTGATGCGATCGAGATTCGCACCAAACCAATCAATTTCCAACATCCAAAGCGGTAAACGAATATATTTCTCATCAATGAAGTCGGCGTGAGGATAACCCATATTTAAGAAGACATCAGGGTCAGCAATAGGGTTGGTATTTTCACCTGTAAAATGTGCTTTGGGGATACCTTTCCATTTTTCATCTTTCCATTCGGTACCAAAAGGGCCGAAGAAAATACAGTTGGGTTTGACACCAGGAGGGAGTGTATCTTTGGAAACACCTTGAATGACAGGTTTAGGAGACAGGTTTTTGGAACCTTCCTGTAACAGGAGAGTAAACATATTATAGTCAGGATGAAATCCATCCCACATATCCAAAAATAAAACTGTAAACTGTGGACCGTCCTGTTTTACAGGTGGTACTGTTACAGGTGTGGGAGAAGGTGGTGTTACAGTTACAGTTGATGTTGGAACAACAGGTGGTAATGTAGTTAAGGCCCTTTTCCAACCTTCTACCACTTTCATTGAAATAGGGGAAAAATGCTCTAGAATCTTTTGTTGAAGAGCAGGAAGGGCGGTCTGTTGAAACATCCCCTTACCTTCATGTAAATCTTTCTGAATCTGCTTCATCGCATTTACAGCCTCTAGAATATTATTATCTGAATATGTATAGCTATCATAATCAGCAGATAACCCTTTTAGAGCAGGAGCATTATGAACGACAGGAATGCCTAACCAAAGGGCCTCGAGGAGAAAAGGACGAAGACGACGGAATCGGATATGGGATAAAATACAACTCATAGGATCTACTGACCAATCCACAATACGTTGACGGCCAGCAAATTCTCCACTTAAATCTTCAATCTGACTGTGGGCTTGTACATTCTGTTTAAAAAACTGTGAGTTTTCAACAGGTTGTGCGTTGTGGATTTTGTATTTGTTAAAGAAAAATGTTTTATCTTTCTTGAGTTCACGAAGAATGACAAGAGGAAGTGTACAACTGCTGGTCGCTGAATTGTTTGTTTCACAGATATGAACAGACCAAGGAATAATTTTTTGTGTTTGTTGAGTAAGGGCTACTGCGACTTGAATCCAATGTGGTAAATTGGCTTCTTTCTTCTGCGTCATTATCATTGTAGGAGTCCATACATAAGGAACTTGAATCACAGGAACACGAGTCAAGGTTTCAAGGTACTGTACATCATCACCTGTCACTTCCGCGTCCATTGCCCAAACGGCTGTTAAACCTTCCAAATTACGTTTTCCCAAAATCACAGGAAAAATACTGTTTTCAATATCGTTTAAAAGAACAGGTTTACGAATAACCCATATACACTGTTTTCCACAACGTTCACGGGTTTCTTTATCAGGAAGTGTATTACTTACTTCTAACACAAGATCAAAGGGTTCTATAACCCCTTTGGTGGTTATATCACATACATTTTGTCGAGGAAACGTAGATTTTAAAGAGCCAAGATCATCCCACCAATCTTGCTTTCCATTCAAATTCAAAAGCGTAACCTCATGATTTAATAATCGCATGAGTTCCGCAAGTGCAAATACAGTTGATGATCCACCGCCACTGAAGACGGAAAACTGAAAGTGAGCGGTAATACCTACTCTCATTCTGGTTTCTTGATGGAAGAACCTAGTATGTCTTTAGACGCATCAATTATAGTTTTTCACCACAGAGAGACGCCCATTCTTTCTGAATTTCTGGGTTGTAAGGGGAATGTCTCCACGCCATCTGTCGTGCGTGGGCTCTATACGCCTCTAAATTGTCTTTGTGAGAAGCTTGAATTAAATCATATAAGGCTCCCATTTTCTCTAAATCAGCCCCTTCGTAGCTGTAGCCAAAAGAACCCCAAGCGGAAGAAGCATTGTGAATCACAGGAACACCTGCCCAGAAGAGTTCAAACAACATATAATTGTATTCATTGTTCCATTGGTGAAGAATGAAAGTAGCAGAAGGATACTCTTTCAAAATTGTGACAATATCTTTGCGCCCGTAGAATTTGAGTTTGCCTTTCTTAAATAAATCCAATGTTGGGCAGAGTGATTCTTTGAAGAAAGGTGTGCTCATTATGCGTTCACCATTGTAGACACAGACTTCACCGTTCCAATCGGGGTGTTTGCGGAACCAACGTTCCATGGCCATAATGGGAACAAGACTAGTCTTTTGGAAACTGATATTAGGTTCCATAATAATGACTTTTTCTTGCTCATTGGCTTGTTTCGGAACCCATTGAATGCGACGTCTGCCGTCATCCGTTAAGATAGTGGGATCCCAAATATAAGGAGCTACTTTCTTTCGCTCTGTGTTTAAAGAAATATGATTCAAAGCCGAAGCATATTCATCATGTTGTTTGTAGTGAGGAGAGACCCAGACTTCATCTAATTCACCAATCACGTGATGACTGAAATTCATTCCAGGATAAAAGACAGGCGTTTCCGTATCAATATTCAAAATATTACCCAAATACAATTTACAGATTTTGGCTCCAATCATTTTCAAAAACTTTCGTAAAGAAGGGTCCAAACTCATTCCAATTTCCATATAAATTTTCACAGGAATGGGTTGTTTAATGAGGTCTTCTACACAAAGAACACGGCAACTGCGAAGTACTTCGGGAATACCTTCTAATTGTTTGGGTTTGGTATTGACTAATAAAATAGGTATCCATCCCATCGCATCAAACATCTTGTAGAAAAAATAAATATTTTGGAAGAGACCATTGGAAAAAATATTGTCATCGGTAATGGTAGCCGTGGCTAATAAAATAATGGGCCTATGTACAATCGAAGGAAGGGAAGGTATTGTTTTGAAAGGTTTGAGATCTGAACAAGGTTCAGAACCCATACGTGTCATACCAGGAAGTTGTAGTCCGTGTGGATCTTCCATACTTGTTTCATCGTAGATTTTCAGAAAGAAAACTGTCCGCGTTGGATAGAGTATGGCGAGTCCATTTTCCACAAATGAGCTCTTCCTTCGGAGCGATAGAATCGCTTTTGGAAAAGTCCCACCCGAAGTGCCCGTTCGTGAAGAAAGACTTTTAATAGTCCCCAATTTACAAGGGTACAATCTATATTTTGGATTGTCCTCTCTTATATCAACCAATTCAGTATCCGATACACTTGAGGATATCTATCCACAGAATGCTGCTTTCACCTTTGATAACTTGAATAAACGTCTAGGTATTGCTGTAAGTACTCCACAGTATTCCCTTGATATTTCTACAACTACAGGTGTGCGTATTACAGGTGGTACGTTGATAGCCAACGCGTTTGGTCTACAAAGTGTCCCTACGGCGGCTTTGATTAGCACATTACCCGCGTATGTCTTTGGTCCTGGAACAATCCCCCCCAATGCGATTGCCTCTACAGGTTCTATCGCAGGTATCAGTGTTCCTACTTCCGCATTATTCAGTACTCTTCCTACTAGCCTCTTTGCTCCTTCCACTATTCCACTCACATCTCTTCAGAGTTCGGGTATCCTCTACGCATCGAGTGTCATTGTAGATAGTTTATATGGTGATGGCTACAATATCTCCAATATTCCCTTGGCCAATATCAATGCGGATATTACAGGAAATTTCTTCAAACCCAATACCATTCCTTTGAGTTCGCTAGCGAGCACAGGTCAGATCTGGATTAAAGATGGCTTTCTAGCTGTCCCTTCTCTGAGTTCTGCTCAGCTTGTCACAAGCTCTATACAGGCCAACTATATAAGCACACAACAACTTGCGGTAGGCAATCTTACTGCGTCCTCATTGACAGCCAGTAGTATTAATTTTACAAATATTTCATCCTTTACTTTACAAACCAGTTCCATTATTGTGGGGGGTGGTGTGACGGCAGCATCGTTTACTGGAAATGGTTATGGTATAAACAATTTGAACCCTGCTGCCTTAGTGGGTGTTATTCCATCGGATAAATTTGGGTATCGTCTAATTGCTTGGAATGCGATTAACCCATTTGGTGCCTTCGAATGGGTAGCTGGAACTGTAACGTTTCGGCCTGGAGCTCCTGTGACCATCCAAGGAACCTTAAATGTCAATGGAGTTACTACATTGAATACAGTCTTTGCGAATCTGTATACAGGAAATGGTAGCGGTCTTTACAATTTAAATGCGATTTCATCCCTTTCCTTACAAAGCACAGTTACAGGTCTAGGTACTATTGGGTATGTCTCCTCAAGTCAATTACTTTCAACAGTGCGTTCTCTTTCCAGTATGATTGGAGATGTTATAGATGTAAATGAATTAACATCCAGTTTACTCGGTTTAGGTACTCTTGGATATGTCTCCACATTGTCCTTACAATCGACAGTAGAAGGGCTAGGATCTATTGGCTATATCTCTTCACCATCTCTTCTCTCTTCTCTTCAATCTACAACTATTGGTCTTCAATCAGAGCTCCTTTCGACTACCTTTGGTACAGATTCACAACTGTTATCCACTACGTTTGGTACAGATGCTCAACTGTTGTCTACTAATGCGATAATGAATCATCAATTACTGTCTACTACCTTTGGAACCGATTCACAACTGTTGTCTACTAACGCATCTGTCACCAGTCAACTGTTATCCACCACTTTTGGTACGGATGCTCAACTGTTGTCTACTAATTCAATGGTGAATTCACAAATGTTGTCTACCAATGCGATGGTCAATCGTCAATTACTGTCTACTACGTTTGGTACGGATGCTCAACTGTTGTCTACCAATTCAATGGTCAATTCACAAATGTTGTCTACCAACGCATCTGTCACCTATCAATTACTGTCCACTACGTTTGGTACGGATGCTCAACTGTTGTCTACTAATTCAATGGTCAATTCACAAATGTTG
>JACCDP010055989.1_pt1 | contig 16788 bp, 20 predicted proteins | sample 7445841 | NCBI WGS metagenome assembly JACCDP01 (sample SAMN15323441, study PRJNA562643) | freshwater metagenome | isolation source: river surface water | place: USA:Blue River Watershed | collected 2017-08-17 | reverse complement strand
GGTTTTGCCAAGCTGACTATGCTTGAAGATCTAGGATTTAGTAATACAGTTTATGGTCTAGGTGCAGGTATATTTTTTGTGGGTTATTTTCTATTTGAAGTGCCGAGTAATGTTTTGCTTCATAAAATAGGAGCGCGAGTTTGGATAGCACGCATCATGATTACTTGGGGTCTGATTGGTGCTGCAATGGCGTTCGTACAAACAGCCACACAATTTTATATATTGCGTTTTTTATTAGGCGTTGCTGAGGCAGGTTTTATCCCGGGTGTGATGTATTTTTTATCATGTTGGTTTCCCTCTGCGAGACGCGGTCGTATGATTGCATTGTTATTAGCTGCTGTTCCATTGTCTAGTGTGATTGGTGGTCCATTATCGGGTGCGATTCTCGTATCATTTGCTGGCGTCATTGGATGGCACGGTTGGCAGTGGTTATTTCTTATTGAGACTCTTCCATCTTTAATATTAGGTGCTATCGTTCTCAAAGTCTTAGTAGATCATCCTTCAGAAACTTCATGGCTTACTCGCGAAGAGGCAGAAATTGTTGCATCAGATATAGCGCAGGAAGCACAACGCAATCAATCGCATTTAGGATTTTCTAGCGCATTTAAGAGTAAGTTAGTTTGGCAATTAAGTGCTGCTTATTTTTGTATAGTTAGTGCAGTGTATGTTTTAATTTTTTGGTTGCCTACACTGATTAAACAACATGGCATTAATGATCCCGTTCAGATCGGTTGGTTGACCGCTATTCCTTACTTTGTTGCAGTGGTTGTTTCGATCATGAACAACGCGCATGCAGATAGCGTGAGAGAGCGTCGCTGGCATACTGCCATACCTTGTTTGATTACTGCAGCAGGTCTAGCTTTAAGTTGGCTACACTTTGATAGTCTTGCAATAACGATGTTGATTTTGACAGTTGCTGCAGCAGCTGCATCTACTACCCAAGCAGCATTTTGGAGTGTGCCACCTACTTTTTTAAGTGGTGCAGCAGCAGCAGCTGGTCTTGCATTGATTAATTCTATTGGCAATGTCGGTGGAATGGTAAGTACGTCGCTTGTAGGCTGGATAACAGATTTAACAGGTAATTCGCAAAACAGTTTGATTTTGTTTGCAGGTATTCTACTCATTAGTGCTTTACTAGTTCTGAGATTGCCTTCGCAGATAGTTAATCATTGATGATCAACTTAAAGAGAAATTGAATAAATTTTATTCTAAAATTTCTTTGAATATCAATTTTGATTAATTTAAATCTTCAAGCAGTGATTTTTTTCGATTGAAGACTTTGTCTGATTTCATCTGCAGTTGCTGTGCGTGCCCCAGCCTTTTCTATGCGATGTCGTGCATCTTTAACTTGCTCTAGATTGCTAACTTTATGTCCCATTGGTACATCTTCCAAACCAACACGTACATGGCCTCCACGCTTTACGATGTCGTGCACGAGGGGTAAAACTTCCGTTCCTAAACCTGCCACCATCCAATTTGCATGCGGTGCTTCTTCATTGAGTAATTCACGATATGCATCCATCGCCCATGTGCGTGGCGGAAATCCAAAGGTGAGAGTTTCTGAAAACATGAGTCTATAAATCGGCTGCGGCAGGCCAGGGTAGCACTGGGCTAGTGCTGAACCTAAGCGCATGAAAGCAGGTTCATAGATTGCAAATGAAGGATGCAGTCCGTAATGACGGCATAGCTCAAGACCATGCCGTATATGTGATTCAGGATTACTGTACAAAAAACCTTCATGACCAGTTGCTAGCGTTGCACGCGTACTGATGTGGGTAGAGCCTGGATCAACTACCGTCCATTCAAGTAAACCTCTGCTTGCCAACTTATCGACTGCTGCAAAACGCTGTTCAGCTGACATAGGTTCTTTGGCATCGACGTCACCAGTAAACGGTAAAGTGCCATAGCAAATCACATCGACCTTAGATCGCACTCGCTCAATGATTGGTGCATAAATTTCATAGGCATCACGTTGACGACCTGTTACAGGATCATAGGGATGGATATGAATGATGGCGGCACCTTCGTGTGCACATGCAATCGCTTGTTCAACAATATCGTCTTCGGTGATAGGTATCATGGGCTGCCGCTCACGAGACCATGGACCATTGAGTGCAACCTCTAGCCATACAGATGCATCTTGAGTCATGTTAATCCCTCGTCCTTATAGCCATACTTCTTTTATCTGGTTATTATATTAGCTTACTAAATGGAACGAGCACATGACCGATAAGATGAAAAATTCTCACACTACTTATATGCAAGAGTAACGATAATTTTTTAAATACTAAGTTTGTTATTGTGCTGGGCGCTCTGTACTAAATTTACCTTCTGCGCGTGCAGTTAAGTAGGCGTACAGATCAAGAATATGGGCGTTCACAGTTGGTTCGCCTTGCCATGCTGGCATTGTTATGGCCGGTTCTTTGCGATTTAATATATCGTCGATGTAAGGCTCAGTCGTTGATTTTTTTTCTGATCCTTGAGTTAAGCCATTTTCCAAACCATTTCCTAAATCATAGCGCTTCAAGACCATTTCACTAAAATGTCTTGCACTCATAGTGCGAACGATGGGTAATAGATTAGGTGCTTGTTCGCTACCCTTAGCAGATGTGCCATGGCATTGTGAGCACTTTGCTTGAAACACTCTCCAACCTGCATACAGATTAACCGCTACCGGTGCGGGTTGTAATGCACGAGCAGGTCGCGCATTGATGAATTCCATTGAACATCCAACTATTAGTAGTTGTAGCGCTGCCAATAGAACGATAGGTAACTTGCGCGCAGTAGGAGCTAATAGATACATGAATGATATTGGCATCAATAGTATGTGTGATGATGAAATGAACAAATACGGTGAATACCGTATTTTTTAAATTTGATCTTGTTATAGCGTCGAGTAGCGGTTCACTTTAGTGAACAACAGATTGCCTACTTACTTGGAATAAGTCTTGAGACCGATCAAATTAGGGTAGTTAAAATCTTTTTGTATGTGATCGCTTAAGGCTTAGTTCAAACGGGGAGTATTGAAGCGGTACTTGTTCAGCAAGGTTTGTCGCTAATGTACTGAATATTTTTTAGCTGAAGTCTAAATGTGCCAGCTTGTTGATTTGCTATGAGTACGCCAATTTCTAAAACAGAAGAAAAAATCAGTTCGGGCGCATTGACGGCTCGTCCACGAAAGCTAGCTTTGAAGTCGGTTGGTACGAAGCGATGGGTTTTCCATTCGCGTGTAGTGCTGAAGTCTGCTTGGTAAAGAGGTGATCGAGATGAGTTGTCCGTTCTTAAAACGAGTTTGACCTGTTTTTCATCTCCCCGAATGGTGATATTCAGTGCAGAGGTACACTCTGGGATTAAAATAGGGCTACGCACGGATGCAAAGCCACCGCCATTTTCGAGAGAAACCTCTCCTTCAAATATGATGCCCTCTGGATCAAAGGTAAAGCGCGACTTTGATACGCCACCCATCACATTATCGTTAACGACCCTCATTGAATTGGCGGTAACAGGATTAGTAAAATCAAGTAATTGAGCATGAGCCATGGTTGTGAGCAGTAGCTGGCTTAGTAAGGTAAGCAGCAAGCGGTAGATGCATTTTCGTTTGGTCATATTATCAGGATACACTGCGTTGTAATGTGCAATCGAGATTGAATAATAACGACATGCTCATTGTAAAAAAGATAATTTTTAACCTTGTCTTTAATCAGGCTAGTACTTGTTTTATTTTCGTCGCAATTGGTAAATTGTTTCTATTCAAATTTTTTTGAACAGAAGGAGAAATTTCATTATGAGTGAAGATCAGCGTTGCTGTGGAACTGGAACTTGTCTGATTAATGCAGACGGGTTGTGTTGGTGCGGACAAAAATGGATAGGCGATAAATTAGTTGAACCAGAGCCACTCGCTGATTTACAAGACACATCGACGAACAAATCAGATAAGTCATCTGATTGATGAAAAAACTTTATTTTAAAAAAATCATGCAGCATCGCGCTCAGCATTTATTTTTTCAACCACGTTGGTTTTTATTATTATTGGTAAGTATTACTTTTGCTATCGCTGCTCACGAGTCCTATGCTCAAGCAGCAATTTCTACAAATAAGCAATGTGAGTATGTCGTTTTAAAAACAGGCCATCCAGATGGAATTTTGAAGCAATACTGCAATCGGCAGATTGCAAAAATTATGGGTTGGCAAGGTGCTGCATGGTTGGATAGAGCAGAGCGCGAATCAGAGGAAAGAACTGATCAATTAATCGACATATTGAATTTAAAGCCCGGCATGATTGTGGGTGATATAGGCGCAGGAACTGGCCGACTTAGTTTATTGATGCTAGATCGTATTAAGCCACAAGGTCAGATGTGGGCTGTGGATGTGCAAGCAGAGATGGTTGAGCGATTGAAAGGGATTGCCCAAAAATATCCTAAGAATCAATTTAACGCAAAACAATCGACTGCGTTTTCACCTGAATTGCCAGATGCGATCTTAGACATGGCGATTATGGTCGATGTTTATCATGAGCTTGAATATCCACGAGAATTTCTTGAGGCTTTGATGCTAGCCGTTAAACCGGGTGGATTAATTGTATTTGTTGAATATAGGGCGGGCGATCCCAAGGTGCCGATTAAACGCTTACATACAATGACAGTTGCGCAATTAAAAAAAGAAGCGAGTGATGGTGGTTTGGTTTTTGAAAAAGTCGTGTCGGATTTGCCTTGGCAAGACGTTGTGTTTTTTCGTAAGCCACAGACTATAAAAAAATAGGCGAGAGGGGTTGGATTTAGGTGAAATCTATTAGTATCTGGCATTGACAAAGTGTCGCGTGGCGCTACAATTGTAGTAAATCACTTTGGGAGGCTCAATCATGGGTATGCCTGTACGAATCGATGACCGTTTGTATGAACTAGCCAAGGCGCATGCGCAAGCAGAGCGTCGTACTATTGCCGGACAGGTAGAGTTTTGGGCAATGGTTGGCAAGGCTGCTTTGGATAATCCTGACTTACCAATCGACTTTGTCCGTGATTTGCTGGTGGCTCGCGCTGAAGGTCCGGTATTGGCCACGCCTTTTGAGCCTAAAGGCAGTAGTTAATGTCAAAACAGCCCGTTCAGGTACTGCAGTCAGCAGCCTTTGCTCGAGCTTACAAAAAACTACATAAAAATCAAAAAATAGATGTAGATAACGCTGTCGAAGTCATCGTGAAATCCCCTGAAATTGGTGAACTCAAGCGTGGCGATTTAGCTGGTGTTTATATCCACAAATTTAAGAGTCAGAACCAACTTATGCTGCTTGCGTATGAATATGATCCGCAAACTCGCATGCTGCTGCTATTAGGGAGTCATGAAAATTTTTATCGCGATCTGAAGCGCTGATCATTTCAAACACTAATATTGGTGCAGTACAGATCATATTAAACGATTGTAATTACTTAGCTGGATGTTGATTCTATTAAAATATAGTCAAATTAATTTGTAAAATTTATCTCAAAATTTGTCTCTAAGGAGAAGAAATGAATGATGAGCGTATGACAAATATCTCTCACGATATTAGAACGGCAAGTGGAGATAAAGGAATAGATAGTGAAGATGAAAAAATAAAGCTTGAACGTTTGATTCGTGAGAATTTAGAAAAAATCAAAACGAGTACTCGTAAAGCTCAGAGCGATGTAGAAATTGAGCCGCCCAATAAAATTGTTTCGATTCTGACAAAAATTATTTGGTTTTTTGTTCTCTGGAGCATCCTACATTTTCTATTTGCTTAGATTAGCAAAATACCAGCCTAGCAAATGATGCGAATGTAAAATCATGAAAATAGATAAAAACTTTAACTTAAATGAATTCTTTAGCTAATTTAATAAAATTAAAATTATTTTTAGTAATTTTAATTTTTATGAACAGTCCTATGCATGCGGATCCTCTTAAGGACTATCTGTGGACTAACCGTGTCATTATTACGTTTTCAAATACTGCATCGAATAAAGAACGTCTTTTATTGAATCAACAGATTGATGCAGAAAAATGTGAATATAGGTTGAGAGATTTAGTGCACATTGATTTGATTAAGGGCTCAGACGATTACGAGCGCTTAAGGCATAAATTTGCAATAGCAGATCATCCGGAATTTAAGCTACTGCTAATAGGGAAAGATGGAAAAGAAAAGTTAAGCACAAATAGTGGCGATTTGAAGGCTATCTTCGCAGTAGTAGATAGCATGCCTATGCGCAAAAAAGAAATGCATAGCTCAAAATGCTTATCAAAAAATAATAAAGAGCATTAAGTCTAGTGACTTTTATACAAACTTTAATTCAACATCACCTAAATTTTTAAACTCAGCTTTAAATACATCGCCTTTGTCCGTAGCTTGAGCTTTAGTCAAACCGCCAGTCATGATGATTTGATCAGCTTTCAGATAATCACCTTGAGCAATAAGACGATTAGAAAGCCAAATTAAGGCATGTAATGGATTTCCCATACAATCAGAAGCCAATCCACTAGCAAGGTGTTGATTCGAGCAATGCAATTCAACACTGACGTCAGCTAAAGAAACAAGGTTTGATAAATTCATAGGCTGACCAGTAATAAATCTAGCACTGGAACTACTATCAGCTATGTTATCAATCAAAGTAAATTGATAGTTGTGATATCTCGTATCTACCACTTCTAATGCCGGCATTACTGCGCTCACATAGTTTTGAACATCATTGATCTCGCTTAATTGCGAACGAATATCTTTGCCTATTAAAAAAGCTATTTCCGGTTCAATCAGCGGATGAATAAGTTCGTCTCTGTTTAACTGCGCGGATACGGTGCTTGCATCAATCCATTGGTTGCGAAGTAGGGTGCCATAATTTGGTTCTGAAATGTTCATTTGTTCGCGCATCGCAGCGCTGGTATAGCCCAATTTATAGCCAATGATCGGCTGTGCCGAACGCTTAATATTTATTTCCTGAATCTGGTAGGCATCTTGCGTGCTTAGATCAGTAAATTGTTCAGAAATTAAATCGATTGTTTGGCCAGTTTGTTGCGCTTGAAATAAAAGCGCAGCGCTTTGTTGTATGGATGATTTCATTAATGACTTTGTTGTTATGGGTACTAAAAAATATTGAAAAATTGCCTCAATTTAAAGAGGAAAGGTAAACGTGTTTTGCATGAGTAGTTTTTTCTATTCTAATGTTATTTGTTGTTTAAAGTAGTTTTCTAATTTGAAATAAAAGATTTTCATTTCTTGGCTTGCATTAGTCCCAATTTGGGACTATGCTTTAGTTATGCGAGTAATTTCTCAAGCCAAGCTAAAAACGTTCTACACCAAACATTCCAATACAGAGCAGGCACTGAGAGCTTGGTATGACGAGGCAAAGAAAGCTCGTTGGGAAACGCCGCAACAAATTAAAGATCAATTCAGAACTGCGAGTTTCGTGGGTCACAACCGTGTTGTGTTCAATATTCTGGGAAATAAGTATCGACTTATCGTGGCGGTCGCTTACCGATTTGGAGCAATCTATATTAAATTTGTAGGTACCCATGCTGAGTACGATGCAATCGACGCTGAGACAGTAGATCAATAAATGGAAAGTCAAAAATGAAGATCAAGCCAATTCGCACCGAGGATGATTATCATACAGCGCTCAAAGCTATTGCGCCTTACTTTGATCAAGAGCCTGAACCTGACTCAATCGAAGCTGACAACTTCGAGATGTTACTGATGGTCATTGAAGCCTATGAAACGAAGATACATGCAATAGATGCACCCGATCCAGTTGAGGCGATTAAATTTCGTATGGAGCAAGCAGGCCTTACTCCTAAAGACTTGCGCCCTATGATAGGTGAGACCAATCGAGTATATGAAGTTCTAAATTACACACGACCATTGACGCTGCCTATGATTCGTCGTCTGAATGCTTCACTTGGAATTCCTGCAGATGCATTAATTGGCGAGTCCAAGCTTTGTCGAAATAAATCTCAAAAAAGTACAACGGCAGCTAAATCGAAGTTGATTAAGAATACAAAGATTTCAAATGCGGGTAAACAGAAAGTGATGAAATCAACTAAGCGAATTACGAGTAAGGCATCCGCTCGTTAAGTAATTATGGCGTGATAAAAATAAAAAACAATCTTGCATAATAGTTAATCTCAATTGTCAATAAATGACTTTGAGTGTCGTTTGAATTAAAAAAATAGAAAGATTAATCGTCATGCTATGTATTAAAAATATAACGAAATTGTAACCAAAAAATCATAGAAATCTCTAAAATTATTATTGGGCATGGTGCTCAAATAATTTTAAGAAAGGTTTGTGATGAAAAAAACTATTCAATTATTGATTACCACTTTATTCTTTACCTTAGCTTCAACGGCAGTTTTAGCTAACGATAAAGGTGTTGATACCAAACAAATTTTCAGTAATGACAAAGCCTCTGGAGTTATTATTACTATGCAGCCAGGTGCATCTCTTCCAAGTGTGGCTAGACCTGGCGCTAGAGCAGTCTATTTTATAAAAGGCGGTAAATTAGAGCGCATTTACGCTGACGGTAAAATTGTAAAAAAAGAATATAAAGATGGTGAAACCGCATTCCTAGATAAACCTGAAGATCAAGAAGCTTATGCAATCAAAAATGTAGGAAAAACTGTTTTCAAAGCTTACACTGTAACTATTAAATAAATTGATTGTTGAAAGTCCTTGATGAATAACTCGAGGACTTTCTTATTTATTGACTGTGTGATTTGATGAAAGCTTGCGACTAGCTAGATTCTAGGTAAAAATTATTCTAACTAGCTATAAATAAATTTTTTGTAGCAAAGTGACTAAAGTTTGAACTTGGTTTGGTGTAAGTTTAGATCCAACGTTCATTTCGAGTTCTTTGGCGGTTACTTCGGCCTCCATCATAAGAGCTTCTCCTTCATCGGTAGGATGTATACCGACAGCTCGTCCATCATGAGGATGTGGTTTACGCTCAATCAGTCCGCGCGTTTCAAGTATCTGAATCAGCCCCACTAAATTTGGCGGCAAAATGTTAAGCGCTGCACACAATTGTCTTGATGTCACACCTGGGTTATGAACTACAACGGACATCACTGAGAACTCTACAGGCTTTAAGTCATAAATCGCCATCTGCTCTAAGAATTCTCCAATCACAGCTAAGGCAGCACGCCGCGCATTGTAGCCAATTAAGCTTTCGAGGTAACTAGTATCGACATCATCGACTGCTGGTATAGTTTTTTTCATGGGTCTTGGAATAATTTTTTTGATGATCTTATGAAGCTATGTTTTTTTATTTTTTGGCTGCGCCTAAATAAGTATCGATCACTCGTGGGTCTTCTGCTAATTTTGATGCTTCGCCTTGCAAACTAATTTCACCCATCTCAAGCACATATCCATAGTCTGCTACTGCAAGAGCCGCTCTCGCATTTTGTTCAACTAAAACAATAGATACACCTGTTTGACGAAGCATTTCAATGATGTTGAAAATTTCTTTGACGATCAGAGGAGCTAAACCTAAGCTGGGTTCGTCTAACATTAATAGTGAGGGACGCGACATAAGTGATCGACCTACTGCTAGCATTTGTCGCTCACCACCAGATAAAGTGCCGGCTTCTTGTGATCTACGTTCTTTCAAGCGTGGGAATAAATCGAAGATATCATCAATACGACTTCGCCATTGTGTATTACCTAGACGCATTTGACGATAACCACCTAGCATTAAATTATCTTCTACTGTCATTGTGCTAAACAGTTCACGATTTTCTGGCACCAATGAAATGCCTTCTAATACACGCTCTTCCAATGTTAATTCGTTGATAGATTGGCCATTGAATTCGATCACGCCCTCAGAAGGCAGGACTCCCATTAAACAATTGAGTAATGTTGACTTACCAGCACCATTCGGTCCAATGACCGTGATTACATTGCCTTTTGCTAAATCTAAATTGAGTCCGTGTATCACCTGTGCTTTGCCATAACTAGCACGTAGTTGTTTAACATTCAGAATGGGTGGTGTCATGTTAGTGCTCCATACCTAAGTAGGCTGCACGAACAGCAGGACTTGCTTGAATTTCTGAAGGAGTTCCTTGCGTGAGTAGGGTACCAAATTCCATCACCACTAAATGATCACAGACGTTCATTACTAAATCCATGTCATGCTCTACAAGCAAAATACTCATCCCCTCATTTTTTAATTGGCGAAGAATCTTGATGAGTTCTTGTTTTTCTTTATGGCGCAGACCGGCTGCTGGCTCATCAAGTAATAGAAGCGCAGGATCGCAGCAAAGAGCGCGCGCAATTTCCATTAATCTCTGCGGACCCATTGCTAAATTTCCGGCTAATTCATGTAAATACTGTCCCATACCAATTCGCTCGAGTTGTTGTTGAGCCTCTTTCATGAATCGTTGCTCTTCATTTTTATTAGTTCTCAGCATTGAAGAAATGACACCGCAATGACCTCGTGTATAAGCACCTAAAGCTACGTTTTCTAAGACCGTCATGTCGTTAAGCATTTTGACGTGCTGAAAAGTACGTGCCATACCTTGACGTGCAATCACTCTTGAGGGTGCGGCTGAAATATCTTGGCCTCTATAAAACACTTGACCGGTGGTTTTAGGCATCACGCCGGTAATCAAGTTAAATGTTGTAGATTTTCCAGCACCATTGGGACCAATGAGTCCTACAATTTGTCCGGCATGAATATCAAAACTAATGTCGTTGACAGCAGTCAGTCCACCGAACTGTTTACGAATTTTTTCAACCTTCAATACCAACTCACCCAACGCTGGTTTGGTTCTAGTGCTTAAAGGTTTTGCATCATGCCAATCTATTTTGCGAGGTGGGCTGGGTAGTTTGTTTGCCACTAAAGACCATATGCCATTCGGTAAATATTTGAGAACTAAAACCATGGCAATACCAAAGACAATCACTTCATAACTACCACTTGTTCCAATCAATGCAGGAAGAGCTACTTGTAGATAATCGTCTAATAGTTTGATAAGACCCGCACCAACAAAGGCACCCCATACATAACCCACACCACCAATTACCGCCATGAACAAATACTCAATTCCCATCTTTAAGCCAAATGCAGACGGGTTCACAGTTCGCTGAAAGTGAGCCATCAACCAACCTGCTACTGATGCAAAAAGTGCTGCAATTAAAAAGATTGTGACTTTGTAGCGAAAGGTATTAATTCCCATAGCTTCCGCCATGAGTGAGCCAGCTTTGAGAGAGCGAATCGCGCGACCTGCTCGTGAGTCCAATAGATTTAACAATGCAATGGCGGCTACAATCAAGATTGTCCAGGTGAGTACAAAGAACATACGACCCTGACCAATATCAACGCTACCTAGCGATAAACTTTTGAGACCTAGTAAGCCATCGTATTTGCCTAGCTCGTCTAAATTGCCCATGAGGTAATACAGCGATAAGCCCCATGCAATAGTGGCGAGTGGTAAATAGTGTCCAGACATGCGCAATGTGATGGTACCTATTACCAATGCACTTATAGCGGTAAGGCCTAGTCCAATAAATAGTGTGATCCAAGGCGAGATGCCTGTGTTTAAGGTGAGCCACGCAGTTGTGTAGGCACCAATACCAACAAAGGCAGCTTGACCAAAGGAAGTAAGTCCGCCCACGCCAGTGAGCAGAACCAAGCCTAAACATACCAAAGCATACAGACCAATGTAGTTGAGTTGAACAATCCAGAAGTCGGGTAAAGGTAAGAGTGCAATGGCAGGGATCGAAACCGCTAGTAAAGATATAAAAATTTTTTGTTTATTCATCTCAGTGTCCCTCATCTGCATGGCCACTGCGTAAAGAACGAATGAGTAAGATCGGCAGTATCAAAGTGAAGACGATCACTTCTTTAAATGCACTAGCCCAGAATGCACCAAAGGCTTCAATGATGCCTACGACAAGTGCTCCTAAGAGTGCGCCTGGGTAGCTTGCAAGTCCAGCGATTACGGCTGCCACAAAACCTTTTAGACCAATTAAAAATCCAGAGTCGTAAAACATAGTAGTGGTAGGGCCAATGAGTAAACCTGATAAGGCACCGATTAAGGCGGCCATCAAAAATACAAGTTGGCCTGATGTATGACTAGTGATACCCATTAGACGAGCACCAGTGCGATTGACCGCTGTAGCGCGTAAAGCTTTACCGCTTAATGAGCGTTCAAAATAAAGCCATAACATCACGATGAGTGCCAAGGTTGAGATCAGAATAATGATCGCTTGACCAGATAACGTGACTGAACCGATTGCAAAGCGATCATCCCAAAATGATGGATTGCGAAAGCCTTCTGCACCAAAAAATAATAAACCGAATCCAGTCATTGCAAAATGCACTCCGACCGAAACGATAAGTAAGACTAATGGGGTTGCATCCTCTAAGGATTGGTAGGCAACGCGGTAGATCAATGGGCCAAAGGCTGTCACGATGGCTACACTTATTATTGCCTGCAACCATAATGGGAACATTTGTGGTGCTACCCAAATAGTAGTAAGTGATATGAACAATGGAAAAACAAGTATCTTGAAAGCGGAACGAACAGCGCGTGATACATTGTGGTGATGCCGCCAGCATGCAATCAACTCTATACATGCAGCCACAAATGCAAGAATTAATAGCAACCAAACAGTGCCTGGTGTTTTACCAGATTGAAGCATAGCCAGAGTTAAAGCACCGTAGGCTACAAATTCTCCCTGAGGGATAAAGATCACACGCGTGACCGTGAACACTAATACGGTGGCTAATCCCAATAGGGCATAGATAGCGCCATTAGTGATTCCGTCTAATAGGAGAATACTGGCGATAGAGAAGTCCATGAAATTTCCGATTTAAAAACACAACTTGCAACGGACGAGTTCTATTTCAAAGAACGTCACCCACATCGACCGAGTGTGATTTTTATTCAACCTTGAACTTACCATCTACTACTTTGGTCATTACGCCAGTTTCTATTGTGTATCCCCAATGGTCTGTAGGTGTCCAGTTCATCACGCCGTGTGCAAACACAGTACGTCCCATTGTTTCCAAGCTGTCTCGAATAGCACTCCGAAATTCAGCTGTACCGGGCTTAGCTTTTTTCAGTGCTAAAGGAATGGCTTTCTCCATTGCGACTTGGAAGTCATAGGCATGACCTGCAAATTGATTACGTGAGTTGGCACCAAATTCATTTTCAAACTTCTGAACAAAATCTAAAGCTAATTTTTTAGATGGATGGTTGTCAGGTAATTGATCACCCAACAAAGCTGGACCTGAAACAACGAAAGTACCTTCAACAGATTTTCCGCCTAAGCGTGATAAATCGGGTGTGGCTGCCGCGTGTGTTTGATAAACCTTACCTTTATAGCCACGCTCTACCAAACCTAATTGAGGCATTGCAGCTCCAGAACCAGAAGCGACTACGAGGATGGCGTTTGGGTTAGCGGAAGTTAACTTGATTGCTTGTGGTGTCACGCTTGTATCAGTACGTGCAAAGCGTTCAATGCCTACTAATTTAATGCCAGCTTTATCAAGTTCAGGGCTAATAGCATCTAACCATTGCTGGCCATATGCATCGGTGTAGCCTAAGAAACCAACAGATTTCACACCTTGTTTTTTCATGTGCTCAACTAAAGCATGAGCCATTACGGAATTAGATTGAGCTAAACGAAATAACCACTTGTCTTTACCAGGCGGCAAACCAACGGGTGAGCCAGCGACTTGAGTAGTACCGGCTTCAGAAGTAATTTCAGTCATAGCTGCTGCAACTGCTGTAATGGATGAACCATAGATAACGTCAACTTTGTCTTCTTTTACAAAGCGTCGAGCGTTAGAAGAACCTTTACCTGGATCAGTAGCATCGTCTAAAACTATCAAGGTGATTTTTTCACCAGCAATGGTTTTCGGAAAAAGCTGAAGTTGCTTTTGCATAGGTATACCAAGACCAGAGCCCGGACCTGTCAGTGAGAGGCTGACACCAATTTTGATGTCGGCTAATGCATTGGTGCTTGTCAAAGCTGTGAAGGCTAAAGCTAGCAGGGTTTTTTTATTTTTCATAATCGTCTCCTCGAAGGGTTATTTCTAGCTAAGGGAAAAAATGACAGCAAAAAATGTGAGTGAGTTAACTGCAAAGCTCTTTGATATCGGGGGGGATAGGAATAGCTTTGATGCGATTGACATCTTCTGAGTGTTTTATACAAAAAGCACGCACTTCAGTTCCCTCACAAATTATGGTGTCGCCGCGCATCACTATGTGTTTATGGATGAATGTTTTTTCGCGCCACTCTTCTACATTTGTATGTATCTGTAGCGTTTCTCCATAAGTGGCGGGACGACTGAACTTAGTGTTAATTTCCAATAGCGGTGTGCCAATGATGCCGGTAGTTTTTACTAATTCACGCCAAGGTTGAACACCACATTTGATAAAGAAGTTGAGTGATGAAGCATCCATCCATTTTGAAAAATTAGGAAAAAATACGATGCCAGCGGGATCACAATCGCCGAACATGACTTCTACTTCATATACAATTGTTTTACTCATTTCTTTCTTTCAGTGATTTAATCTGGAGCCATACTCACGTATTAGGATTTTCAATTAACAAAGCAATACCTTGGCCACCACCTACGCAAGCACTTGAAATGCCATAGCGCTTGCCACTGCGTGCTAATTCACGTGCAAGAGTGATGGTGAGTCGAACTCCCGTTGCGGCCAAGGGGTGACCCAAAGCGATGGCACCGCCATTTACATTTAGCAAGCTTAGATCGAGATCAAGTTCACGACTTACAGCCAAAGTTTGTGCGCCTTGAGCTTCATTGATTTCAAAGCGACTAATGTCGGAGAGTTTCAAGCCTGTGCGGGACAACAGTAGACGAATAGCAGGTGCGGGACCTATGCCCATGATTTCGGGAGGAACGCCTGCTACTGCTGCAGCAACAACGCGTGCCATGGGTTTTTTGCCTTTAGCTTTGGCGTAAGCGCCAGAAGTTACGACGCAGGCTGCTGCTGCATCTACTAAGGCTGAACTGTTACCACCTGTTTGAACGCCTCCTTCAAACACAGCTCTTAGCTTAGCTAGTACATCAATTGGTGATATACGTGGATGTGTGTCTTGAACTAATTCGGTGACCTTGCCTTGCAGTTTGATGCCACGTGATTGGTAGCCCTCAAGCTCGAATTTTTCATTGATGACCGATACGATTTCGCCAGCCAAGAAACCAGATTGTTGAGCAGCCACTGCTTTAGCAAATGAGTCTGAAGCGAATGCGTCAACTTCTGCGCGCGAGATGCCGTATTTTTTCGCTAAGTTTTCAGCTGTTTGAATCATGTTGATATTAGCAGCTGGGTCAATCAAGGCTTCCCACATATAGTCTTTGAAACCGACGGGTGCACCTAGTTTGAAGCCAGTACGGTGATCGAAAGCTGCTATTGGATTGCGAGTCATATTTTCGCTGCCCACTACCAATGCTGCATGAGCAGCACCGGATTGAATGTGTTCTCCTGCTTGACGGAATAGCTCAAATCCTGTGCCGCAAATACGTTGCGCCATTAGAGCAGGTACTTCAACAGGCACGCCCGCATACAAACCAATATGACGAGGTAAGAAGAATTGATCAAAGTCGCCAGGCGCCATATTGCCCGCGATCACAGAGCCAATATCAGAAGCGGGAATGTCAGCACGTTTGAGAGCTTCGCGGGCGACTTTAATTCCTAAATCAGTAGGGGAGATATGACCTAAAGCACCACAGTAATCCACCATCGGTGTGCGCACACCTTCATACATCCACACGTCATCAAAGGCGTTAAAAAATCCAGAGAAGCTCATAGCGATTCTTTCAAAAATATTTAGACTGATGGCTTCAAAATGAAATGCAATCGATCTTCATGTAAAGCTGCAACGGTATCTGCGCGATGAGATAAAACTGCGCGCTGATTGATGGATCCTTTGTCTGTAATTTCACCTTTATCGATAGTGGGTGGTTCAGACAGCAAGCACATGCGTGCAATACGATTGGAGCTACCAGTAGCGATGTGTGCTAATTCATCTATCAGGCTTTGGAATTTTGCTAGTACTGGTTCACTACTTAAAACATCAGCTAATGGAGTTTCAGCTGGAAGGTGAGTTAAATTTCGAATCGCTGGTGTTGGGAACACCATAGCGCCTACTTCTTTTAAATTAATACCAGTTATTACAACATCTTGAATATAGGGAGCACCAGCCGCGATTATTTTTGCACGCAAAGGACCCACGCTTACAAACGTTCCAGTTGCAAGTTTGAAGTCCTCTGCAATGCGGCCATCAAATTTGAGGCCTAAATGTAGATCTGTTTCATCAATCCATTTGACAGCATCACCCGTGCAGAAGAAGCCTTCATCGTCAAAGGCTTCAGCTGTTTCTTTAGCATTACGCCAGTAACCAGGTGTGATATTGGGGCCGCGATAACGAACTTCTGTTTTGCCTCCCATATCGACTAGTTTCAATTCCATTCCTGGTGTTGGTAAACCTAAATCGCCAGCACGAACGTTAGGATTGGTGACAAAAATACTAAAGGGGCCTGACTCGGTCATACCAAGACCTGTTGTCATAGCGATGCGTTCACCAATTTCGCGTTCTTGTGATTCATACAGGCTGTCCCAAATTGGTTGCGCTAGTGAGGCACCTGCATAGAAAAACATTTGTGCGCGAGATAACAAGGTTTTTCTTAGTATTGAGTCAGTCTTCATAGCATTGGCTATGGCTTCAAATCCCGTTGGTACATTGAAGTAAACCGTTGGTGCAATTTCTCTTAGATTTCTTAGTGTTTCATGCATAAGAGCGGGAGTAGGTTTTCC
>JACCDP010206788.1_pt1 | contig 16789 bp, 8 predicted proteins | sample 7445841 | NCBI WGS metagenome assembly JACCDP01 (sample SAMN15323441, study PRJNA562643) | freshwater metagenome | isolation source: river surface water | place: USA:Blue River Watershed | collected 2017-08-17 | reverse complement strand
GGGGTAACTATCGAGCATCGCGGCTACACTTCTCTGGGGATACGCGGAACTGAAACTGCCCGAACGCTTCAATTATCGATCAATCATATAAGCCACTTAACTGCAATACTATTTCACTAGTTCCACCCATGGTCATCGACTCCGCGGCCATGAACTTCAGCGCGGCAAATGCCGATCGTATCCTCGCCGAATGAGCTCCCGCACCGCGCCGCCCACTGCATCGGGAATAGACACCGGCACCTGCCAGCCGCGCGCCGGATAGATCCGGAGACGTTCGGCGTCGCCGACGAGTTCGTCGATGAGGTCGGACAGCGAGCGGCCCGGGGCGAGATCTCGTCCGAACGGCACGCGGGCGCCCGCGAATCCCACGCTCACCTCCGGCCAGTGGATGGCCAGCGTGGCGCGGGCGCGGGCGAGCATGTTGGGCTTGGCGACCACGATGAGGGAGCGCACGCCGCGGGCCTCGAGGAGCGGCCGGGCGAGGCGGATGTTGTCGGCCGTGTTGCGCGCGTGCGGCTCGACCACGAGCGCCGACTCCGGCAACCCCAGCGCGAGGGCGCGCTCGGCGAAGGCGCGGGCCTCGCCTTGCGGAAAGCGGCCTTCGGTGAAGTTGCCGCTCGCGCCGGAGAAACAGACGAAGCGCACCTGCCCGGCGCGGAACAGCTCCACGCAACGGTCGGCCACGCGCACATCGTAGCTCCCGAGCCCGAGCGCGGCGTCGGCCGGCGACGGCTCCTCGTGCGCCGCCTGCCAGTCCCAAAGGATCCGCGCGAGCGCGAGGTCACCGGGCGAAACCACGTTTTCCCCGGAGATCGTCATGGAAAGATGTTCACGGAGCGAACGCTCCCAGGAAGGACAAACACTCGAAGGATTTCCTCGGGGCTCATGGAGGGACGGCGAAAAGTCGGACGGAAAACGGCGCGATGGCGAGCACGCGGGAGCTGGACGGGATCGCCCGTGGCAGACGCTTATGGGCAAACCGCGAACCCATGCCACCGCGCCCACCTTCGCCCAGACTCTGGCTGACGAGACGTAGGGCAGCCTCCGCAGGTCTTTTCGCCCTTTGCTGGCTAACGCCCGTCAGCCGCTGAATTCGGCCTGCCAGCCGTAGGCTTGTGCAGACGCTAAGGCCATCCGTCGCCAAGCCTATGGGGGGCATCCTTCGCCTCAGATCGTGTTTCGACATCTCGAGGCTGGCTTGCCCTCCGTAGGCTTGGCGAAGGATGGCGGAGAGGGGGGGATTCGAACCCCCGGTACCCTTGCGGGTACACGTGATTTCCAATCACGCACATTCGACCACTCTGTCACCTCTCCGGGTGTGCCTTCCGGGGACTTCGGAAGCCCCCTTCAGCTGGACGAAGGGCCAAGGAAGGTCGCCGGTCTCGCGACGGTCAACCGCAAATCCGAGCGGCGGCGGTGACATCAGACGTGCGCGCGGCATGGACTGTCCGGAGCCGCACTCCGTTGTCGCGACCCGCGCGTGGCGACCTACTCTCGCACCATGCGAACCGCCCCCCTGCCCCGCCTGCTGCCGCTGCTGCTCGCACTCGCCGTACCAGCGTCCGCCGCGGCGCCGTCGCCCTGGCCCGAGGTCACGCGCGAGAACAAGCCGTGGACGCGCTGGTGGTGGCCGGGCAGCGCGGTGGACCGCGCGAGCCTCACGGCCCAGTTGGAAAAGCTCGCCGCGGCGGGAATCGGCGGCGTGGAGATCACGCCCATCTACGGGGCCAAGGGGGCAGAGCCGCGCTACCTGCGGTTCCTGTCGCCCGAATGGATGGCGATGCTGGAGCACACCGGCCGCGAGGCGCGGCGCCTCGGGCTCGGCGTGGACATGGCTACGGGGACGGGCTGGCCCTTCGGCGGACCGTGGATCGACGAGGCCCACGCGCTGCAGCGCGCGGTGCTCCGCGACGGCAGGCTGACGGGCGAGCCCGGCCGGATGATGGTGAAGCGCGCGGCCCCGGGCGGCGAAGGGCTCGTGGTGGACCCGTTTTCGACCGAGGCGCTGGCGCGTTACCTGGAGCCGTTTGAACGGGCCTTCGCCGGGTTTCCGCGCGACCTGGTGCGCGGTCAGTTCCACGACTCCTTCGAGTACTTCAACGCGAGCTGGACCTCCCGACTGCCGGAGGCGTTCCGCGCGATGCACGGCTACGACCTCCAGCGGTTCGCGGCCGAGCTCGCCGCCCGCCACCCGGCCGAAGTCACGACGATCGACCGGGACACGCTCGCGCGCGTGAAGGCGGATTACCGCGAGACGCTCGGTCGTCTGCATCTCGATTACCTGCGCGCGTGGGTCGCGTGGTCCCGCCGCCAGGGCTGGATCGTGCGCAACCAGTCGCACGGCGCGCCGGCCAACCTGCTCGACCTGTACGGCGCGGTCGACGTTCCCGAGACCGAGATCTTCGGCTCGACGCCCTTTCCGCTCCCCGGGCTCCGCCGCGAAGCCGACGAGGTGCGCCACGATCAGGACCTGCCGGAACCACTCGTGGTGCGCATGGCCTCGTCGGCCGCCCACGTGATGGGCCGGCCACTTGCCTCGAGCGAGAGCGCCACCTGGCTGCGCGAGCACTGGAAGGAATCGCTCGCCTACGTGAAGCCCGAGCTCGACCGCATCCTCGCCGAAGGCATCAACCACATCTTCTACCACGGGACGGTGTTCTCGCCGCAGGACGCGCCCTGGCCCGGCTGGCTGTTCTACGCCTCGACGCAGTTCAACCCGAACAACACCTGGTGGCAGGACTTCACGGAGCTGAACCGCTACGTCGCCCGCGTGCAGTCGGTCCTGCAGGGCGGCCGGCCCGATAACGACGTCCTGCTCTACTGGCCGGCGGCGGACGTTTGGGATAACGCCGACGGACTCGCGCGCATGCTCACCGTGCACCACGTCGGCTGGCTCACCGAGGAACCGGTCGGCCGGCTGGCGCGGAAGCTCGGCGCACGCGGCCACGCCTTCGACTACATCTCCGACGACCAGCTGGCAGCGACGCGCGCGGAGAACGGCGTGCTCGTGACGCCCGGCTCGCGGCATGCGGTTTTGGTGGTACCCGCGGCCCGCCGGATGCCGGTGGCGACGCTGCAAAGGATCGCGGAACTCGCGAAGGCAGGCGCCCGGGTGATCTTCGAGCAGTTGCCCGAGGATGTGCCCGGCTACGGCCGCCTCGCGGAACGCCGCGCGCAGTTTCAGGCCGCGCTGGCGGCCGCGAAATCGGCCGGTGTCACCGTGGCGGCCGACGCGGCCGCCGCGCTCGCACCGCACGCGCGCCGCGAAATGTTCGCCGACGCCGGCTTGAATTTCGTCCGTCGCGCAACGGCGGAAGGCCACGATTACTTCTTGGTCAACCTCACTGCGCGCCCGTACCGCGGCTGGACGCCGATCGCGGACGCCGGGAGCCTGCGCGTGATGAACCCCCTCGACGGCAGGACGGGCCTTGCGCCCGCACGGAGCGCGGCGGCCGGCAGTCGGGAGTTCCTGCTCCACCTCGAGCCGGGTGAGTCGCTGATCCTGCGCGCCACGCGGGTCGCCGCGCCGGAGGAAAAACCATGGCTCGTGCATGATCCGGCGGGCCCGGCGGTGGCGCTGAACGGCACGTGGAAGGTGGAGTTCGCGGAAGGAGGACCTGAGCTGCCGGCCGCCTTCACGACGAACGAGCTGAAGTCGTGGACCACGTTGGGCGGCGAAGCGGCGCAACGTTTCGGCGGCACGGCGCGGTACACGCTGGAGTTCGAGGCACCCGCGCTCGCGGCCGACGACTGGCGGCTGGACCTGGGCGACGTGCGCGAAAGCGCGCGCGTGAGCCTGAACGGCCGGCCGGCAGGCACGGCTTGGAGCATGCCCTTCCGCCTGCCGGTCGGCGCGCTGCTGCGCCCCGGCCGCAACCGCCTTGAGATCGAGGTGACGAACCTCGCCGCCAACCGCATCCGCGACCTCGACCGTCGGAAGGTGGACTGGAAGGTGATGCGCGAGATCAATTTCGTGAACATCAACTACAAGCCCTTCGACGCGGCGGGCTGGCCGCTCGCGCCCTCGGGCCTGCTCGGACCCGTGACGATCACTCCCCTCCGCGCGACCCGCCCGTAGCCGACGCGAAGAGGGGAAGAACTCCCGAGCAGCCGCTTTACACGCGGCGGGAAGGGCGCGAGTTTGCCCCATCATGGCCACGCCACCGTTCCACTATCAGGATCCGTTCCCGCTGGGGCCCGACGCGACCGAGTACCGGCTGCTCTCCAAGGAAGGCATAGGCACAACGACCTTCGAGGGCCGCGAAATCCTCAAGATCGCCCCCGAGGCCCTCGCGTTCCTCGCGCAGCATGCGTTCCACGATATCTCGTTCTACCTGCGCCCCGACCACCTGCGGCAGGTCGCCGCCATCCTCGACGACCCCGAGGCCTCGGCCAACGACCGCTACGTCGCCCTCACCCTGCTGAAGAACGCCGAGATCGCGGCCGAGGGCATCCTGCCCATGTGCCAGGACACCGGCACCGCCGCCATCGTGGCCAAGAAGGGCCAGGAGGTATGGACTGGCGCCAACGACGCCGAGTGGCTTTCGCGCGGCGTGCACGAATGCTACACGCGGGAGAACCTCCGCTACTCGCAGACCGCGCCGCTCGACATGTGGCGCGAGGTGAACACCGGCACCAACCTGCCCGCTCAGATTGACCTCCACGCGGCCGAGGGCGCGAAGTACGAGTTTCTCTTCGTCGCCAAGGGCGGCGGCTCCGCGAACAAGATGTACCTGTTCCAGGAGACCAAGGCCCTGCTCAACCCGAAGAGCTTCGAGAAGTTCGTCTCCGACAAACTCCCGCTCCTCGGCACCTCGGCCTGCCCACCCTACCATCTCGTGTTCGTCGTCGGCGGCACCAGCGCCGAGTCCTGCATGAAGGTCCTCAAGCTCGCCTCCGCCCGCTACCTCGACGCCCTCCCCGTCACGGGCAACGAGCACGGCCGCGCGTTCCGCGACCTCGCGATGGAGGAGAAGGTCCTCCAGATCGCGCGCGCCACCGGCATCGGCGCGCAGTTCGGCGGCAAGTACTTCGCCCTCGACGTCCGCGTCGTGCGTCTCCCCCGCCACGGCGCCAGCTGCCCCGTTGCCATGGGTGTCTCGTGCAGCGCCGACCGCAACGCCCGCGCCAAGATCACGCGCGACGGCATCTTCCTCGAAAAACTCGAGACCAGCCCGGGCCGTTTCATCCCCGCCGCCAGTCGGCTGTGGAAGGACGACTCCATCGTGCGCATCGACCTCAATCGCCCGATGCGCGAGATCCTCGCCGAACTTTCCCGGCATCCGGTCACCACCCGCGTCTCCCTCACCGGACCGCTCATCGTCGCCCGCGACATCGCCCACGCGAAGCTCAAGGAGCGCCTCGACGCCGGCCACGGCCTCCCGCAGTACCTGAAGGACCACCCAGTCTACTACGCCGGCCCCGCCAAGACGCCCACCGGCTACGCCTCGGGATCGTTCGGCCCCACGACCGCGGGCCGCATGGACAGCTACGTCGATCTCTTCCAGGCGAATGGCGGCTCCCTTGTGATGCTCGCCAAGGGCAACCGCGGCCCCGCGGTCACGCAGGCCTGCAAGAAGCACGGCGGCTTTTACCTCGGCAGCATCGGCGGCCCCGCCGCCATCCTCGCCAAGGAGAACATCCGCAAGGTCGAGCTCCTCGAACATCCCGAGCTCGGCATGGAGGCCGTCTGGCGCATCGAGGTGGAGGACTTCCCCGCGTTCATCCTCGTCGATGACAAGGGCAACGACTTCTTCGTGAACGGCTGCGGCGCCTGCCTGCCGACGAAGGCCTGAACAAGTAACGCGCGACGGCCCGCGCCCTCCAGTCGTCAGCCTCCCATCACCGTCACCACGACCTCGCGCGCGTGCGGGGCGTGGCGGTGTTCCCACAGGAAAATACCCTGCCACGTGCCGAGCAGCAGGCGGCCGCCGCCGACCGGCACCGTCTCTGCCGTGCGCGTCAGGGCCATCTTGACGTGCGAAGGCATGTCGTCGGGGCCCTCAGCCGTGTGGGTGAAATCGGGGTCATCCGCGGGCACCAGCCGGTCCAGCCAGCGCTCAAGATCTCGCCGCGCCGACGGGTCGGCGTTCTCCATGATCACCAGTGAGCAACTGGTGTGACGGCAGAACACGCTCGCGAGCCCGGTCCTTACTCCGCTGCGCGCCACTTCGGCCGCCACTGGTTCCGTGATCTCAAGAAGCCCGGCGCCACGCGTCGGCACGCGAAGGATCGCCTGATGGATGGCCATTGCGCGGGACCGCCGGGAGCGGGATCGGCCGGGCGGCCGCTCAGAACTTCACGTTCACCGCGGCGCCCACGGCGCCCACGCGGCGGATCTGCTCGTAAAGCTGTTCCTCGGAAAGGCGGGTCGCCGCGCGCTCGGTGGTGCGCATCGCGTTCTCGACGGAAGCCATGGAAACCATCGCCGTCAGAATGCGCGATCCGCGGCGATCGGCCGGCGGCGTCATCTGCCGCAACGGCTCGACGGCAACCCGCGAGGCGGGAGCACGCGCTTCGAGTCTGGTGGCTCCCCCCAGCAAAGCACCGGAGGACAGCGGCTCGGACTGCGCCATCAGCAGCGATGACTGCGCCTCGAGGGAGAGCGGTACGGACGAAACGAACAACGGCCGGTCGGCCTCTCGCTCGGCCGACGCAAAGGTGGCGGCAGAGGCGCTCGGGTTAGGCGCGGTTTCCGCGGACTCGGCCGGGACGCCCGCCACCGGAGCGGCGGGGATCGCCGCGACGAACGATGGCGCCGAAGCTGACAACGGGGCGTCGACCTGGGCTACGGACGGAGTCTCGGGACCGACCACCGACGACTGGGCCATCTGCGCGACCACGGCGGATGAAGGGACGTCGGCCGGCGCGGAAACGCGATCGGAGCCCGACCGGAGCCCGAGATAGGCGACGCCCAAGGCGACGGCCGCGCCGAGCGGAAGAGGGTGGCGACGAAGCCCCGCCACGATGCTGCCAAGAGACCAGCCCTGCCACCACGGCCGCTTTTCCACGAGCGCCGCGAGCTGCTTTGCACGGAGTTGACGGTCGAAGTCGGCCCAGAAGACCTCGGGCGGCCGCTCCGCGCGCTTGAGGCGCAGCAGGTCCTCGAGGGAAACCGGGCGTTTGCCGTCGCGGTTCATCGGCGGATGTAGGGCTGCAACTCCGCCTGCAGCTGCTGCTTCGCGTAGTGGAGCCGGGAACGCACGGTGCCCACCGAACATTCCATGATGTCGGCGATCTCCTGGTGGCTGAGGCCCTCAATTTCGAACAAAGTCACCACGGTACGATGCTTGATAGACAGTTTTTGCAGCGCATCGTTCAATTTTTCCTGAAGTTCACGGACGAACGATTCGCGATCGGCTCCCGTCGTATCCGTAAGCGCATCAATGATTTCCTTTGAAACCGGCTCGTCGGAATCGATCCGCTCCAGACTGAAGAACGACCGAAGGCGCGCCTTCCGGAGGTGGCTGAGGGTGGAATTGACCGCGATCCGGTAGAGCCACGTGAAGAACGAGGACTGGCCCTGGAAGCGTTGGATGGACTGAAACGCCTTGATGAACGTGTCCTGCGTGAGGTCAGCGGCGTCCTCGCGATTGGAACAGAGGTTGTAGACGATGCCGAACACGCGCTCGCGGTAGCGCAGGATCAATTGGTCAAAGGCCGCGACGTCACCGGCGTGGACGCGCCGCACGATCGCCATGTCGGCATCGGCCTCCTGGAGGCGCTCCGGCGTCGCCACCAGCGCCTTTCCCATGACTTTGGCCGCGTCAGTCACATCGCTAACGAACGTCGCGCCCCGCGGCGGCGCAAACGGAAAAACCACTCGCGTACGCAACGGGGTCAGGGCGTTCGATGTTTCCAAGCCGGTCCCAAACCAGGATTGTCACAACGAACGCCCCGACCCCATTGGGGCGGGTCGAGGGGTGGGGGCTCAGCGCCGGAGCGAAGCCACTTGCGCGCGCAGCACGTCGCCGAGTTCGGCCAAGCGCGCGGCGCCCGGCACGGCCGACCAGGGTCGCAACGCTGCATCCGCCTGCGCCAGTTCAGTCTCGATCTCCTTGGCCACCGCCGTGAAGACGTCCATTTCCGACATCTGCTTCAACCGGAGCTCCAGCCGAGCCGGCGCGCGGCCGCCGATTTCCTCACCCAAGGCAAGGGCTTCGGTCGCGGGCAGGCGCTCCATCAGCTGGAGCAAAGGAAGCGTGAGCTTCCCGCTCGCGAGGTCGGTGCCGAGGGTCTTGCCGATCCTGCCCTCCTCACCGAAGAAATCCGCCAGGTCGTCGTAGATCTGGTACGCGATTCCAAGGTGCCGGCCGAAACGCGCGGCCGCCTCCACGTAACCATCGGCGAACCCCGCGAGCCGCGCGCCGAGGTGGCAGGAGACGCGGAAAAGCTCCGCCGTCTTCAGGTCGATGATCCGTTGGTAGTCGGCGCGCGTCACCGCCAGTGAGCCGCGGCGCAGGGTCTGCACGATCTCGCCGGCGCACACACGCCGGATCGCCTCGGACACCGCCGCGCAGACCTCGTTGGTCGGGTATTGGGTCGCGAGACGCAGCGCGTGGGCAAACAACGCGTCTCCGAGCAGCACCGCCGCCGCCGGCCCGTACTCGCGCATCGCGGTCGGGCGGTTCCGTCGAAGGTCGGCGGAATCCATGATGTCGTCGTGCACGAGGCTCGCCAAATGGACCAACTCCACGACCGCCGCGGCCCGCACGAGGTCAGCCGGCGCCGCCGCCCCGTCGCGCCAGCCGCTCAGGAAGACGAGTGCCGGCCGGATGCGCTTACCCGAGGTATCGACGCAATACTCCACCATCGGCCGGATTTCCGGCTCGAACTGTTCCAACTGCGCACGCAGCAGCCGGTCGAGCTCCGCCATCGAAGGCCCGAGCAACCTGAAGACTCCCGCGAAGGCGTGCGACCGCGTAGGGGCGATGGAGGGCGCGGCAACGGACTCTGGTCGGAAGCTGCACATGGAGAACTAGGAAGGTAAGCGACTGAAATAAAATGACCAATCAGAACCGAACTTCCGCGAAATCACGGATTATTCGCCTCCGATGCCCCCCGACCTTCGGTTACCCAGTTCCTTCGTTCCGTCAGGGAACCTCGTACACCTCGACGAGCGCGATGCCCGTCGTCGTACCGGGGCCCGTCACCTGCGCGCTGTAAGTTCCGGGGGGCAGGTTCAACAGAAGCGCGGCGTCGCGGCTGCCGGCCGTGAGCGGGAAGGCACCTACCCTCACGGCGGCGTCTGCCACCAGGGCGGCGTCGTTACCGCTCTCCCAATTGTCGTTCTCGCGCACCACGGTGTCGGCACCGCGCACGAGCCGCAGCTGCGGATCGGCCAGCGTGCCGGCCACGTTGAAGGGAGCACGACCGAGGGTCGGACCCACCGCGCGCACCAGCACCTTCTTGGCGGTGTTGCCGCTCACCACGAAGCCGGCGATCAGCTGGCCTTGTCCGGCGCCGACCAATCCGCGCGTCGCCACGTTCACCAGCTTCTGCAGGGTGAAGGGCTGCGCGGCATCCACGTCGTAAAGTTCCACCAAGGCGACGCCGGTGCCACCGCCCGCGCCGGAAACCTGCGCGGTGTAGGCACCCGGGGGGAGCGTAGCGACGACCGCCGCATCGCGCGAAGCCGCGTCAAAGGCAAAGGCCCCCACCTGCCCCGCCGCCGTGATCAGCGGCACCGTGCCACCCCAATTGTCGTTCTCGGCGACGAGCGAACCACCCCCGAAAATCTGCAACTGGGGATCGGTCAACACGCCGGTCACGCCGAACGCCGACAAGGAGGGCCCGGCCGCCCGCACAAGGACGCGCTTGGGCGTGTCGCCCGCCACGACAAAGCCGGCGATCAGGACGTTCGCCCCGGTGCCGACCTGTCCGCGCGTCGAGAGGTTGCGCAGCGCACCGTCGCTGAAGGCCGCGCCTGAGCACAGGGCCGCCGAAACTGACCCGCCCGGCCCGCCCGTCAGCGTGCCCGTGAGGAATCCCGTGGCCGGGTCGATGCGGCCGACGAGCCGCGTGCCCGCCGCCGTGGCGACCGTGAACGAACCGCGCGCGTCGACGGTCGTCGCCCCGGCGTCGCGGAATGTGCCGTCGGCCACATAGGCCGCCACCAAACCATCCGCGCCCACGATGACCGCGAGCACGCTGTCGGGCCGTCCATTGATGCCGCCGGTGTAGAGGCCGGCCGGCACGACCGGAGTCGAGCCGATCGCGGCCGCGCCGATGAAGGTGAGCCGCCCGGCATCGAGCGTACCCGTGGCACCGGTGTCGGAAAGCGAGCCGTTGACCAGCAATCGCCCGGCGGCGTCGGTGAGCGCAAAACCGCCGGCTGAGTCGATCGGCACGCCTGATTGGAAGTATACGCGACCCGTCGGCGCGCTGGAGTAGGCGATGATCGTGGCGTGCGTGCCGCGCGCGGAGATCGCCGCAAAGCGTCCACTCTCGACGCCGCCGGCGTAGCTGCCGGCGTAGACGGTATCGGCGCCCTTCGCCCCCGGCGCCACCGCCAGCACGTAAGTTTCGGTCGAAAGCGCACTCGCGCCGGAATTATCGAGGACGAGCGCCGTGATGCGGTAAACGCCTTCGGCCGCCGGGGTCCACGCGGCGGCGTAGGGCGCCGTCGTGTCCGCCGCGCCCAGCGCGACGCCGTTCGCGAAGAACTGCACGCTCGCCACGGTGCCGTCGGCGTCGGACGCCGTCGCGGTGAGATTGGTGACGGTGCCGACACGGGCGACCGAACCCGTGCCCGGGGCGGTCACGGCCACGGTCGGTACTCGGTTCGCGATCACCGTCACCGTCATTGGCGTGGAAAGCGTCACGTTGCCGGAATTATCGGTCGCCTGCGCGGCCACCACATAGGAACCGGCGGCGCCGGGCACCCACGCGACCGCGAAAGGAGCGGTGGTCGCGGTACCCACCACGTTGCCGTTGGCCAGGTAGGAAACCGTCGCCACGGTGCCGTCGGGATCCGAGGCCACCGCGGAGAGATTGACCGTCGCCCCGCTGTTCACGCTGGCACCCGCCGGCGGGCTCGAAAGCGCGACGGTGGGCGGCCGGTTACCGTCGACCCGCACGGTCAGAGTGGCCGCGGTGGAAGAGGAAAGGCCCGCGCTGTCGGTCGCGACCGCGAGCAGGCTGTAGGTGCCCGCCGCGAGGGGCGTCCAGGTCGCCGCGTACGGCGAGGCGGTGTCGGGCGCGCCAAGGCTGGCGCCGTTCACGAAGAATTGGACCTGCGCGATCGGGCCGTTGCCGCCGGCAGGCGAAGCCGTGAACGCGACGGGGTTGCCCGCGACGAAGACCGCCCCCGCGGCCGGATTGGTGATCGTCACGGCGGGAGCGGCGACAGCCGAGACCGCGATCGCGACAGAGGAAGTGACGGCCACGTTGCCCGCGTCGTCGGTGGCCTGCGCGGTGATCGCGTAGTTGCCGGCCAGCGGCGGGCGCCAGGTCGCGGTGTAAGGGGCCGCGGCGGCGGAACCGATCGAGAGGCCGTTGGCGAAGAACTGCACCGAGATGACCTTGCCGTCGGCGTCGTTGGCCGCGGCACCGACGAGGATGGTGTTGCCCAACGCGTAGGCGCCGGCGACCGGACTCGTGAGGGCGACGGTCGGAGCGGCGTTGGCGCCGATCGTCACGTTGACCGCGGCGCTGGTGGTGATGTTGCCATTGTTGTCGGTCGCCTGCGCGGTGATCGCGAAGGCGCCGGCGGCAACGGGTGTCCACGGAGCCGAATAAGGAGCGGCGACATCGGGCGCGCCGAGCGGCAGACCGTTCACCAGGAACTGCACGGCGGTGACGGTGCCGTCGACGTCGGCGGCATCGGCCGTGAGCGTGAGCGCGGTGCCGACGACGAAGGCGCTGCCGTTGGCGGGGTTGGAGACCGCGACCGTGGGCGCGGCCGAGGATGCGACGGTCAGCGCGACGACGCCGGAATCGGTGACGTTCCCGAGGTTGTCGGTCGCGCGTGCGCTGAGGACGTACCCGCCGGTCGCGGCGGGCGTCCACGTGGCCGTGTACGGAAAGGCGGTATCGGTCGCGAGCGCGACGCCGTTCACGAAGAACTGCACGCCGGTGATGAAACCGCTGGTGGAGGTGGCGGTGGCGCGGAGCGTCACAGGCGCGTTGACGCCCACGGTCGCGTTGTTCGCCGGGGCGTCGAGAGCGACGCTCGGCGCGGTGCCCCCGCTCACGATGACGGAAAGCGGGGCGCTGGTGGAGACGTTGCCGCCGTTGTCGGTCGCCCGCGCGGTGAGCACGTAAGTACCGGTCGCGCTGGGAGTGAAAGAGACGGAGTACGGATACGTGGCGTCGACCCCGAGCGAAGCGCCGTTGGCGAGGAACTCGACCTGAGCGATCGTGCCGTCGGCGTCGGTGGCGGCGGCGTTGACCTGGACGGGGACCCCGACGGGCAACGAGGCTCCGGCGGCGGGACTGGTGAGAGATACGACGGGCGACCCGGCGCTGACGGCGGCGATCGTCACGCTCACCGCCGGACTCGGCGTGCGGTTACCCTGCGAGTCGGTGGCGACCGCGGTGAGCACCACGGTGCCGACGCCGGCGGGGGTCCAGGAGAAGCTGTACGGGAAACTCGCGTCGGAGCCGACGGAGACCCCGTTGGCGAAGAGTTCGACCGAAGCGATCGTGCCGGTGTTGGCCGAGGCGCTCACGACGACGGTCTGGGCGGCGCCCGCCGAAACCGTGGCGCCGTTGGTCGGAGTCGCGATCCCGACGCCGGGGGCGGTGCCCGCCGAGACGGTGACGACGTTGGCGACCGAAGTGGCCGAAGCGCCGTTGCTGCCCGTCGCGGTGGCGGTGAGCGAGTAGCTGCCGGGCGAGGTCGGCTTCCATTCGACGGTGAAGGGATAAACGCTGGCGGTGCCGACCGCGGTGCCGTTGGCCTGATAAGACACACTGGTGATCGAACCGCCGGCCAGGCTGGCGTTCGGCACAAGCGTCTGAGCCACGTTCACGGACAAGGTGGAACCGTTGGCCGGGGAAACGAGGGTCACCACGGGCAACGTCGGCCCGCCCCCGCCACCACCGCCGCCGGGGGCGGTCACGGTCACGGAAACCGAGGCCGAAGTCGCCTGTGTGCCGACGCTGTCGGTGGCGACCGCGGTGAGCGTGAAGTTACCCGCGGCCGGCGGCGTCCAAGCCACGGAGTAAGGCGCGGTGGTGTCGGCCGCGCCCTGCGCCGCGCCGTTCACGTAGAACTGCACGTTCGCGATGGTCGCGCCCGGATTCGAGGCCGAGGCGCTGGCGGTGATCGTGGTGGCGACGCCGGACGTGAGGGCCGAGGAGGCCGTGGGGCTGGTGATCCCGACCGACGGCGCCGCGTTGATCGTGACGCGCACGTTGGAGGAGACCCCGATGTTGCCGAAGCTGTCGGTGACGAGCGCGCTCAACGTGTAGGAGCCGACCGCGGTGGGCGTCCATACCGCCGAGTACGGGAAGACCGTGCTCGTGCCGAGGCTGGCGCCGTTGACGAAGAATTGGACGCTCGAGACCACACCGAGCGTCGTGGTGGCGCTGGCGGAGACGCGGATGGCGGTGTTGACCAGCAGCGCGGACCCATCGCCCGGGCTGGTGATGCTGACGGAAGGCGGCGTCGCGGGCGTGACCGAGGCGCTGATGCGGCGATCGAAAAGGAAGACGTCGCGCACACCGTTGGAATCGAGCGGCAGGAGGTTCGTCGCGCCGTAGGCGAAACCGCCGGTATTCTCGGCATCGGACGGGAACGCGACGAAGCGGCCGTTGGCGCTGATGACCGGGTAGATGTTGGAGGCGGCCGTGCTCGGCGCGCCCAGGATGCCGTTGGTCTGGTAGCCAAAGGGGTTCACGCTGACCATCTGGGTTGCGACGTTCCCCGGGACGTCGAACGCACCCGCCCCACTCGCCTGCCGGTCGCGCACGAAGACATCCAGAGCGTTGTTGGAATCCTGCGCCTGCCCCTGCCCGTTGGTGTCGCCCGCGGTGAGATTGTTGGCGAGCGAAGCGAAGGCGACGTAGCGGCCGTCGGCGCTGATCGTGGGGTTAATGCTGCCGAGCTGGGCGCTTGGAACATTCGGGTCGGAGGCCTGCGCCCCCGCCGAGGAAACGCTCACCCGCGTGACCACCGGCGCGGCGACGGCCGCGGCGCCGTCGTAGACGAAGATGTCCGAGACATTATTCGAGTCACCCAGAACGAGGTTGCTCGCGACCGAGGCGAAGACGATCCAGCGGCCGTCGGAGCTCAGCGCGGGCGTCTGGCTCGCGCCGTTGGCCTGCGCACCCGTGCCGTTGACTACGCTGACGAGGCGCGTCGTGCCGAGCCCGGCACCCGTGCGCGGGCGGAGGAAGACGTCGCGTTGCCCGTTGGCGTCGCTGGCGACGAGGTTCGTGGCGTCCGAGGTCCAGGCGATCGTGGAACCGTCGGCGCTCAGCGCGGCTTGGATCGAGTGGTTGTCACCCTCGGCGCCCGCGGGCGTCGTGTCGACCAGCACGGTCGACGTGTTGCCCGGGGTGTCGAAGGTGCCGCTGCCGGAAACGTCGCGGTCGTGCAGGTAGATGTGGCTGCGGCCGGCCGCGGTGGTGGTCGCGGTGAGGTTGGTCGCGGTGGACTCGAACGCGATGAAGCGGCCGGTCTGGCTGATGGCCGGGCGGAAGCTCGGGTTGTTGGCCTGCCCTCCGGTCGCGTTGGCGCCACTGATGCGGGTGAGGACGCCCGTGAGGGTGTCGGCCACGAAGATGTCGCTGAAGCCGTTGGTGTCGCCGATGACGAGGTTCGGAGCCTCGGAGGCGAAGGCGACGTGGCGGCCGTCGGCGGCACTGATGACCGGGTTGCCCGAGGCGCCGGTCGCCTGCGTGCCCTGGAGCGAGACGCTGAGGCGCCGGACGAGATTCGTCTGGGCGTCGTACAGGAAAACGTCGCGCACGCCATTGGTGTCGCCGGTGACGAGGTTGGTGGCGTCGGACGCGAACGCGACGTAACGCCCGTCGGCGGTCATGGACGGGTTGTCGCTGTAACCGTTGGCCGTGGTGGCGGCGCCGGAAGCGCGGCTGGCGGTGTAGACCGTCGGGAAGTTGGACGGCAGCAGGTTGATGAGCGTGGCCGTGGGATTGAGCGACGTGTCGCCAGCCCAGATGTTGTTACCGTTAACCGTCAGCGCCGGCGGATCGTTCTCATCGACGCCGTTGAGCGAATCGATCTTGGCGAGGACGTAGTAGGAGCCGGAGAAATTGCCCGGGAGGATCTGGGTCCAGGCGATGGTTTGCTCAACGCCATCGGCGTTTACCTTCGACGTGATGTCGTGGATGGTCAGACGAAAGTCGTCCGAATCCCCGAAGGTGGGATTGGTGGAGAGCACCACGTCGATGCGGACAAAAGCTGGCGAGCCAGTGAAACCTGGAGTGAGCGGCACGTTGTTCGCCCCGACGGTCGCGATGTTGTTGCGGTACTTCAGCGTCATCGGAACCACCGTCCCACCGACATACGATGTGCCGGCCTGGTAGGTAAGCGCCGTGAGCTGGAGATCCGGTTTACCGGTGACGGTGAGGACGTTGTTGGAGGACGCGGTTGCGGGGTTGCTCAGGGCACCAGCTCCCGCACTGGAGTTAGTCAGGTTTACCGAAGCATTATAGGCCCCGGCTTCCGTGAAGCTTACCGGCACCTGAAAAGAGCGGGTGAATGACCCGGAGCCGCCGCTGGCGGCAACTGCTGCCGACGAAACGAACGTCTGCGATCCGGTATTGAACTGATACCCGGTAACGCGATGCGTGAAAGTTACGGTCCCCGTGACCGTCGCTCCCGCCGCCAGCGCCACACTGTCCGAATTCACAACGGTCACGGTGATCACGACCGCATCCCCCGGCGCGACTGACTGCGGGGTAACGGCAATTCCCGACGGGCGAAGCGTGCCCGGGCTGTAAACGGTCAAAACTCCATTCGACGAGGTCGTCGCCGGATTGCTAGCAAACCCTCCGGAACTAGCCGCAGTGAGTGATACCGACGCGTTGTAGCCTCCCAGCACGGCATTATTCGGCAGGTCGAAGGTGCGCGTGTAAGTTCCAATGCCATTGACCGGTATTGCGGCGGCGGCAGTGAAGAGTCCCGACGGTACGGAAATCGCGGACCCACCCGCGGTCGGAGTGAGCGTCACTGTGCCGGTCACGGTCGCGCCCGCAGGAATTGCGTTCACCGGATCCGTATTTTGCACGGTCACGGACAGCGTGACGGTATCCCCCCGGACAGAGCTACTTGGTGCGACGGCGAATCCGGTCGGTGTGAGCGAGAAAACGGTCAAAACCCCATTCGAAGTGGCTGTCGCCGGATTCGCAGCCAGAGCTCCAGTGCTCGTTGCGGTGAGCGAGACCGAAGCATTGTACCCGCCCAGCACGGCATCATTCGGCAAAGTATAGGTGCGAGTGTAAGTTCCCGTGCCATTGGCCGGTATTCCGGCGGCGGAAGTGAAGAGCCCCGATGGCACGGAAATCGCGGCCCCACCAGCGGTCGGAGTGAGGGTCACCGTGCCAGTCACGGTAGCACTCGCCGCAACCGGGTTTACCAGATCCGTATTTTGCACGGTCAACGTCAGCGTGACCGTGCCACCGCGCGCCGCGGTGGACGGCGTCACGGCGAGTCCGGTGGGCGAGAGGGTCTGCGCGGCCAGCTGGCCAGCCAGGGACAGAACCGCCGCCGCGGCGAGGATGCGGAGCCAAGTTTTCATGGGGGCCTCGTGGGTTGCGGGGCTTTACTTGGCGGCGGGGGCCTTCGGGGCGGGGTCCTTGACGAAGGGATCGGAGCCGT
>JACCDP010885319.1_pt1 | contig 16794 bp, 26 predicted proteins | sample 7445841 | NCBI WGS metagenome assembly JACCDP01 (sample SAMN15323441, study PRJNA562643) | freshwater metagenome | isolation source: river surface water | place: USA:Blue River Watershed | collected 2017-08-17 | reverse complement strand
TTACCAGATCCAGCGTAGCCGTTTATACCAATTATCATAGTTCATTTGGTTTTATATCAGGGAAAGGGATTGAGTTCTTCTTCCATTCTGCTGCCTCTTCTTTATTCAGGAGTACATCTTTGATCTGGATCTTTCTATCTTCTTTTAACTTTCTTAAGGACTTGGATTGTTCTTTACTGGTGAGGTGCCAACCATGGCAATGCTTACAGTAGTAATACCTGCACTGTCCTGGCTTACCGGCCCGTCTGTTAATCCTTTTACCTTGTATGTGATCATAGAATCTACCAGTTGATTTTATTCTTGTTATGGCTTCTTTAGCAGCTCCTGGATCAGGATACCTCATCTTCCCTGTAGCTTTGCATTTGTTGCTCAGGTTCTCCATATTTCTCTATTAGAAATTTATCTATGACGTCTACTACTTCTTCCATATCATCTGGTTTAATCTTCATAAGCTGTTCTGTAAGAACCATTACATAAACCAGGTCAGACTTATCTAGATCTTTTTTTACTTTTAGTACACTATCAGAACCGGGTAGCAGATCACAGATTGTGTTGATAGCTCCAGTTACTTTAGTTAGTGCACTGTTTAATACATGTTTTTGTTTCTGACTGGTCAGGGCTTTTGCATAGTCTATTCTTATCTCTATACACTTGGCGTGCTGGAGTACTGACTGAAATAACTCACTAACCGTTTGTTGACTTAGTACTTCTGCCATAGGAAAAGGCGGGGGTAGAAAAACTACCCCCTTCTTTTATTAGTTAAATTCTACACCATACCATGCTGGTAAAAGTTCTTCTGCCATTTTATCTGCAATGAACTCTCCAACTGATATTTCTTGTTTGACATCTTGTATTTCTTCAGTTTCTTCTTCTACAGTAGCGTAGATGTTTTGAAGCTGACCGAACTCGTTCACAAAAAAGTTGTGGACTTTCTGGTGATCACTGAGATAATTTAGAGGATGAGAATCTTTAAGGGCCAGTGTGACATGGTTATAAAGATCCCAAGCTGAGTTAGGATTAACACTGTACTGGTGAGTAGGCTTCTCGATTTCTCTTTGGATCATGCCTACTTGTGTGAGTGTGAGAATCTCCTGCTCTATAAATAACCTGCCTATCATAGAACCTTGTTGTGACTTGGTTAACTGTACCTGTTTAAGCATCTCTTTGTCTGCTACCAGATTATTATAGTATTCCTTGGCATGATTAATCTGAAACTGGATAGAATTGGTTACATCTACTAGTGCAGAGCCGGTATGCTTGCGTTTATAGTTAGCCAAATCTCCAGATACTACTCCGTTCATACAGATGAAGACCTGTGCACCAACGGCACACTTGAATCTCATCATCTTGTTATAAGAGTTTGACCAGGCAAACATGAGACCCATGTCTTGGTCTGTTCCGTAGTTCAGGTGATATACACCCTGAGCTACTTGTCCATCAAGGCTGGTTTTATACAGCTCTTGGTTAATTACAAAGCCAGCATTGGCTAGTTCTGCACGGGTTTGATCAATGATATACCCGTGTGGGATTACTGTGTAACGCTTACCATGTTGAGGTAATGCTGCGTTACGGATGTGCTGCTCAGTTACAAATTGTGTTTTTACTGGCATAACTGTAGTTTTAAAAAAGTGATAGTTGTGTAAATGATTTGGGTTTGACTTTTTCTATCTGGGCTATCTGCTTGTATATCTCTTCTAGATAATACTGCAGGTTAATGTCATAGTTCTCAAAGGGTATGTCCTTGTCTATGAAGTTGACTACAGTTTGTAGCCACTGACCGGACTCTACTTGGATCTCTCTTCCGTCCTTATGACATTTTACAAGCTTGCCTCCTGCATTAGATACATAGTATCTTACGATCTTTTGAAGACGCTCTACTGTAAGCTGACCATCTACTATGTTTCTTTCTTCATAGTACCAGCCGGCTTTAGCTTTTACGCCTGCACAATAGTCTGTGATCTCTTGATTTTGAGCTAGGAAGTCTTCAGGTAGTATACCGTTTACAAAGTAGGCGTAGATAGCTTTCGGGATTATCAGAAAGCTTTTGTTCTTATGAAAGACAGCTACTTTCTTTTTATCTAGATCCTCCCATTCAAACGCACCCTTGCATTTTACTTTGTCTTTGGTAGTGATGGCTATGTAGTTATTCACGTCCCTGATAATCATCTTCTTGTACTGGTCGTGTTCAAGTGCCAGCTGGGTCATCTGCTCCCATTTAGAACAGATATCCATGTACTTGCCTACGGCAGCAGAAGGAATCATTGTTTCCAGACCGTCTGTATTTTGCATCAGCGGTATGGCGTCAGGTATCTCCGTACAGATCATTTCATAAAGCATGCTGAGTAACAGCTGCCCGTTAATTGTAATCTGCATAGTCATCCGGGGGTCGTACAGGAAAGAGTTTTCATCACCTGTGAGACCATAAGTAGAGTTTAGGATAATCTTGTAGACGTAGTTTTTAGGATCCGTTTTAGGAATCTTCTTACGTTCTTCAAAGAACCATTCGTACAGTTCTCCAAACTCTTTCTTAGGAAGGTGCTCGGGATGAAACCCATTCTTGATAGCAAGATTAGGATAGAAGCTAGTAACATCTGAAGTCATTATTGTCCAACCAGTTTCAGCTTCATAGACACCTGCGTCTGCTGCACCATGGATACCACCTAGACCATAGTCTGTGCGTACACCACGATACGTAACACTGTGCTTGAAACCTTCTTTGGTAGAAGTGATAACTTTCTTTCTGAAATAATCCAGTACCTCCTGGAACTCTGGCGTCTTAAACTCTACATAGGGAAGTATACAGTCAGCCAAAATAATATACGGTCTGGGTGTACGCAGCTGTTTGATATCAGCCTTGGCCCATCCGATCTTTTCATGCAAGAAGTGTAGGAATAGTTCTTTAGATATTCTTGGCTCTGAAGCACTGTATAGATCAATACCGTATTCTCTGGTCAGGGTTTGACGCAGGACGATCTGTTCTTTACTATGCTCCAGAATTTTCTTTGTAGACAGTACGTCGTTAAGACAATACTTGACTATCATTTCTAATTGATTACTTTCTGTAACCGGTTGATAGTGTGGATGTGGCATCTCTTCTACGTTCTGCCAATCCATAGAATACTGTATCCATTTAAGAGAGCTCATCTTAGCACGGTTATCCCAGTGATTCATTTTAAAGAGATCAATCTGTCTGATCTTTAGTTTGAATAGGGGGTACTCGGCAAACTCTCCTCTGTCAGTACGATTTATAGTCTTCTGAGCATAATCATATATGGCTTTGATTAACTCCTCTGTAGTTAGTTTGAGAAGTTCTTGTTGATTGTCCAGCATCCATTGTGTTATCTGGGCGTCAAAAGCAAGACCGTTATATGAGATATGCCATTCTTTATCTTTCTGACACCGGTTCAGGAACTTTACAAACTTTGCAAAGTCATTTCTGTCCTGGTGTATTACAAAGACATGTCTTACGTTATCATCTTTGTAATGCTGGAATACTGCCACGAAACAGTTTATAAGTGTTTCGTAGTCCATTACCCAGTGTGTTTTTTGGTTGGTCATGATACGGATGTTCAGTTAAGCTGTTCCCCCTTTTTACTGTTGCCAAAAAAAGGCAGAGTTAACTGCCTTGGTTGGTTTTGGTCATAGGGCTGTCCTTAAACAGTAATAAGATTGGACGATGGGGCTTCTGTATAAGCCTGCTCCATGTATTGAGCATAGTCAAACACATCTGCGTTTATTGCAAAAGAGTTTACTATGTCTTTGATATCTTCTGGATTTTCTATATAGTACTCGTAGTAAGTTTCTAACGTCTTACGCTCTTCTGCGTAATCTTTACCATTAGCTCTACGTCCTATCTTCATTGTTTTAACATCACCATGATCATCAAGCTTGGCAACCATGTGCATACTTTGTTTCTTTTCTTTACCGATCAAAGCAAGTACCTTGCTATCACGGTCAAAAATAGCTTCGTTGTATGGGCAGTTAGCTTCAATAGGAATCATTTTAAATGTCTTGTTGTTACCCCAGCTGCCGGTAACGAGCATCATTGATTTATTCATAGTTCTACAGATTAGTTCTACAAAATTAAGTGGTTTTCTGCAAGATCTCCAAATCTTCTACAGGTATTTTTAAAGTTTCTTTTTCTAAGTCACAGGGGTCACATAGTTCCCCTATCTTTTGTAACATGTACAAGTCAACATCTAGGAGCTTTGCATACACTTCAAAGAACTTATCTGGAAACAGATAAGACTCTATATACCTATACTCACTAGATGTATCTCCATAATAAGCCTTGATAGCCCGTTTCAACACAGGGGAGAGTTTGGAGTATTTACCCAGCATAAAGTTAAACCAGTCATCCATATATGTTTGATAATCAAACAGATACAAATTGTAATCACGGATATGAAGTACTTGACTAAACAGTGGATTAGTTATCAGCATCTGCTCTTCAAAAATCTTGAAGCCTTCACTCTCGTTTTCTTTATACGCACATACTAATTTCATATCCTCCGGCTCTACTATACCGTTAATTGATATATAGGTACCGGCAGGAGAGAAGTTTGCGGTCTTCTTTACTCCCAGGGCAGGGAATAAAAAAGACCTTGACTTCTGAAAATACTTGGTATACAAGCTATCTATCATTCCGTTCTCTTTTAGAGAACTACGAGACCTTGAGCAAACTCATAAGGAAGATCGTAGCTCCTGTTTTGATAATGCCATTCTGCTTTCTTTATACATTCTGTGAACCGGTCCAACCAACTATTCAGGGTTTTTTCAGATACAGGGAAAGCATAACTCTGGAACGTACGATCAATTACCACAAAGTGGAACTTGACCTGGTATCCGTTGTTTAAAAGTTGAGCGTATACTTGACTTACCATGATCATATAGATCACAGCCTGTAGCCAGTAAGAATAATACTCTATACTCTCAGGAAAATCCTTGAGGTCTTTGGATGTAGTCTTGATATCATTAACAAAGATTGTTCTGTTATCATGATCTATAACCAGGTTGTCTATAATACCTTTGAGACCATAAGCCTGATTGGGCAGATCTATCAGTACGTCTTTTTCATTGATAACTTCTTTGTTATCAAACTCTGTTACGTTGCAACCTATAAGATTACAAACTTGACCGTTTGTTTTAATAATATCTACTGCGTCCTGGCAGAACTTTAAGGTATCAGGATCTACAAGAGTCTTGTTACCTTTAGTCTTTAAGAACTCCCAGTAGCTTACTGCTTCTGGAGTAATTACTTTATCAAGACGCTGCTGGTCAGTCTTCAGGTTCTGGAAGTAGTTCATGTCTACCATGACATCCAGAATAGCTCCGTCAAACTGTGCAAGTTCTGTACGGTCATCACCGTTGCGAGATAGTTCCGCATAGTGACGAAACACACGGTCTATTACCGTTCTTAAATTGCCGGTAGGAATTGTACCAGGAGTCATCATAAACTCCTCAGCAAACATTTCCGGTTCTAAAAGTAGAAGATGTATAAGCTTACCTTGTACTAGGTGTTGCTCAAGCTTTTCTTCTTTCAGTCCCAGTACATACATCTGATAAAAGATCTGAGGATTCCAGATTAGTTTATTCAGGCTACTATAAGAGTAATAAAACTTTCTATTGTAAAAGTCTTTCTCCAGGATCTCTACGGATTCCTGCATGATAGATTCTAGTTCCATCCTTCTTCGGGTTTTTGTTTTAGTAATTTCATAGCGGCATCACATAGTTGCATACCGCTGATTTGGTTTCCTGCTATTATTCCGTGTTCATCGGAAAACTCCGGATATTTTTCTACGAAGAGTCTAGCTACTCCTCTCCAGCTGTGTGTGTTGACATCTTCAGGTCCGTCTCCTACACGCCAGTTTCGGATATCAGCTACCATATTGTGAGAAAGATCTTTGTTTAATCCGTCCATGATCTTTTCTTCAGCTTCCTGCATATACTTTGTTAACTGCTGGTATTCTTCAGATAGAAACCATTCTTTAAAATTCGACATCTGGCTCAGCGTTTAAAGGTTTCCAGTTATAGTTATCTCCAGCACACTTTTCACAGAGTACAGTAATCCATCCGCCAGTACGGCCAATGTTTTCTTCTGACCCACACTCTTGACAAGTATATGAACAGATATACTCAGCCATGTTAATCATACCTTCTACAACTTCATCAGTGTTATCTGCATAGAATCTAAGTCCGCCAAACTTTTCTTTCATTTGCGTACAAGTGACTTGTTTAGGCTTCACTTGTTTACCATCTATGTATCGGCTAACATGATCAATGTAGTTTTGTATAGATCCGCACAGCTTATCTACTACAGGTAGCCAACCATCTGGTACACCAAACCAGTTGACCATCCCAGGGTTCCCTTCGTATTGCTGAAATATCTTAGGATACTTCTGTATTAGTTGTTCTGTGGTGATGGCCATACTTCTAATTCTATTAGTTTTAAACGAATACGTCTTTCAGTCATAGGATCTATAGTATATGCGTTCTCATATTCTAAGAAAGCAATTACTTCCTGAAAGGTTTTCTTAAGTTGGTCAAGCTCCTTACTTTGATAATTTATAGCAGATATTAACTGAGTTGTTTCTGCGGTTTCCATTAGAAACAGTTTTCCATATCCCGGGGATAATAACGGCCCAGGATGTTTCCGTTATAGTTGTTAAGTCTTAGTACATCTAGCTTGATCTGCCAGGCTACTTCTGCGTAGGTTAGGTATTTTTTAGAGCAGCAGAGCTCTATGATAGTTCTCTTAAACCGCTGCTTGCCATACTTCTGAATATCCGCAAGGAGTTCTTTAGAAGATCCATAGTAATCCTTCCAGTCAGACTCTTTTATAGTACGTTCGTACGTCTTACGAGTCTTTGTGACTTTCTTTACTTTCTGTGAGATCTTTTTCTTACGTGTATTACGCAGGATCTTTTTACCTACGTAGCTTTTGAATGTTACAGTATCCTGTATGATGTATACAAACCCGTGGACCTTTTCATAATCCGGCAGGTCTTCTATATTGTGTATAGGCTTATCTTTATAGAACCAAGGGTCTTGCATAGGGTTGGATATTAAGTTCTACAAATATACTGTAGAATAAAATTAGTTCTCCAACTTTTTGTTTAGTATTGGTACTATTCTTAAGAACACTTCTTTGGGACCAAAGTCCTTAATAGAATCAGAAGGATCCTTACTCATAGGTAAGACTGTTGTGACTAGTTCAGGATATAGTTCCTTATACCTTTCCATAGCTTTTATACCGGCTTCATCATAGTCAAACATAACTATGATCTTCCTGTACTTTTTTAGGTACTCAGTCATCAATTCCTTCTTGATTAGTGAGTTCTCAGAGTCTGGAGCTATTATATCCAGTTTAAGTTTAAGACTCTTTAAAGACATAATATCTTTAAGAGAGCTTGTGATTAGAAGGAACTCATTGTTTTTTACTTGCTCAGATCCCTGTACATAGTCAGATACTTTAATAAATTTCTTGTCCAGGGTTTTGGGCTGGTAGATTTTATACAATGTACCGTCGGTTTTAAAGTAACCATACAGATAGTTACCTGTAATACGTAGTTCCTTGTCATCTTTTACCATTAGGTAAGACTCTAGAGGTACTACGTTGTGTTCAGTCAACAGACGTGTGCCAATATTATACTGGGTCCAGTAGTACTGGTCTTGTGTACTCCACTGGCGTTTCTTATAACTGACTACTTTGTACTTAGATGCCTGTTTAAATTCCTGAACATCATAACCACCGTTGTTATGTAGCACAAAGTCATTGTACTTTTCTACAACCTGTTGACAGGCTTTATGATAGGGTAGTTCTGTAAGTTCTTTAACCAGATCTATAGCTGAGCCACCTTTACCAGAAGAGAAATCTTTATACCGGTATGTTTTTTTGTTTGCATCAAAGTAGATACACATACTAGGCGTACGTTCCTTAGAATTAAACAGGCTTTTGATCTTTACATCATGCCCGTTCAGTTTCTCTTTTAGTTTGCAGTAGTGCTCAAATATCCAAGGTGTTGGTACATCTTTCATGTCATGTACCAGGTTCTTTGTTTTAAACATAAACCATCCATTTTAGAGGAGAAAAAAAATGAGGGGAGTGTAGAAACACCCCCCGTTTAATGGATAGAGAAATGAGATGATTACATCTCAAAATCATCAGTAGCCGGCTCAAAGCTGCTCACTGGTCTAGTGTTCAAAGCTTTATAGTGGTACTTATTATTTTTATCAAACTTGTCTAGTTTGTCTTCTTCTGCAGATACAAACTTGTACTTAGGAAGAGACAGCTTGATAATTGTTTTACCATTGTACTCTTCTTCGGTGCCTTTCAGGAACCAGTACAGTTTCTTTCCTTTTACCAGATTCAGAGCCTGCGTAGCCCAGTCTTCAATAGAAGCAGCTTGGATACGGTTTAGTTCATCACGAAGACCCAACTCTGTGGCAATCATGGTAAGTTTGTACATGATCTCGTTACGAGATACGTTTCCGTTGTTGAACTCATCTGTCCAGATGGTTGCGCTAACACGGCCAGTCTGACCCTTGTACTTAGGTCCTTCTGGATTGTCTTTGTCTATAGACCAGCCCTCGAAGTTTTCTAACTCAGGTCCTTCAAGGTAAAGCTCTAGGCTTTTCTTGTCTCCTTTGTTTGACGTTCTTAACTGGCCATTGTTGATGTGGGCATAAACTACCCCTGGTTGTAACGACTTTGCTAAGCCGCCTCCTGTCTTGACTTCTTGTCCTTGTGTACTGAACATACTGTCTGTTTTGTATTTGTTAGAAAAAATAGATACTAGTTTTCATAGGCCTGGATTGCATCTTTGACGTATGCCAGGTCATTAGGTATTTCAAAATCAGGGAACATTCCCTTTGGACTCTTGCAGGTATTGTCACCGGTAGTCTGAGTCTCAAATACATACCGGATATTACCGTCTTTATCTTTCTTTACTTTGCCAAAAAGAACCATAGAAAACAAACCTTCAAGGGTAAGCTTCTCATCTACCATACGACCGATGGTCTTGGCTTTAAACTTACGTTTGCCTTCCATGTCGGTAGATTCTTCTGCGTGGGTTAAGAAAAAGATAGTCAGGTCATCTCTGAGATCTTTAGGCATTCGTGCAATACGAGCTAGGTGTCCACCAATCTGAGTGAACTTTTCATAACCTTTCTCATCTACACGGTCAAAGAACTCAAAGGAACTCATATACTGAAAGTCATCTATAACTATAGTTTTGATCTCTTGACGCTTAGTATTTACATAGCCAAGGCATGCTTCTATTTGCTGTGCAGTAGAACCTGTGTAAAGATTCCCACCAGGGTTGTCTTTACTCCAGAGTACATACTTCTTTTTCCAGCCTTTGAAAGGCAAGGGTTTGTTAGCTACGTTAATAATAAATGTTTCTTTAGGATCTAGTGATTCTATAGAGGTAGACTTACCAGCACCGCTTTCTGCGATAACTAAGATTCCGTTTGCCATATTACTTCTGTGATTTTATTAGTTCGTTAAGCCAAGACTTAGAGCTTACAGGTTTTCCTGTATGGATAGCAAAGAAGTCCCTTATGGTCATTTCTTGATAAAGGGCATCTTCCATTGGACCAGGAGCTTTGTAAGCAACAGAAGGTTTAGGAGCAGCTACAGTTTTTGTTGGAACATCATCTAGTATAGCTGATGCACCACTAATAGCAATACTGCTGGCATTAACTACCCTGAGTTCTTCTAAGGGAACTAGGTAAGATCCTCTTTCATTAAGCTCGTACTCTTCTTCAAAGTTTGGATTGTACGGAATCTTATAAACTGTTCGGCTTGAATCCAATGGTTCAAACTCATTTGTAATAAGTTCAAAGTAGAAACCTCTTTCTTTTTTGAACTCAGATGAAAAGATACCTACTACATTACGAGCTTGCTTGTCGTAGAAAGGCATCTTCATGTTAAAGTCCAAACGGCTGATACCAAGATTTTCAATAAGCTTGTGATGGTGCTCACGAAACTCTTCTAGGATTTCTGCTTTGTACTTTTTTTGTTCATCTTGACTTAAGGCTTTGTACTCCTGGTACGTCAGCCTCTTACGTGTTGGGGGTTGTGCTGTTGTAAACATGGGATTGTGTTTTAAAGCTCATCTCCAATAGGAGCTGATATGTTTCTTTGATTACCGTTGCCGGTTCTTTCTGTAAACCTTACAAAACCATTTGGTCTTGCAGCAGTAGGTTCTGGTACTTCTGCCATGCGTTGCTGCTTACCAAACATCTTGAGGAATATGATGCTTTTCTTTTCATCACCGTTTCTTACTTTAAGTAGGTGTAGGAAAACATCATCTTCTTTAGCTTCGTAAGCATAGGGGCCATAGCTTTTTATATCAGATTTCCAGGGTCTTGACAGAACTACTACCATGTCTGAACCCTGCATCAAAGCGTCACCGCCAAAGATGTCAGAGCTTGTTGGGTAGTTTGCAATAGAACCGGATACCTTACGAGCAGCTTCATCTATACTTCTGTTCAGCTGAGTAATCATCAGAACAATGATTGGGATCTTGTTCTTAAGCTTCATCAGCATTTCAGTAGTATTGTAGAGTACATCAAACTTGTCTTTGTCAGCACCACTTTTCTTGATAAGCCAGCTATGGTCTATCGTAACAATAAGTGGTTTACTGCCTCCTTCTACATATACTTCCTTGATGACTTCTTCCATTTCAGCAGAAGTGATTGATTCAGATATAAGGTCTCGTTTGATACCTTGTTTCTCCATGTACTCACACTCTGCTATATACTGCTTCATTTTTTCTATAATAAATTCATCCAGCTGTTTGTCGGTACTTAGTACAACACCATAATCTTGTGCTACTTCACCTGCAAACTGCCGGGCTGCGTACTGTTCGTCACCCATTTCAAACTGAAACTCCAATATATTAAACTGTTGATCAGGATTAAGACGGTGAGCTTCACGCAGTATTTGTGATACAAGCATTGTTTTACCGGCACCAGGTCTGGCACCAATGGTAAGCATAGATCCCCACTCAAGTCCTGCTATACCAGCTGAGTTAAACCCAGGCCATGGTGTACGCAGACTCTTGATGTCACCGTTACGTCTCTTTTCTATATACTTAAGACCTTTTCTTAAAACGGAAACGTAACTTTTACGTCCAAACCTTTTTTGTTCAGTACTCATCTATAATTGATCTAGTATTGGTTAAATGTTTCACTAACCATAGACTCTAGTTGGTTCAAACCATCGTTCTTACCAGCGTAATAAGCTTGAGTCATCATTTTCTCTACGAGTGTTTGCAGAAGACCAAAGTTTATAAGCTTGACTTCTTCTTTAATGTCTCCGTAAAGTTTAGCTGCTGGGAGCTGATCAAAAATCTTCCTAAGTTCCTGCTGATCTGCAATTGTGTTTTCTGTAGACATGTTCTTCTTTTTAGGGGATGTAAATTTAGATAACTTGTTGTAGAACTCCAAAAATAAATTGTAGAAGTATTAGGTTTCTGAAAGAATTTCCGGGTTATCTACAATCATCTGGCAATAGTCAGCCAGGAGGGATCTGCTAGTCTTAGTAGAGGTATCTGTACGCTGGATAAAGTAGCTGCTGGTAGTAATGTACTCCATGTTTTCTCTACCCTTGGTATAGATATAATAGTCTGTGGCATCTAGTACAAGTGCCCAGTCAAACTCAGGGTAGGTTTTGAAAAACCAGATAAACTTTTGCTTAAGTTCCTGGACCGTCTGTCTTAAGAGACCTACTCTAGGAACTCTTTTGGCAGGAAACATTTCCCGGTAGGTATTGATGCACTGTAAAGCATTCATACCTAATACTTCAGAGGCTACCTTCTTCTTGGTTTTCACTAGAAGAGTTTCAAACTCATCTAGTACAAACAGGGCTCCTGCGGTCAGGTTACCGTTTGCATCTAGGTGTCCTCTGTTCTGTGCTACCAGTCTTTCTGCGTCTTCGTTGATGATACCGGTGGGTTTGATCTTGTTCCGGCAGCAATCAAGGAAGTACAGCTGGTTCGGGCTCACATTGTACTTGATCAGTGTCGTCCAAAGCTGATGACTCATAATTACTCTTTAAGGTTTTAAGGATACTAGTATACTTGTGTTGGAAAGGTTCACAGGTTTCTAATAGGTTTTTGCATGCTGTTATAGCATGGATTACTGTGGTGTGGTCTTTTTCCAGAAACTTACCAATAACTGTAAGGTTGTACCCCATTTGCCTGGCCAGTAGGCAGAATATGTTTCTCAGTTCTACCAGGGGCCGGTTTCTGCTTCTGCTTTGCAGAGACACACGCTTGTCAAAGTAAACAGGCATGAAAGGTTCTAGGGATTCCTCTAACATTTCAAGAGACATGATTGGTATTTCAGCGTTTTCTGAGGTATACATTTGAGTTATGACTGTTGGGTAATACCCCAGTTTGTTGAAGAAAACTGATTTAAACTCGGTAATCAGCTTCTTTTCAAGCTTAGCTGCGTAGCTTTTTGAATCCATAAATCTAGGAGGTTTAGTCTACAAATATAGGTTAGTTCTACAATATTTTGTATATTATATTGTAGAGTTTATGAAAAGTCTACATACTTTAAGTTTATAAACCTGTATATAATGGCAAAGAAGTTTTACGCCCAGAAGGATGCCCTGGGTTTTCCTATTGCTGGTACCATGATGAGTGGAGAAAAGGTTCCTGCCAACTTGATTGAGATTCCTGCTCAAAATGTTGCTCCTGGTGCTGGTCAAGTAGCAGTAGCTCACCCTGGTGACCTTCGTTACTTTGTACGTAAGGACAAAAAAGGAAATATCATCCCTAACTCATTGATTATCAGTTTGAAGAAGCCGTCTGGGGATGTTTACGAGTTTAAACTTGTAAAGGCTAGCTAACCATGCAGAGAGAAAGTCCAGCTATAGCAGCATTCAAGGTTTGGGTGTTCCCCAGCCTTGTGTCTATTGTCAGCCTGATGATCTGGAATGACGTCAACGAAATAAAAGCTGATGTCAAGGCTCTTATGGCCCAGTCTAACATTGACAAAACCAGGATTGATAACCTAGAAAGAGAGGTATATAATGGTAAGACTACAAGTTTACCTGAGAAACCTGAGGAGAAACCTCCGTTTCTGAATGAACTCTACGCAGTTCTACCTTCTCCTGAAAAGAAGTACAAACATAAAAAGATACTATATGACTTTTAAACAATGGATCCTGGATCTATTCAAAGATGAGAGAGGTTCTACCTCAATCAAACCTGTTGTAGGTTTTATGGGGGCCTTGTTTCTTTGCGTAACTCTTACTGCTAACTCTTTTACCCACGGTGATATTAAGCCTTCTGACGCTCTTGTGGACGCTGTACTGATTATGACCTGTGTAGGTATAGGAGCAGACAGTGTAGATAAATTTAGCCACAAGAAAAAGAAAGAAGATGAAGCTTAGTAAATACGCCATTATTGTTCTGGCCGTTATCGGTCTGATCATTTTAACCAGGTTAGGTTGTAATAACGGTCTTGGATTTTTTGATAAACCTAAAGCTGATACTGTAGTAGTACGTGACACCACCTGGGAAGTACACGACAGTTTAATTGTTAAGAAGGTTCCTATAAAGGAAACCATCTATGATATAGATACTCTTCCTCCACAGTATATTCCTGATACTGCTTATCCCGGACTTTTGGTAAAGTACAACGAGCTAGTTAAGCTCTTGTTATCTAAAAATATATACGCTGATACCGTAAAGCTTGACACTTTAGGGTACGTAGCCATAGCTGATACTATACAAGAAAATAAGCTGCAGAACCGTGGTATCCACTACAACTATAAGATTCCTACTATCACTGAGAAGATTACTATTACTAAGCAGGCACCTAAAAGGAACCAGCTTTATGTAGGTGGTGGTATAAATACAAATAAAGCTTTAATGCCTCAAGCGGTTGAGGCTGGACTTATACTCAAAACAAAACGTGATCAGATTTACGGGCTGAAAGCCGGGTCTGATATCAACGGACAAGTTTCCTACGGTTTCCAAACCTACTGGAAGATAGGAAAGAAGGATAAATAAAAACAAACAACATGAAAAGCATGATCAAGATGCTTCTCAACCTTTTCAAAAAGAAAGTAGAAAAGAAGGTTGAAGAAGTAAAGGACACTGTCGTGCCTGCACCAAAGCAGGAAGATAAGCCTAAAAAGAAAAAGAAGTATTACAAGCCTAAGGCTAAGAATAATTCACTATAACATAACCCAGATATCTTATGAATCTAGACAAACTGAAAGGGCATATCCCGGACGGTGTGATCGGACAGATTCCAGAGGTGATGGAGAAGTTTGCGGTTAATACCCCACTTCGTCTAGCTCACTTTCTGGCTCAGTGCGGTCATGAATCCGGTGGTTTCAAGCTCACACAAGAGAACTTAAACTACTCAGCTAAGGGTCTTATGGGAATCTTTAAGAAGTATTTTCCTACCCTGGCTTTGGCTAATGCTTATCAGCGTCAGCCACAAAAGATTGCTAACCGTGTATATGCTTCACGTATGGGTAATGGTCCCGAAGCTAGCGGAGAAGGTTACAAGTTTAGAGGTAGAGGATATATTCAATTAACTGGTAAGCAAAACTACACTGCATTTGATGCTTCTGTTCCAGAGAGTATTGTAGATAATCCAGACTTGGTAGCTACTAAATATCCTTTGGCTTCTGCTGCATGGTTCTGGAGTAAAAATGGTCTGAATAAGATTGCTGATGAAGGAGCTACAGATGCTGTGGTAACAAAGGTAACCAAGCGTGTTAACGGTGGTACTATCGGTCTTCCTGACCGTATCAAACATTTTAAAGAATACCATAAACTCTTAGCGTAATGGCAAAAGGTAAAGGTGGAGAATCTAGAAAGATCTCCTTTGGTAAACGTAAAGGTGGATCTGCTAAGAAAACTAGCGGACCAAAAGATAAGAAAGTTTCTAAGTACAGAGGGCAGGGTAGATAAGATAGACTTGTTTGCCTGAGCTCTCACAAAATGGATAGAGAATGAGAGCGTACGCAATTAATGCCTACGCCTGGATTAAGGATAGGATTGCAATGTTTTTTGTAATCCTTGTCCTTATCTGGACAATGGCAGCACTATGTTTCCAGGTGACCATGGTATACCTGGAGGTTTCAGGTAAAACTGAAACTATTAAACAAATCACTGATTGGTTTACCGTAACCTTTGATGGTAGGTGGAGTGATAACCCACAAAACATCTGGTATGAAGAACCTAAAGTGATTGATGTAAGTTCTGTGACAAATCGGGTTGTAGTAGGATCTGTTGCGGGTAACCGTAACATTGAGTTTGGTGTAAAGAACATGATAGAAGAAGTCTTGCAGGAGAAAGAGTATGAGCTGGATACATCCGCCACTCTTAAACTCACAGCACAGATTGTATATCTAGATGTTTTAAAGACACAATCAAGCTTTTCAGTCCTGCACAAAAACAAGGAGTCTGTAGTGATACGACTCCAAGGTCAGCTATACGACGGTAAGAAGCTAAAGAAGAAAGCTAGTGTAGAAGAGTCAGCTGATGAAGTAAGCATGTCCACTCTAGTCATAGACCAGGGAGGTAAGTTCAACCAGCAGAACCTGAGTTCTGCATTGAAGAAAGCATCTAATTCATTAGTAATTAAACTCTTGGAATAATATGAAAAACTTAGTTCTTCTTATTGCTATCATCTTTGTATCTGTACAGTCTTATGCTCAGAACATCAAGTTTAAACTGAGACAGGCTAATATTAGTTCTAATATTTCTGGTGGTCAGATTAACCGTGGTGATGAATTTGAGTTGTGGATTGATGCTGCTGGAAACGGTAATACTACAACCAGACAATTGCTCTTTGATCTACAGTTTGATAACTCAAACTTTGAGCTGGTAAGTGCAACACATACCGGTACCGGTGGTAACGGTGGTGTACTTCCTCAGGGTTCTGTTATATCTATATCACATTATGTGTATCCGGGTTATAGTTATGCTGCTACTACGCAGAATACTACAACAAACGGTACTACTAACTACCAGAATGCAAATTATACCTACGCACAAAACGGGCCTAATGCTATTTTGCGTGTAACGCTGACCTGGACCAGTAATAACGGTATGCCTTATGGTGGATATGACAGATTGGTTGTACTTAGATACAGACTAAGAAGTGGATCTACTGCATATCAGTTTAATCCTATCAAGCTAAACTTTGTAGCTGCATGGGATGCAAATGGAAACTGGAACAACACTACAATGGAAACTCCGTTGAGTTCTACGGTTCAGATGAACCAGAACTTTGGAAAGTATGTAAGTGCTAAGGTGGATGTAAGTTCCAACCTGTATAATATAGCTGGCATGAAAGTATCTTTTAGAGATACTGTTACTAACCAGGGTGTGCTCTTTGATGTAACGTCTGATGGATCTGTAAATATTAATCAGAGTGCTCTTGCGGCTAACAAAGTATACGATGTATCAGTGATGACACGTATGGATACCTTGTATGCCATGTATAACAATGCCATAACCATCTCTGACTTTACTGCAGCACAGGCTGAGTTTAATTCATCCAACCTATTAACAGGTGGGATGTCTAATAACTTCATCCGCTCTGGTCAGTCAACCTTTGCAGCAGATATCAATAAAGACCGTGTGTTTAACGGTGGTGATTTACCAATGTTGCTGGCACAGATTGCCGGTATAGATACTTTGGTAATGCTTCCTAACGGATATACAGTAGGTTCTAACGGATATATGTCTCTTCCTACCTGGCAGGCAGATCAGGGACGTACAATTGGAGGAGCTACTGAGTGGGGTTATTTTG
>JACCDP010967147.1_pt1 | contig 16795 bp, 11 predicted proteins | sample 7445841 | NCBI WGS metagenome assembly JACCDP01 (sample SAMN15323441, study PRJNA562643) | freshwater metagenome | isolation source: river surface water | place: USA:Blue River Watershed | collected 2017-08-17 | reverse complement strand
AGAGGTAATTCATGCGGGAGAAGTACAGGTAATGTCAGCCGGTAAAGGTATTTACCACAGTGAATTCAACGCAAGTCAAACGGAAGAAATTAATTTGTTTCAAATTTGGATTTTCCCGAATAAGCAAAATATAGAACCGCGCTACGATCAAATCAACTATGATTGGAATAACTGTCAAAACAAATTTTTACAACTCGTTTCACCAAATTCGACTGACGAAGGAACTTGGATTCATCAAGATGCTTGGATTCACATTGCGGAAATCTCAGAGTCTGAAACAATAACTTATCAACTTAAAAATCAAAAAAATGGCGTTTATTTCATGAACATTGAGGGAACATTTGATGTTTTAGAAAATGAATTGAACGATCGAGACGCAATTGGAATCTGGAATGAACAGGAAATCAAAATTTCAGCTAAAACCAATGGTAAAATATTAGCGATTGAAGTACCAATGAATTTTTAAGAAAAAAATAAATGAACAATATAATTGAGGATCTTAATTGGCGTTACGCAACGAAAAAATTTGACCCAACAAAAAAAATAACACCTGAAAGTTTAGAAACAATCATGGAATCACTAAGATTGGTTCCTTCATCATATGGTTTACAACCACTTAAATATTTGTTTATTGAAGATTCAGGTTTAAGAAAAGAACTTAGAGAAAAATCATTCAATCAATCCCAAATAACAGACGCGTCACATTTACTCATCATTTGTTCTTTTACTGAAATAACGGAGATTTACATTGATAATCATATTCAAAATATGGCTGAAATTCGGTGTATCCCACAAGAAAAAATTTCTGGATTCGGAACCTATATGAAAAAGGAAATTCTTTCTATGGAAAAAGATAAAATGGCCGAATGGAATGCCAAACAAGCTTATATTGCACTTGGTCATCTTTTACATACCTGTGCAAGTTTACGAATTGATGCTACTCCAATGGAAGGGTTTCAAAAAGAAGCTTATGATGAGATTTTAAAACTCAATCAACAAGGTCTTCAACCCGTTTTAGTTTGCCCAATTGGATATCGATCTGAGGAAGACACCAATCAATTTTTAAAGAAAGTTAGACGCAAACAAGAAAGTCTCTTCGAATTTAGATAGTTCAATTATTCACAAATCATCGTGAATAAATACGTTATCAAACATAGGTTTTAGACCCATTAGATCATCTAAAATTCGTATTTTTGAGGAAGTCATTCCTATGCGAATTAGAATTTTATTTTTCTTTATTTCATTTGTTTCCTTATCTTCATTTGGTCAGGGAAAATTATCGTCTAAAGATCGCTTCGATATTCAACTTTTAATTAAATCTGTTGCTTCGAATAATGGCGAGCCATCAGAACAAGTTTTAAATAAATATCCTATTCAACAAATCAATGGTGTTCATTACCTTCATTTGCTAGGAAAAACAAATTCAAACTTCGATCAGTCTTGTTTAAAAGAAAAGAACTGGTTAGCGGGGAAATCAATTGGCCAAGTCTCCACTTTGAAAATTCCTCTTCACGATTTAGCATCGATAGAATCTTCGGAAGAATTTGATTTTATAGAAATCGCTCCTAAAATTCGCAACCAATTGGATAAAGCAATCCATGACATGCGTGCGGACAGTGTTCAAATGGGGATAGGGTTACCAGAGGGTTACACTGGAAAAGATGTTTACATTGGAATAACAGATTGGGGATTTGACTATTCTTCTCCTATGTTTTATGATACCTCGTTACAACAAACTCGAATTGTTGCTGCTTGGGATCAATTTAAAACTAGTGGTCCATCACCGAGTTCTTTTGGTTATGGAACTGAATACAATACGCCCTCTGAACTGCTTGCCGCAGGTTCCGATACAGCAAATATTTACTCCTATGCTACGCATGGTTCTCATGTAGCAGGTATTGCAGGAGGTGGTGGTGCAGGAACGGCATATCGCGGTGTTGCCTTTGAATCCAATTTCCTTTTTGTTACATTTTTAGTTGATGTCGCCGCAGTTCTTGACGCATGGGAATGGATGTATCAAAAAGCGCAAGCAGATAACAAGCGATTAGTAGTTAATATGAGCTGGGGCTTGTATCATTTTGGCACATTGGATGGCACTTCTCTGTTAAGCCAAGCAATCAGCGCATATACGGATCTTGGGGTTGTATTTGCAAATTCAGCAGGAAATAACGGAAATGTGAATTTTCATTTAAAAAAGACCTTCAATAACGAGACAATTAAATCCAAAATTGATTTCTACTCCTATTCAGCAAATGCAAATATGTGGGGACAAAGTATACACGCTTGGGGAGAACCAGGGCATGGATTTGCAAATGGAATTATTGTTGCTAATGCTTCAAATATTACATTAGTTGAAAGCCCTTTGTATTCAACTGATACAACGACTTCTTATATCGATACTTTTTTAGTAACTGGTTTAGATACAATTTGGTATAATATCTCTGCTGACAGCGCGCACAATTTAAATAATCGACCAACAATGCGCTTGAGAGTTAAAAACACGAATACAGCATTGAAGATTATTTTAAAGTCCACAGCTCAATCAGGTACTGTTCATTATTGGAATGTTACCGAACTATCAAATGATGTTGGAAACTGGGGAATGCCCTTTTCAACAGCTGGATCCGGCACAATTGCTGGAGATAATTTGAATGGTATAAGTGAACCATCTTGTTCAGACGATGTGATAAGTGTAGCCGCTTATGCTACCCAATACCAAACGTCAGGGACAGCAACAGCCGGTGGAGCAATTGCGTCATTCTCAAGTTACGGCCCCCGTTATGACGGAGTCATGAAACCAGATATTGCAGCACCGGGTGTAAACATTATTTCATCCATGTCTTCATATACGGATGCGGCTTTTACATCTTCCGGATCTGTTAATTTTAATGGTCGGACTTATCATTTTGCAAAACTATCCGGAACCTCAATGGCATCTCCAATGGTTGCTGGAGTATCCGCCTTAATTTTAGATGCAAACCCCTATTTATCTGCCCGTCAAGTTAAAGAAATCATTATGCAAACAGCTCGTCAAGATAATTTCACTGGTGTCATTCCACCTGAGGGAAGCAATCGCTGGGGGGCAGGTAAAATCAACGCATACGCTGCCGTAAAATTGGCGCTTCAAACTGCTGGTATGGAAAATCCACCTGTTGAATTAATGTGGAGTGTTTATCCAAATCCGGTCATGAATGAACTTCACTTTACAATTGTAGAAGAACTTCCGAAAACGGTTGAAATTTTCGATATTACAGGGAATTATTTTGAAAAACCGATCATTAATGGTAAAGTTTATGTTTCGGATCTTCCTGCAGGACAATATTTCATTAAAATCTTGATAGACGGCAAAGTCCAACAAGATAAATTTATCAAGCAATAATGGAAATTCGAATTCTCAAGCAAGACGAACTTGAGATTATTAAAGATTTGGCTTATCGAATCTGGCCCTTAACCTATGGGGAAATAATTAGTAAAGAACAAATGACTTACATGCTGAATTGGATGTATTCGCTTGAAACTTTGGAAACTAATTTTAAAAAGAATCACACCTATTTTTGTATAGCATCAAATGGAATTGATGTAGGATTTATGAATGTAGAGACCGATCATCCTGAAGTTGGTAATATGAAGATTCATAAAATCTATGTTCTGCATGAACATCATGGAAATGGCTTTGGCTATAAACTTATGAAAGAAGCACGCAAATTTGCAAAGGCACATGAAATGAATACGATGTCATTGCAAGTTAACCGCAATAATTTAGCGATAGAATTTTATAAAAGATTTGGATTTAATATTATTGATGAACAAGATTTCGAGATTGGAAATGGATTTTATATGAACGATTTTGTAATGCAGTATAAAATCAATTAGAACCTCGTTTTGATCCTTCATAAATATCGAATCTCCGGAATGAACATTCCAAATCACCGTTATAAAGTTTGTACTTTTTAGCCGGTTTTAATCCAATTGATTTAAAGCCCTCCTCAGAGGATGAAATAATCCATGCCTCCGTATTTGGCATATTATGTTTTAACCAATTTCCAATTGATTCATATAATTCTGGGATTTTTGCCTGAATTCGTTCTCCATAAGGAGGATTAGTCAGCACAAAACATTTCTCGTCGGAATTTTGAATTTCATTAAATGATTTAACTGACGTTTCAATAAATCTTCCAAAACTCATCGCTCTTAAATTTCTTCGCGTTTTCAAAACCATTTCATCCGAAATATCCGAACCTGTAATAGAACAAGGCAATTCTCGGACTACCCTTTTAGCATTTCCATAAATTTCATCCCAAACACCTGAATCAAAATTCTTTAAATTTTTAAAAGCGTAATGCTGTCTTTCGATATTTGAAGGAATTCCCGTTGCTAATAAAGCAGCTTCAATCAAAATAGTTCCAGAACCACAAAATGGATCAAAAAAGTTGGTTTTCCGATCCCATTTTGACAAGCGAATTAAACTTGCAGCAACTACTTCATTCAAAGGCGCCTCACCGACTGAACTGCGGTAACCACGCTGAAAAAGTGGCAATCCACTCGAATTAACTGAAATTGTAACTTCATTCTCCTTAATATAAACATCAAATACAACATGAGGCGTTTTCAATTCAACATTTGGACGTTCACCATATTCATCCCTAAATTTATCTACGATCGCATCTTTTATCAATAAAAAAGGATATTGAGTGTTATTAAATAATGTGGAAAAGACAGCCCCTTTAACTGCAAAAGTTTTTGAAATATCAAAAATTGATGTCCAGTCAATCCGTAAAGCTTTTTTATATAAATCTTCATCTGATCGAATGAAAAAGTGATCTAATTCAACTAAAACAGAAATAGCACAGCGAACATGTAGATTTAGATAATATACATCTTTCCAAGTACCAATAATACGAACTGCTCGGTTCATGATTTGGGTTTGTTCGTATCCCATTTCATTAAGTTCCTCTGCCAAAGTCTCTTCGAAACCAAAACCACATTTCAATGTGATTTTAAGCTCATTCAATTTTAACCCATTATTCGATTTCATTTTCCCTTTTTTAAATCTAAATTTGTGCAAAAGAACAAAATTGAAAGTCATTTCCACAATTTTTCTATCACTATTTATTGTTTGCACCAATTTATCAAATGCACAACAACGAATAGGTTTAGTACTGAGCGGAGGTGGGGCTGCAGGAATTGCTCATATTGGGGTTTTAAAAGCATTAGAGGAACGTGGAATTCCAATCGATTATATTACTGGAACTTCTGCGGGAGCATTGGTGGGAAGTCTTTACGCATGCGGATTTTCACCAGAAGAAATTGAAAAGTATGTTTTAAGTGACGATTTCCAATTAATGACTTCCGGTAAACTAAATCCAAACAAAAAATTTTTACTTCGAAAAGAGGAAAATAATGCAAATGTTTTAAGCTTTTCATTCTCAAGAGATAGCATTCTAAAAAAATCGATTCCCCTCAACCTTGTTACTCCTTCCCTACTCGACTTTGAAATGTTGAAAATCATGGGTTTAACAAGTGCTTCAAAATCAAACGATTTCAACCAACTCTTTGTTCCCTTTCGTTGTGTAGCATCAGACATCGTCAATAAAAAAAGCATCATTTTTTCAAAAGGAAATCTAAATGAGGCAGTTCGAGCTTCGATGACTTATCCATTGTATGTAAACCCAATCAAAATTGACAATGTTATTCTTTTTGATGGTGGATTGTATAATAATTTTCCAGTAGATGTAATGTACCAAGATTTTCATCCTGATTTTATCATTGGAAGTAAGGTTGCTGAAAACCCTAAAGCGATAAATGAGCGAGATTTTATTGGTTTGGTCAATCAAATGATGACAACTCCTACAAATTTTCAACTACCTTGTAACGAAGGAATTATAATTGAACCACGAACTGAAGTCGGAACATTTGATTTTGCTTTGGTTAAGCAAGCAATCGAAGATGGTTATTTAGCGGCTCAAAAACAGCTTGATTCCCTTGAAAAGTTCATTTTAAAAAAAACAACCAAGGAAGAACTTACAACAAGACGAGCTATTTTCAAAAGTCAACTAAATGAACTTAACATCTCGTCCATTTCAAATAATTATAACCGCAAAAGAGAAATTACTTTTGCTCGTAAATCGTTGATTCGTTTGCGAAGAAATGAGTTGCTTTCATTAGATAAATTGGAAAAACGTTATTTTAGACTTTACTCCACGCCCCAAATTGAATACATATTACCTACGCTTCAAAAAAAACAAGATAGCACATTCAATCTTGATTTAAAAATAACAAAGGCAAAAGATTTTAAGGTTGATGTAGGTGGTCATTTTTCATCTCGAGCTGTAAATACAGGATATCTTGGGATTACATACCGCACTCTGGGGAAAATTGCCTCAAGTATTCACGCTGAATCCTATTTTGGTAAATTTTATGGTTCGGCAAAAGCAGATGTTAACGTTGAAATTCCTTCAGTATACCCTATTTCAGTTTCTGGATATTTTACATTAAACAGGTGGGACTATTTCAGAAGTTTCGCCACCTTCTTTGAAGATGTAAAACCTTCATTTTTAGTTCAAAACGAAATATATGGAGGATTTAAACTTAAAATGCCACTCGGCAATAATTCAAAACTTAGTTTCGACGCGCGTTACTTTGGCTTGGAAGATGACTATTATCAAACTCAGTCGTTCACTAGCAAAGATACTTCAGACTATACAATTTTTAGCGGATTTTCGTTTTCTGGCGAATTATTAAAAAACAGCCTTAATCGTAAACAATTCGCGAGTTCTGGTAATTATTTTTTATTGAAAGCCAGGTATGTAAATGGGTTTGAAAATACCTATCCAGGAACTACCTCAATATTAAAGGATACTTTATCCAAAGATCATTCTTGGTTAAGTTTACAAGCTGAATTTCAATCCTTTATTTTTAATTACAAATTATTTCATTTGGGAATACATGCAAAAGGCGTTTACAACACGCAATCTCTTTTCTCAAATTATACAGCAAGTTTACTTTCACTGCCTTCCTTCAATCTCATTCCGGATGCTGATACTTATTTCTTACCTGAATATCGTTCACCGCAATTTGTTGGTGTCGGTGTTAATTTAATTTTTTCGCTTCATAAAAATATCGACCTTCGAGGAGATGGATATATTTATCAACCCATTATCGAACTCCGCCAAGGAACGGATGGAACCATTGGATTTGATCCGGCCATCAATTCAACTTCTTATTTATTTTCAACTTCTTTGATATATCACTCACCAGTTGGTCCGTTGAGAGCAACTTTCAATTATTTCCCAAAACAACCGAGTCCTTTCGCTTTTCAAATTAGTTATGGTTATGTATTGTTCAATGAACGAGCAATACGTTAAAACAATTTCTATTTTTGCAACAAAAAAGTCATGGAGAAAATCATTTGCGGAATTCAACAAATGGGAATTGGAGTTCCGAATGTTCAAGAAATTTGGAAATGGTATCGAACCAACTTTGGAATGGATGTTCGGATTTTTGAGGAAGCAGCCCCTGCTCCGCTCATGACAAGATATACAGGTGGTGTTGTTCAATCGAGAACAGCGACTTTAGCGCTGAGTATGGAAGGCGGCGGTGGATTTGAAATTTGGCAATACACTAGTCGAAATACAGAAAAGGCTTCTTTCGAAATTGAACTAGGCGACTTTGGGATGTTTGCTTGTAAAATCAAATCCAGGGATGTAAGAAAATCCTATGAATTTATTAAAAACAGCGGAGGAAATGTTTTAAGTGAACCAATGCGTGATCCCTCAGGTAAGCTTTCATTTTTCGTAAAAGATCCCAATGGCAATGTTTTTCAAGTTATTGAAGGTAGCGGTTGGTTTTCAGATACGAGACATGAATCAAAATGTGGTGGTGTTGCCGGAACCATTATTGGTGTTTCTAACATGGAAAAATCCTTAAAACTATATAAAGATATCCTTGGATATGACACGATTGATTATGATGTTACAGACGTGTTTGAAGATTTTGGAGTAATCAACGGAGGTAAAAAAGAGTTTCGTCGAGTTAGATTGAGTCACAAAGAATTAAGAAAAGGTCCTTTCGCTAAGTTACTAGGCCCAACTCAAATTGAACTTGTTCAAGCGATCGATCAAACTGGAAGAAGAAATATATTTGAAAACCGTTTTTGGGGAGATTGGGGATTCATTCACCTATGCTTCGACGTACAAGGAATGGAACAATTGAAAAAGGATTGTGAAACGGGAGGATTTCCCTTTACAGTCGACAGTTCCGATACATTTGACATGGGAGAAGCAGGCGGCCGATTCTCATACATTGAAGATCCTGATGGAACTTGGATCGAATTTGTAGAAACACATAAAGTTCCCGTTATGAAAAAAATTGGTTGGTACATTAACCTAAAAAATAGGAAACCTGGAAAATTTCTTCCAAATTGGATGTTGAAGGCAATGGCATTGAATCGTGTGAAATAAGGAATTACAACAATCCTTTAGTTCTGAGAAATTCATCCAAAGATTCCACGTCACCAAATAAAACTTCCCTTGCCTTGCTGCCTTGGAAAGCTCCTATGATTCCCATTCCTTCCAACTGGTCAACGATTCGTCCTGCTCTGTTATATCCAAGCTTTAATTTCCGTTGAAGCAAACTTGCCGAACCTTGCTGATTCATTACCACTATTCTTGCAGAGTCAACAAACATTGGATCAATTTCATTCATATCAAAGTCAGAACCACCCTCTGATCCTTCGGGGATGTATTCAGGTAAAATCAATGCTTCTGGATATGCTCTTTGGTCGCCAATAAAACTACAAATTTCCTCTACTTCAGGCGTGTCAACAAATCCACACTGAAGACGTTTCATATCAGAACCAGTAGAAATCAACATATCACCTCGGCCAATAAGTTGATCCGCGCCAGATGCATCCAAAATCGTTCTAGAATCAATTTTGGATAAAACTCTAAATGCAATTCTCGCAGGAAAATTCGCCTTAATCATACCAGTAATTACATTTACAGAAGGTCGTTGCGTAGCAACAATCAAATGAATTCCGATAGCACGAGCTAATTGAGCTATACGGGCTATTGGGTGTTCTACTTCCTTACCCGCGGTCATAATCAAATCAGCGAACTCATCGATTAGAACCACAATGTAAGGAAGATAACGATGTCCTTTCTCAGGATTTAAACGACGAGCAATGAATTTGGCGTTGTATTCTTTAATCGTTCGAACGCCTGCATCTTTCAATAATTCATAACGTTCATCCATTTCAATACACAAGGAATTAAGTGTATTAACTACCTTCGAAGTATCAGTAATGATTGCATCTTCTTCGCCAGGTAATTTTGCTAAGAAATGTCGTTCAATTTTGTTGTAAAGCGTTAATTCCACTTTTTTCGGGTCAACCAAAACAAACTTGACTTGAGCAGGATGTTTTTTATACAAAATGGAAATCAAAATAGCATTCAAACCTACAGATTTACCTTGACCTGTTGAACCAGCAACCAATAAATGCGGCATTTTTGTGAGATCGAAAACAAACGTTTCGTTGGTAATGGTCTTACCCATAACAACTGGTAACTCACCATCGAAATTTTGAAACTTTTCCGAAGCAATCAGCGAACGCATACTCACCATTTCAGGATTTGAATTAGGAACTTCTATTCCAATAGTACCTTTACCGGGAATTGGAGCAATGATTCGAATACCAAGTGCACTCAAACTCAACGCAATATCGTCTTCCAAGTTCTTGATCTTTGAAATACGAACTCCTGGAGCTGGAACAATTTCATATAAAGTTACCGTCGGCCCAACTGTTGCCTTAATTTTGGCAATGTCAATTTTATAGTGTGACAGCGTTTGAACAATACGGTCTTTGTTGGATTCTATTTCTTCCTTATTAATTGAAACACCACCTGTACCATAGTCCTTCATCAATTCAATTGGCGGAAGAATATAGCCTTCCAAATCTTTAGTTGGATCGTATTCGCCATATTCAGCGACAAGTCCGGCTGCAAGATCTTCCCCATCTCCTGTCATTCTTTCTACACGAGAATTACTATTAGGGCTAATTGGTAAGATCGACTCCTCTTCTTCTACACCAATTTCAAACTCAAAATCAGATTCGGTTTGTGATTTCAAATCTGTTGGTTCTTCCTTTATGGTGACAATTAACTCGCTCTCATCAAATTCGTCATCTTCTTCTTCTTCATCATTCTTTGAAAAATCTACAGGTTCAGAAAGGATATCCTCCATTATCTGATCTTCGCGAATCGGGTTTATTACATGAATATCGTCAATACGATCATCTTTCTCTTCTAAATCGACAGCTTCCTGAACGACTTCTTTTTCTTTTGTGGCAAAAAGATAAGCAAAAATAGCTCTATAATTTGGGCTAAAAAGTAAAGTTGTAATTACGAAAAAAGTAACCAATATCAATATTAGTGTTCCAAATTGACCCAAAGCAAGAACCAACCATTCGTTCAAATAATATCCGAATGTGCCGCCTAAATAGTTGACGTTGCTCGCGAAAAACCCAAGAAAAAGTGAACCCCAAAGCATGTATGAGAACACCACAATAAATGATCTTAAAATTGGAAAAAGGGCAACATCAAACAAAATCTTAAATCCCGAAACAAACATCAGGAAACAAATACCAAAAGAGGTGAGTCCGAAAAGCTTGTAAATCAACAAATGTGAAGTCCATGCTCCAAATTTCCCCAACCAATTTTCAACCGCTGGAGTTTTGCTATCGAACAAAAATTCGAAAAATGAACGATCCAAAAGCTTATCCTGATCAACTTCCCACGTAAAAAGATAAGAAACGCAAGCCAAAAACAAATAAATCGACAAAAGTGAAAGTATCGATCCAAAAATTACTTTAAGTTTGCCCTTGTCGATTTTCTCTAAAAAAGAAACCCGAGTTGGTGATTGAACTTTTTTTTCTTTCTTATCCTCTTGTTTCGCTTTCGTTTTCGTGTTGGATTCAGCAGGCTTTCGCTCACTCTTAGGTATGAATTCGTTATCTTCCATTTTTAGCTTTGGGTATCATACGAAATTAAACGAAACTTGCTTTCTGGCTTACGACGAAAGTAATATGTTTAAACAAGGAAATGTTAGTTATGAAATAGTGTTAGTCACCATTTTCGTAGAGTCGAGAAAATTCCTGAGTGAATTCTTCAAACGTTACTATCTTAAATTCTTTTCCAAACGAAAAAAGTGCAAGCGGAGGGTCGGAATTCTTTATTGATTTCAATACATATTTGTAAAGACCATGATCCGTCGGGACAAAATAAACAACCGGTAAACCAGGTAATCGTGTAAATGCGTTGGCGTATTTAGCTGAGATCTTCTTGTAAAAATAAAATGTCAATTCATTTTTAATTTCTTTTTGTTTCACCTTTATTTTTCGAGCTATCAAACCCCCGACCTTTTTGAAAACAAATGACTTTTTAAATGAATAATTCAGTGATGTATCCTTTGAAAGTTCTTCATTCATGCGAATCGCAAATTTTTGTTTTTCGGTATCTATTAATAGATATGACTTTCCCAGTCTCAAATGCTTAATCAATTCTTGTTTTCCAGTTTGAGAATTAAAATTAACGATACGAATTAAACTATCTCGAGCATAAACAATCATTTCTGCCTTAACCGAATCCTTTTGATCCACCCGTTCAATCGAATAGGTTAGTTCTCCAGAAAATGGTTTTTGTTTTTGAGAATGAATGTCAAGAATACAAAAAAGACAAAGGATTAAAGATAATACCGATTGAAACCCTTTGTCCATATGAATTTTTATTTGTGGAGAAGATCGGGCTCGAACCGACGACCTCTTGACTGCCAGTCAAGCGCTCTAGCCAACTGAGCTACATCCCCGAAAGTTACTTCAAAGATATAAAAAAATAGATTGTTTGATTTACTCCATTTAATAGTTTTAATTTTGTACTACATTCCAAATGGAATTAATTATGAGCAAAAATTTACGAATTATTATCAATCCATCCGAGCTAGGAGCAGGTACACGCGGCGCCTCACTTGGGCCAAGCGCAATATTTACCGCAGCACGTGCCAAAAAATCAAAACTTTTTGAAAATCGCGAAATTCACAATATTCCCGACCAAAACCACCTTTTAGACAAACCTAATTCAACCTTATTCGCAAAAAATATTGATGGCATCATTAACGTATACTCTTCTGTTGATAACGAAGTACGCGAGACATTTCAAAATGGTGATTTCCCATTAATAATTGCTGGCGACCATAGTTCAGCAGGCGCAACAGTTGCATCAATTTCAGCCTTTTATCCAAATAAAAAAATTGGTGTTCTGTGGATTGATGCACATGCAGATTTACATACGCCTTTTACAACACCATCAGGTAATATTCATGGAATGCCTTTAGCTGCGGCTTTAGGAATTGATAACTTGGAGTCTAAAAGAAATGCCGTTGATGAGTCAACCACTGAAAAGTGGAATAAACTCAAATCAAGTTCGTTACAACCAAATAACCTAATATACATTGCCGTTCGCGACACAGAAAAGGAAGAAGATTTTCTAATTCAACAACTAAACATAAAAAACTATACAGTTCAAAATGTTCGGCAATTGGGAGTTCAGCATCTAATTACTGAATTGAAGAAAAAATTCGATGAGGTTGATTATCTCTATGTTTCATTCGATGTCGACTCTATGGATCCTGAACTTACATCTCACGGAACTGGAACTCCAGTCCCGAATGGACTATCACAAGAAGAAGCGCAAGAAATATTAGTCGAGGTTTGTAAATTTAAAAATCTAGTGGCATTGGAACTTGTAGAAGTCAATCCTTGCTTGGACGAGAAAAAAAATAAAATGGCCGAAACAGCTTTGGGTATTTTGGAGTCAATCATTGAAACATTGGAAAACTAATTCATGGAAAAAAAGATTAAAGACCTACTACTTACAAACTCAGAAACTCTTTTTGGATGTCAAATTGATGATTCTCAAATTCAATTTCAGCTTACCCGAAAAGACGTAGAAGGAGACTATACGCTGGTTGCTTTTCCATTCTCAAAATTATTAAAGTGCTCACCAGTTGAAGCAGCATCCAAAATTGGAGATTTTCTAAAAACTCAACTTGCCGAAATTGAAAAAATTGAAGTTATAAATGGATTTTTAAACATCTGCCTAAATGATTCTTATTGGATTCAGCAATTGAATCACATTCAAAAAATTGATAATTTCGGATTTTCTGCAGCGAACTCAAAACCATTATTTATGGTTGAGTATTCATCTCCAAATACCAATAAACCGCTACATCTCGGACATTTACGAAATATCTTTCTCGGCTATTCTGTTTCCGAAATTTTAAAGGCAAATGGTCACAAAGTAATCAAAACCCAAGTGATTAACGACCGAGGAATACACATTTGCAAAAGTATGCTTGCGTGGGAGAAGTTCTCACCACTGAATTCCAACGGAGAACGCGAGACCCCATCTAATACTGGACTTAAAGGAGATAAACTAGTAGGAAAATACTATGTGGAATTCGATAAACATTTTAATGCTGAAGCAAAATCCATTATTGAACTATGGGAAAATGGCAATTTCGAAGGTTTTTCTGACTCTGTAAAGAACGAGTATTTAAAATTTGAAACAGCGAAAGAAGGCAAAGAAGAAAAAGCTGTTAGTGCGATTAATGACAAAATAAAAGATTTAGCTAAAAATCAAACAACTATTCTTCGCGAAGCAAAAGAAATGCTTATCAAATGGGAAGCTCGTGATCCGCAAGTTTACCTCTTGTGGAACACCATGAATGGTTGGGTATATGAGGGCTTTGAAACAACTTACAAGAAAATGGGCGTTGATTTTGATAAGCTTTACTACGAATCGGATACGTTTTTACTCGGTAAAGATGTTGTAATTCAGGGTTTAAAAGATGGAGTTTTTTTCAAGAAAGACGATGGATCCGTCTGGATTGATCTTACCGAAGATGGATTAGATGAAAAACTAGTGCTTCGTTCGGATGGCACGGCGGTTTACATGACCCAAGATATTGGAACAGCCATCGATCGATTCAAAGATTTTCCCGATTTAAACGGAATGGTTTATACCGTTGGGAATGAACAAGATTATCACTTCAAAGTTTTGTTTTTAATACTCAAAAAATTGGGCTACAAATGGGCTGATAACTGTTTCCATCTATCTTATGGCATGGTTGATTTACCAACCGGTAAAATGAAATCACGTGAGGGAACTGTTGTTGATGCAGATGACTTAATGGACGAAGTTATTGAAAAAGCGACTGAAATTACAAGTGAACGAGGACATTTGGAGGGTTTGACCGATGAAGAAAAATCTAAACTTTTTTATCAAATCGGATTGGGAGGACTTAAATATTATTTATTAAAAGTTGATCCAAGGAAGCGTATGATGTTCAATCCGGAGGAATCAATTGATCTGAATGGTAATACCGGACCGTTTATTCAATATACCTTCGCGAGAATTCAATCCTTGCTTGCAAAAGCCAGTTTTGAAAATAATGAAGAGACTCTTAGTAACTATTTGATCTCAGCTGAAGAGAAGCAAATTATTAAAACGCTTCAAAGTTTTCCAGCTGTAATTCAAGAGTCCGCAGAAACCTATTCACCGGCGCTCATTGCGAATTTCGTTTATGAGTTAGTTAAGAATTATAATCATTTCTATCAATCAGTTAAAATTATGACTGAGGAGAATCAAAATATTAAAACCGCTCGCCTTACAATCAGCTCTGAAGTGGGTAAAACGATCCAAAAATGTTTAGGATTACTCGGAATTGAAGCCCCGAAAAGAATGTAATTATTTTATATCTTTGTAAAAAAAAAATCAACAATGAAAATCTTTTATTCTATCCTTTTTGCCTTATTTGTATTGGTTTCCTGTGGAAAATATGAAAAGCCATTTATATCTTTTCGATCACCTGAAAAAAGATTAATGAATAAAGAATGGAATTGTGTTAACGCAATAAATCAAAATGGAATCGAATTTAAAGTTGTTGATAAAATAAAATTTGAAATTTCGGGCGAAGACTCAATATTCACTAGAATGACTAATTACCAACCCTTGAATGTTCTAAATTATTCAGGTGAAATAGATACTGTAATTGGCACATGGACCTGGCTACATGCTCTTGATGGCAAACTTGATAAACAGAGAATAAGATTAATTTATCCAGGAGCAAATCGGGTAATCAAAATAAACATCCTTACCAATAAAGCATTCGAATATATAGACGAAAGTTTTACAAATTCCACCTATTTGTACGAGCGCAATTAATTTTTTACCCAAAAATCACTTCATCAGTTATTTCCCGAACCATTTTGAATAGCTCGTCTTTGAAATTTTGAGCATTGTAAGTGCCTCGTTCAATTTGACGTAATTTATGCTCCCATTGGCCTGTCAACTCAGGACTCTTTAGTAGATCATTTTTAATTGTATCAATCAAATTAATTCCAGTTTCGGTAGCGAAAATATTCTTCTTTTTCTTTTCGATGTATTTTCGTTTGAAGAGCGTTTCGATGATACTCGCTCTTGTTGATGGCCGACCGATACCATTCTCTTTCATCACCTCACGCATTTCTTCATTATCAACCATTTTACCCGCGGTTTCCATAGCGCGCAACAAAGTAGCTTCGGTGTATGGTTTTGGTGGAGAAGTCTTGCCTTTATGAATCAATGGCTCATGCGGACCGCTTTCACCTTCCTGAAATATCGGTAATATTTTTTCTTCATCCTCCTTGCCTTTGGCTTCACCTTTTGATTTTGGTTCCTCTTTAGCCTTTAAATCTTCATAGACAATACGCCAACCTTTTTCAATGATTTGTTTACCCGTTGCCTTGAATACCAATTGATCAACCTTTCCAAGTACAGTTGTATTTGAAACTTTACATTCAGGATAGAAGACAGCAATAAACCTTCTGGTTATCAAATCATAAATGCGTTGTTCATCGGGAGAAATTCCACTCGGAGCAATTCCAGTAGGAATAATCGCATGGTGATCGGTTATTTTTTTGTCATCAAAAACAGATTTCAATTTGGGAATTGGTTTCGAAAGCAAATCCTCAGTAAATCGTTTGTAATCCCTCAAACCAATTAAAATTCCGGGTATTTTTGGATGTAAATCTTCAGAAAGATAGGTTGTATCAACTCTCGGATATGTTACCAATTTCTTTTCGTATAAACTTTGAGTCAAATTCAGGGTTTCTTCGGCGCTGTAACCATATCGTTTGTTTCCATCTACTTGAAGCGACGTCAAATCATACAATCTTGGATTTCCTTCTTTTCCTTCTTTTTGCTCGAAAGAGGTGACTTCGAATAGTTTATCTTTTAAATAAGCTAAGCCCTTATCAGCTTTTTCCTGTGACTTTAAGCGATCAATTTGACAAAGAAATTCCGTATCTCGATACATTGTTTTCAACTCCCAGTATTCTTCACTTTTAAAAGCATTGATTTCTTTTTGACGTTGAACAATCATAGCCAAAGTTGGAGTTTGAACCCGTCCGACTGAAAGCGTCATTTTCTCTTTACCATATTTGCGGGTATACAAACGTGTTCCATTGATTCCTAAAACCCAATCGCCAACAGCTCTTGAATTTCCAGCAGCAAAAAGATTATCGAATTCTTTGGCATCTTTTAATTTACTAAACCCTTCTTTGATAGCCTCTTCGGTCAACGATGAAATCCAGAGCCGCTTAACGGGAACCTTACATTTTGCCTTTAACAACACCCACCTCTGAATGAGTTCTCCCTCCTGCCCGGCGTCACCACAATTTATTACTTCTTCGGCTTCAGAAATT
>JACCDP010558545.1_pt1 | contig 16797 bp, 5 predicted proteins | sample 7445841 | NCBI WGS metagenome assembly JACCDP01 (sample SAMN15323441, study PRJNA562643) | freshwater metagenome | isolation source: river surface water | place: USA:Blue River Watershed | collected 2017-08-17 | reverse complement strand
CCTGGTGGTGGGCTCGACGGTGACCGGCGTCGGGGTCGCGGCATCCTCAACGGTGACCGCCGTCGATACCGCCACCGGCGTGGTCACCTTAAACAATGCCCTCACCGCCGCCGTCACCGGCCAGAACATCACCTTCGGGGGCGCCACCGCGACTGCCTCTTTCAATGATTACGCCGGCACCACCACCGTCAGCGGCGGCCTCCTGCGTCTCGGAAATCTGGGCGCCTTACCCAGCACCACGGCCCTAGTCGTGCTCTCCGGCGGCACGCTGGAGCTCCAAGCCAGCACCACCGTCGCCTCCTTGGCCGGAGACAGCAGCACCACCGGCGGACTGATTACCGCCTCGGGTACGTCCGGCACCATCCAGCTCAACGTCAACGGCAGCGCCAACACCGCTTTCGGCGGCGCGATCACGAACAACGTCGGGTCGACCTTCAATTTCAACAAGCAGGGTTCGGGCACCCTGACCCTCGGGGGACCCAATACTTTCACCGGCGCCACGACGGTATCGGGAGGCACGCTCACCACCTTGGCCGGCTCGCTGGCCGGCACTTCGGGCATCACCGTTAACGGTGCGATCCTTGCCGCGGCCGACTTCAATTCCGGCGCCACCCTCGCGCTCAACGCGACGGGCAGGGCGACCATCTCCGGTGAAGGTCAGAACGTCGGGGCAGTCACCAACGCCAACGCCACCGATGCGAACGCGCTGAACTTCACCGCCACGACTGGAATCATCACGCTGGCCTCGCTTTCTGGCGCGGGCAAGACGACCTTCGGTTCCGCCGCGACCGTGACCGGTGCCATCTCCGATGGCGTGGTCAACGTCGCCGGAGCGCTCATCGCCGGCTCCGTCACGGGTGGTACCAACACGATCACGGGCGCCGCCACCGTGACGACGTTCAACGGCGGCACGCTCACCGTAGGCGGCATCTCCACGGTCACGACCCTCACCACGGGCACGCTCAACGCCAACGGGGCGACCGCCGCCGTGACCACCCTTAACGGCGGAAACATCGCGCTCGGCTCCTCGACGGCCCTGACCGTCTCCGACGGCACGCATGCCGGCGTCATCTCCGGCGCCACTGGCACGCTGACTAAGTCCGGAGCGGGTACGCTCATCCTTTCCGGCGCTAACACCTTCGGCGGGGCGATCACGATCTCGGCTGGAAAGCTGCAGATCGGCGCCGGCTCGACCACGGGTTCCATCGGCGCCGGCGCCATCGCCAATTCCGGCATCCTCGAAATCAGCCGCTCGGATAATCTGAGCTTCGCCAATGTGATTTCCGGCACGGGCTCGTTGACTAAGTCCGCCGCGGGCACGCTCACCCTCGCCACCGCCAACAGCCTCACAGGAGGCGTCACCGTCGCTGCCAATGGCGGCACTGTCATCGTCGGCCATAATAATGCCCTCGGTACCGGCCAGGTCACGCTCGCCGGTAACGCCGCCCAACTCACGCTGGCCGATGGCATCACGGTCGCCAACGCCATGTTGTTGACCAGCACCGGCGGGCTGCAGGCGAGGACCTTAAGACTCCAGACTGGGGCTACCTCCGCCACCTACGCGGGCGCCATCTCCAATCTATCGACCAATACGCTCGCGTTTGCCGTCGATGTCGGCGGCACCCTGACCGTCTCGGGCATCATCAGCGGCAACGGGCTCTCCAAGACGGGTGACGGCACGGCCATCCTCTCCGGCGCCAACAGCTACACCGGCGCGACCACGGTCTCGGCCGGTACGCTGCAGGTAGCCTCCGAGTCCAATCTCGGGACCATACCGGGTTCGTTCGTGGACGGCCAGCTCACCTTGGGCGCGGCCTCCACCCAGGGCATCCTGAAGACCACCGGCACGACCTCGCTGAGCGCCAATCGTGGCGTGGCGCTCGCGGCGGGCGGCGGCGCCATCGACGTGGCCGCCTCGACGACCCTGACGATCGCCTCGGCGGTGACCGGCACCGGCGCGCTCACCAAGAGCGGCGCCGGGTTGCTCGATATCAAGATGGGCACTCCGCAATACGGCGGCACGACCACGATCAACGGCGGAACCCTGCGGTTCACCAACGTCGCCGACCTGGCCGCCGTTAGCACCATGGTCTTCAACATCAACAACGGCTCCACCCTCGAATTCCAGTCTTCGGTCGGAGGTAGCAACCGCACGGTGCTCAACAACAAGACCTTCACCTTCGGCGCTAGCGGCGGAGGCACGATCAATTTCAACGGAGGCAATAACCTCATGCAGAATGGGGTGCACAACTTCGTGACCACAGGAGGCGCGAAAAACACGATATCCCAGACCAACGGCGGGCTCATCAACAATCAGTCATCTGGAAACACCGTATTCAACGTCGCTGATGGTACCGACGCCGTGGATCTGGAGCTTTCTGTGCAGTGGGTAAACGGCACCCTGACCAAGGCGGGCTTGGGGACGATGGCGATCACGGGAGTCCACACGGGCAACTTCGACTTGGTCATCGATGCCGGCGTCCTGGAAGTCGGCGGCTCCGCTAGCCTCAATGGCGGCACCTTCACGGCGGCGATCACCAACGACGGAGTCTTCAGATACGGAAGCAGCGCCGCCCAGACAATGAGCGGAATCATCAGCGGCACGGGTACGTTGGCCAAGCTCGGTTCCGGCAACCTGACCCTTTCCGGCGCCAACGACTATACCGGCGCCACGCTCGTCTCGGCCGGCACGCTGACCGTCGCCTCCGGCGCCCTGTCCGCCACCTCGGGCATCACGGTCAACGGCGCAATCTTCGCCGCCGCGGATTACAACCTGGCCGCCACGCTGGCCCTCGATGCCACCGCCACGGCGACGATCTCCGGGGAGACCCTCACGATCACCGGCGCGGTCACCAACGCCGGCACCGCTACCGACGCCCTCAACTTCTCGGCCTCCACGGGCAAGATCACTTTGGCCTCCCTGGCTGGCGCCGGTAAGACCCGCTTCGGCGCCGCCGCCGATATCACGGGCGGCGTGTCGGAAGGCGTCGTCACCGTGGTCGGCGCGCTCGGCGCCAATATCACCGGCGGCACGGTCACGGCGGGCTCGCTCGCCGGCGCCGTCTCCGGAGGCAACGTGACCGTCACGAACCTGCTTACGGGCGGCGTCTCGGCCGGCACGGTCACCGCCGGCTCGCTCACCGGCGACATCACCGGCGGCGCCGTCACGGTCACCGGCCTGCTCACGGGCAATGTCACCGCCGGCACGGTCACCGCGGGTTCCATGACCGGCGACGTCGGCAGCTCGGTGACCGTCAGCGGCGCGCTCAACGGCGTGATCACCGCGGGCACCAACAGCATCGGTTCGCTCACCTCGACCTCCGTCACCGGCGGCACCAGCACGACCACGGGCGCCGCCACCGTGACGACCTTGAACGGCGGCACGCTCATCGTGGGCGGCCACGGCGCGATCACCACCGTCACCACCGGCACGTTGACCCTCAACGGCGCCACCGGCTCCGTCGGCACGTTGTCCGCGGGCACGTTGAACCTGAACGGCGCCGCCGCCACCGTCGGCACCCTCACGGCGGGCACGGTCAACCTCGCCGCTTCGACCGCGCTGACGGTCAATGACGGCACCTTCGCCGGCAGCCTCACCGGCAGCGGGTCGCTGATCAAGGCCACCAGCGGAGTCCTCACCCTCGCAGGCCCCAACACTTCGTTCAGCGGCGCCACTACGATCAGCCTCGGCGAACTGATCATCCAGAGCACGACCTCCCTCGGCACCGGGGCCATCACCGTCGCCGCCGGCGCGATCCTCGACCTCAACAACCTCGGCGTCGCCAACGCCATCACCGTCGCGACCGGCGGCACGATCGAGAACGGTCCCACGACCGCTTCCGCCGAAGTCGTGGCCGCGCTGACGGGTACCAACTCGATCAATACCGTCCTCACCGGCACGGGCGGCCTGACCAAGACCGACGGCGGCGAGCTTTCGCTGACGACCCCGAATTTCTTCACCGGCGGCATCACCGCCAATACCGCCGGCGCCGTCATCTCGGCCGCCTACCTGGCCGACGACAGCAGCTCGCTCGGCGCTTCCGCCCTGACCGACCCGACCAAGCTGGTCCTGGGCAGCGGCGCGACCCTTGAGTTCACCGGCTCGACCGCCACGACGACTTCCCGCAGCTTCACCGTCAACGGCGCCGCCGCGCTCGCGGTCGATGCCGCGGCCGCCTCGCTCACCTTCAACTCCGCGTCGATCATGGCCCTCGATCCGGTCGATACCACCCCGGAACTCAAGCTCACCGCCTTCAACAGCGGCGTGAACCGTTTCGAAGCCCAGCTTTCTCAGGCCGATATCGATGCCGGTCGCGGCCTCGCCAATCTCGTCATCGACGGCACGGGCAAGTGGGTGCTCGGCGGTTCTGCCAACCGCTTCAAGGGCGACGTCCGCGTCGACGTCGGGGGCGGCGCCACGCTCGGCTTCGAGTCCGGATCGCTGGGCATGGGCAGCACCTACGCTTCTTCCGATATCGTGGTGGCCAACGGCTCCACCTTGGCTTGGTCCGGCTCCGGCAACACCGACGACATCTCTGCGCGTCTGCAGGTCCCGGACAACGCCACGGCCAAGCTAGACCTCGGCGCCAACAACGTGACCTTTGCGACGGCTCCGGTCATGGGCGCCGGCGCCTCGCTGCAGAAGCAGGGTAGCGGTTCGCTCAAAGTCACCTTCAGTGCCCCGACGCTCAATGTCTCGGTCACGAGCGGCTTGCTCGCCGTCAATGGCACCTTGGGTGCAATCACCCTCACCAGCGGGGCCACCCTCGGTGGCTCGGGTACCATCACCTCGGCCAATGTCGGCACCGGCGCCACGCTCGCCCCGGGCAACTCGCCGGGCACGCTCAACGCCACGACCCTCATCCTCGGCCCTGGCTCCAACTTCGACTGGGAAGTCCAGAACGCGGGCGACAACAACAACGGCTACGACCGCATCAACCTTACCGGCAACCTCGACCTGAGCGGCGTCGCGCCCGGACAGAAGGTCAACTTCCGCATCTTCTCCCGCTTAGGCACCGGCGACGGCAACCTGTCGGGCAATCCGCTTAATTTCGATCCGCCCGGCGTCGCCGCCCAGCCTACCGTGTTCCAGTTCGGCACCGTCGGCGGCGTCCTGCTCAACGCCGGCACGAGCAACATCAGCGACGTCTTCCAGTTCGACCTCTCGCAGTTCACCTATTCCAACGGCAGCTCCTCGAGCGCGGGCCTCTGGTCGATCGATTATGACCAGGCCAACGGGCTGATCACGCTGACCGCGGTGCCCGAGCCTTCGACCTACGGCTTCGCCATGGGCGCCTTGGCCCTCGCCGCCGCGGCCATCCGTCGCCGCAAGCGTCAGGCGAAAGCCTGAGCTAGCGGCAGAGTATCGAGCATGGAGTATCGGGGTAGGGGCAGCACCGCGTGCTGACCTAGTTGCCTTGGGTAGGGTTGAGCGGCCCGCTCAACCGCGGCTGACCAGGGTCGGTCAGCCCTACGAGGCCGCCGCAGGGCGAACGGACGCGATGTCATCATGTCCCTACCTAAGGATGACCGATGAATTCAAGGGGAGACCGGAAACCGGGAAGGATGCGGCGGGCATATCATGTCCTCAGCCAATCATCCGGTTTCCGGTCTCCCTTTGAATTGATGCCTTCAAACAAAAAAGCCGCCGGGACGGGCGGCTTGTCAGGACAGCACGTGGTGCTGTCCCTACCTGTTAAAACGCGCGGCGCAGGCTGATGGCGCCGGAGACGTCGGCGGACTCGCCGAAGCCGGCGGCCTGCACGGTGAAGGAGAGCGTGGTCTGCGCGTCCAGCAGGTAATCCAGGTCGAGGCCGGCGCGGGCCTGGTCGCGGACCGGGTCCGGCGTGGGCAGCGTGAGGGCGAGCATGCCGGTGAGGTCGGTCGCGGTGAGCGCGGCGAGGTCGTGGTCGAAGCGGCGGATCCACTCGGCCGAGAGGCGGGCGCGGAGCTTCTCCCCGAAGGCGTGGGTGGCGACGACGCCGAGGCGGCCTTCCTTCGCGGTCTGCTCCATGGCGTCGAAGCCGGCGGGGTTGGAGCCGCCGGTCTCGAGGTAACCGTCGGAGCGCACGCGGGAATGCCCGTAGGAAGCGTAGGCCTTGAAGTCGGTCGCGAAGGCGCGCAGCAGCACGGGGGAATCATAGCGCAGCCGGAACGAGCTGCTCTTCACGTCGTTCCGGCCTTGGGAGTAGTCGACGCCGCCGCCCGTCACGTAGCCGCGTCGGGTATCGTTCTCCCAGTCGCCCGAGGAAAGGAGGATCGAGAAGATGCCGCCGTCGGCCTGCAGGAAATCGATCTCGCCGACGAGATACTGTCCGAACGTACGGGCGTCGCCGTCGTTGGCCAGCTGCTGGTCCTGGAGGCCGTAGCCGGCGCCGAGGCCCACGAGGACGTTCTGCCAGGGCGTGAAGGTGACGCCGGCCTCGCCGGAGCGGGTCAGCACGTCGCGGGAGCGCGAACTGCCCGCGACGTCGCCCGTGACCCAATAAGAGCGGCCTCGGCCGAGCTCGCCCAGCGGGCGGTGGTGCGCGCCCTCGAGGAACAGGCGCGTCAGGCCGAGGGTGTTCGAGAGCATGGACTGCACGCCGGCCACCGAACCGAGCCAGTCCGTCGCATCGAGCATCACGTTGGCGCGATAGAGGAAGGCATGGTAGTCGCCCGTCGCGGTCTCGCTTTCGCCGACGATGACCGACCCGTCGGCGGAGATGCCACGAGCGGCGGAGTAGGCGCCGCCCAAGGTGCCGATATCGGTCATACCATCGGCCTGGGTCCAGCGGAAGGCCCGCAAGTTGCCGCCGACGATCGATTGCCCGGCGACGACGCTCCCGTCGCCGGAGACGGCGGTGGCCAGGGAGTAGCTCCCACCGAGCACTCCAAGGTTCACCATGCCGCCGGCTTGGGTCCAGCGGAAGGCCCGCGTCCCGGAACCGCTATCGCTGCCACCCACGATCACGGAGCCATCCGCCGAGGCCGCCATGGCCGAAGCATCGCCGCCATTGAGGCTGCCGATGTCCGTCATGCCGTCGGCCTGGGTCCAGCGGAAGGCCGCCATGCGTGAGCCTGTGAAGCTCTCGCCGACGATGACCAGGCCGTTGGCCGAGATGCCGAACGCTTCGGAGCTGTTGCTGCCCAGGTGGCCCAGGTCGGTCATGCCGTCGGCCTGGGTCCAGCGGAAGGCCCGATAATGGGAGCCGTTGTTGCTCTTGCCGGTGATGACATTGCCGGCGGCGGAGACGCCCGCCGCGTAGGAGTCGGGGCCGCCGAGGGTGCCGAGGCTCGTCATGCCGCCGGCCTGCGTCCAGCGGAAGGCCAGGAAGTTGGTGCCGTCGCTGGAGTTTCCGACGATGAGCGAGCCGTCTTGGCAGACACCCGTTGCGACGGAGTAGGCGCCGCCCAAGGTCCCGATGTCCGTCATGCCGCCGGCCTGCGTCCATCGGAAGGCCCGGGTGTTCATGAGCACGTCGTAGCTTTCTCCGACGACGACGGAACCATAGGCGGTCACCGCCCGCGCGTTGGAGTAGCCACCGCCCAGATGTCCGAGGTCGGTGGTGGTCGGCACCGCGAAGGCGGCGACGGAGGAGCAGGCGGCGGCGATCAGGGCGAGACGGGGTAGGGCGATCATGGGGTTGGGAGCATGTTGGAAGAGAGGGAAGGGCGGGGCAACGGTTTAACCCCTTTCACGGCTGCTGGGTTTCGAAACGGTGGACGGGCTCCCCAGGTCCTGGGCGCAGGAGGTTCCGGCCAGGGGCGAAGGCCAACCGGCGATCATCGGCCCGCGGATTATAATAAAACCGGAACGCCATCCGCCCGGGCCCGACCTCGATCCGCCCGTGGATCTTGGCGTAGTGGGCGGAGGTGATTCGTCCGCCCGCGCCGAGCTGCGTGCGGAGACGAAGATAGGCTCCGTTGAAATCGCGCGACGGCTTGGTGTCTGTTTCGGTGTCGAAGCCGAACGTCGCTTCACCGTCGTAGCCCTCCATTGGCGCCAGCGCCGGCATCTTGAGCAGACAATAGGGCCAGAAAGCCGGGGACGACATGAGCCCGTCGCCTGGGCGCGGGAAAGATAGGCGCAGGCTGCCCTCGAAGCGTCCGTAGGCCTCGGCCCACTCTGCCTCGTCCATGCGAGCGCCTTCCGCGGTCCGGCGGAGGATCGCCAGCGCCTCAGCCGACTCGGTCCAACCGACCTGCCGGCTGCTGATCTGGAAACGGAAATCAACGCTCCGGCCTTTGCCCCACGGCGCGATGGCGTCGCCGACTTCGGCGTCGAAACCGATCCATCTCTCCGCGGGCAACCCGGTGAGCCGGACTTCACGGTAGCACAGCGGGACCAGTTCTACGCGCCGGGGCAAGGTGAGCGCCAGTTCGGTATTTCCGTTCGGCCGGCCCAGGCCGTGGCGATGGTCCGCGTCCGCGGCATGATGGCCGGGATGCGAGGCCTTGACGCGGGTGAGGATCATCGCGTCTGCGGTTTCGTAGCGAAACGCCCCGGCGGCGTCCGTCGTCCCGACGCACGTCACCACGCTTGTCAGCCGCGGATCATCGGGCGGCATCAGGACGGCCTCGACCTGCGCTCCGACCAAGCCGCGGCCGGCCTCGTCCCGGACCGTGACCTCCCTTTCGGATCCTGGGCAGGCGGCGGCGAGAAGCGCCGCGCCGAAGAGACCGCTTCTCATCGCAAGCCCCCTCGGTTGATCATCATCAGGAATAGCGGATAGTCATAGGGCAGGGCGACGTTCTTGAAATCACTGTGCAGCCAGCGGTCCCGCGTGAGCGGCGAACGATGGCCTTCGTCCGGCCAGTTGCCGTCGGCCGGACGGCCTTGGAGTTCCAGGTCGTAGTTCGACACGGCCGAGGCTCCTCCCGCCGGGGGAATCGGCGTCGAGCCTGCCGCAGGACTCAGCGCGGGGAGGCCGCGGGCGAGCAGGTCATAGCGGACCCTCGGGGCTTCGACGAGCGGTGAGCCGGGGCCGACGGCCGGCGCGTGCAGCCAGCTTTGTTCGAACGGCCGGAAGAAGGGATGAGTGAGCAGCTGCCCGTCCGTGATCCGCGCGGCGACGGCCGGCGGCAGCAGCTCATATCTTCCGCCCAGCATCCGATCCGGACCGCTCGGGACGAAGCGACCCCGCCACGCGGTATTGAATCCCCAGCCGCCTTGGGATCGCTCCATCGGGAGCGCGCCGAGCGAACGCGTCCACCCGACTCCTTTGAGCAGCTCCTGCGTCTTCCAGACGCCGTAATCCACCGAACGCCCGGCCCAAAGCGTGGCCAGGACGGAAGCGGACGTCATGGCCGGCGGACAGTTGGTCACGTCCTCTCCGGCCGAGAAGCAGTTGACGGCGTCGCCCAGCTGGCGGACGCGCGAAAAACAGTTAGGCCAGGCGTAGGTATGCCGCGGCCGGCCGGGCGCGTGCAGTTTCGACCACTCGGCGGCGAAGAGCCTCCGGGGGTAGGCGCGCCACGATGCCTCCGTCATGTCGCCCGCATAGGCCCGCGTGGCGGACTCCCCGGCGATCGCCTCGACGGGCAAGGCGGCGTTGAGCAGGAAAAAATGGGCGGGCGTGAAGCCGGCCTGCACGCTTTGGCACGCGACGACGTTGCCGAGGCTATGCGCGACGAGCGTGGTGCGCCGCTCGTCGACGAAGCCCAGCGCCCGCGGCAGGAAGTCGCCGGTCTGGAAGGCCTGGAAGACGGCCTGATGGTAATCCAAGCCGGTATCGCCGTGCCAGGTCACGCCCACGAACCGCGCCTGGCTGCCGAGGGCGCGGAGACGTTTGAAGGTCTCGGCCTGCCAGCCGCGCGCCGCCTGCGCGGAGACGTTGTAGCCATGGAGCATGACGACCCAACTCCCGCCGCTCTCCGCGTCCGGCTGCCCCGGGGGTTCGGTGACCGACGCCGGCCGCGGAGGCGATTTCGGCCGCACGGTCTCGCCCGCATAAGTCCGCGTCACGCGTGTCAGGTCGACATGCCGATACATCGCCTCGACCGGCCCGATCGCCAGCGGCAGTTCGAGGTGCGCGACGATGCGGTCCGCTTGGCGGATCTCGAGACGCAACGGCCGGCGGGTCGGCCGCGCCCCCTCCAGGAGCAGGATGCCGTGGCTCTTGGACATGATGTGTCCGAGGAAAGCCGCCGGGAGTTCGACGGCGCCGTCCTCGTCCGGCCGGAGGACCTCCGCCGCCTCGACCAGCCCGTCGAGCCCGGGGCCGAAGGCGGCGAGCGCAGGATTGCGATGGACCGCGCCGACGGTCGCCCTTGTCAGTGCGGTGGGTACGACCTGGATCGCGCGGTCTTCGTTGCGCAGCAGATAGCGGAAGCCCGCGTAGGGAGGGAGCCGTCGGACGACTGAACCGATGGACAGGCTCAGGGCGAAGAAGTCGACGAGATCGCGCCGCCCGTCGACGCCGGGCTGGCCATGGTCAGCCTCCGGCGGCGCGAGCCCGGGCAGGTCGGCTTTTTCCTGCCAGTCGCCCGCATCGTCGTCATCATTGACCCAATGCCTGAGCGGACGATCCGCCGCCGGCCTTTCTCCGGCGACGATCATGCCGTCCCGGTCGGCATCGACCTCGAGCGTCGCCGGCAGGACGGTTAAATCGCCGATGGTGTATCGCTGACCGGCCCCGCCGACGGGCACGACCGAGAACGTCAGGGCGTGCAGACTGTCTTCCGGCGAGAGCACGAACGTGAGGCCGGCGTATCCCCAGCGACTCTCCGCTTCCGCGGGGGTGGGCCATTCGCCGATGATCTTCCCGTCGTCGCGACGGATCGTGACGACATACCGCAGCCGCAGTCCGAGCGGATTATGGTCCGTCTTCTGATTCCAGACGAGGAGATGCTCGCCGGGAGCGAGGACGGGGATTCTCAGCTCCGCCGCGAGCAGGGGGTCCGGCCCGGGCAGATAATAATAACGAATGCCCCCGCCGACATCGGCGAAGAAAGTCCGTTTCCCCTGGGGCGTCAGGCCGGTGGAGAGACGGATGGCCTCCTTGCGCCGTCGGCTGCGTTCCGTCGGCGTCGGTTGCGCGGTCTCCTCCGAGAGCCGCGGGTAGTCACGCGGGTCGCCGGGATCCGTGCCGTGGATGAGTTCGATCAGGTCATTCCAAGCATCGGCATCCGTGTCCGCCCGCGCCGGGTCCGTGCCGAGTTGGGCCTCGAGTTCGTCGTCCAAGCCGTCGCCGTCGGTATCCTGCACTCCGAAGGGGGCGGCATCCGAGGCGCTCAGGACGGGCAGGGTGAGCAGCGTGAGAAGGAGAACACTCCGACGTCTTCCGTATGGCATGGGGCGAGGAGATGGCGGGTCGGGCCGGCCAAAACAATCCGGAGCTCCTGAGGTCTTTATGATGAGGTCGAGGCTAGGTCTGCGCCCGGGCCGCGGATATGTCCGCGAACCATCGAATAAAGACGGGGGAAAGCGGCGGGGTCGGTTGACCCGGAAACCTAGGGGCATTCATAGTGTCGGTATGCGTATGCCCCCACGCAGCCGACTCCTCGCCGCCCTCTGCCTGGGCGTCGCCCCGCTGTGCGCCCAGATCGGCGACAAGGCCGGCGAGCCGCAGGTGCCGATCGTGCCGGCGAACCTGATCCCGCCCTCGCTCCCGCTTTCCGCCGAGGAGGCGCTCCGCAGCTTCAAGGTCGCCCCGGGCTACCGCATCGAACTCGTCGCCGAGGCCCCGCTGGTCCGCCACCCGACGGTCCTGCAGTTCGCTCCCGACGGCCGCCTCTGGGTCGTCGAGATGACGGGCTACATGGAAGACTTCGACGGCACGACCGAAGCCCAGGCCAAGGGTTCGGTGGTCGTGCTCAGCGACACCGACGGCGACGGGCGCATGGATAAGCGCACGGTCTTCCTCGATGACATCATCCTGCCCCGCGCGCTGGTGCTCCACCGCGACGGCGCGCTCGTCGGCGCCCCGCCGCACCTGTGGTTCTGCCGCGACACCGACGGCGACGGCAAGGCCGACGTCCGGACCGAGGTCGCGACCGACTTCGGCGTGCGCGTCGATCCCGCCCGCCCGCAGCTCGCCAATCCCGAACGCGCCCCGAACGCGCTCCTCTGGGGCCACGACGGCTGGCTCTACGCCGGCGCCTACACGGCCCGCTTCAAGTTCGCCGACGGCAAGTGGGTCCGCGAGAACAGCACCTTCCGCGGCCAGTGGGGCCTCGCGCAGGACGATTACGGACGGCTGTATTCCAACAACAACAGCGACCTCCTGCGCGTCGACGTGGTCAATTCGTCCTACCTGCTCCGCAATCCGCACCTGGGACGTAACACCGGCCTCAACACCAAGGCCGCCGTCGAGCAGACCGTCTGGCCCGCCCGCGTGAACCCCGGCATCAACCGCGGCTACCGCCCGGAGATGCTCCGCGACTTCAAGCTCAAGGAGTGCACCGCCGCCTGCGGTCCGTGGGTCTACCGCTCCGATCTCTTCCCGGCCGACGCCTACGGCAACGCGTTCATCTGCGAGCCCGCGGGCAATCTCGTGAAGCGCCTCGTCCTCAATCCTGACAAGGGCCTCGTGAAGGGCGCGGCTTTCTATGAGCAGCAGGAGTTCGTGGCCTCGACCGACGAGCGTTTCCGTCCGGTCAACGCGCTCACCGGACCCGAAGGCGCCCTGTATCTCGTGGACATGCACCACGGCGTGATCCAGCACCGCATCTCGCTGACGTCCTACCTGCGCAAGCAGGGCGAGGACCGCGGACTCATCTCCCCGCTGCACCTCGGCCGCCTCTGGCGGGTCGTGCCCGAAGGTCATAAGACCACGGCGCTCAAGGGGCTCGCCGGCCTCAAGCCCGCCGAACTGATCGCCGAACTCGGCAGCGGCAACGAATGGCGCCGCGAGACCGCCCAGCGCCTGCTCGTCGAAAGCGGCGACAAGACCCTCGCCGCCGCACTGACCGCTTTCGGCGCGCAGACCCCTTCGCCGATGGGACGCGTGCATGCGATGTGGACCCAGCATGGCCTCGGCGTCGCCGACTGGGCCCTCGTCTCCGCCGGCCTGGCCGACGCCGATCCGCGCGTGCGCGCGGCCGCCCTTCGCGTCTCGGAATTGCTCGTCGGTGGTCCGCAGCGCGCCGAGGTCATTGCTCGCTGGACTTCGCTGGCCGCGAACGAAGCCGTGCCTGAAGTGCAGTTGCAGCTCGTCCTGACCATGGGTGAGGCCAAGGACCTCACCGTCGACCTCGCGGCCGCCACGCTCGCCCAGCGTGCCGCCGAGCATATCGCCATCCAGGACGCCTTCATCAGCGGCCTCGCCGGACGTGAGCTCGAAGTCTTCGCCGCCGTCCTGAAGCAGCCCGCCGCCTATTCGAAGACCTTGCCGGCCGCGCTCCTCCGGTGCGTCTTCGCCGAGCGCAAGCCGGCCCGCGTCGTCCAAGCCCTTGCCGTGATCGGCGGTCTCCCGCTGCGCTCCCAGCAGGTCACGCTCCTCGGCTCCCTGGCCACGCACCCGACCGTCACCGCCAAGCGCCCGATCAAGCTCGACGTCGAACCGCCCGCGTTGGCCAAGCTGTCCAAGAGCAAGGACGCCGCGATGCTCAAGGCGCTCGCCTGGTTCAAGAGCACCGTCATCTGGCCGGGCAAGCCGGGCGTGGTCGTGCCGGCCACGAAGGCCCTCTCCAACGAGGAGCAGATGCTCTTCGACAACGGCCGTCAGACTTACGCCGGGCTTTGCGCCGCCTGCCATCAGCCGACGGGCAAAGGACTCGAAGGCCTGGCTCCGCCGCTGGCCGAATCCGAATGGGTGCTCGGCGAGCCGGAGCGCATCGTGAAGGTCGTCATGCATGGCCTACGCGGGCCCATCAAGGTCAAGGGCATGACTTACAGCTACGACATGCCTGCGGCCGGCTTCCTCAGCGACGAACAGATCGCCGGCGTGCTCACGTATATCCGCCGCGAATGGGATCACGAGGCCTCGCCCGTACCCGTCGACCTCGTGCAGAAAATCCGCGCGGAGCACAAGGGCCGTACGGATGCGTGGACTGAGGCGGAGTTGGGGAAGTAGTGAGAGTAGAGGGCTGAATGGAGGGCTGAGTGGAGGCCTGAATTGGGCAGGGATGCGGTGACATCGCCTCCGCAAGCTGGCTGGTACGTCCGCCGAATGGTGGACGAGGGTAGGGGCGTGGCTACGCCGCGCCCTCCCGGTCAGGAGGGCACGATGAATCGTGCCCCTACCCAGGGTTCGCCCTGCGGCGAACGGCGGACGCGGTGTCATTGCGTCCCAACCTGGGGCACAAAAAAGCCGCCCGGGTGGGCGGCCTGAGAGGACAGCACGTGGTGCTGTCCCTGCCTGTTAAAACCCGCGACGGAGGCTGATCGCGCCGGAGACGTCGGCGACTTCGCCGCGGCCGGCGGCGTGGACCGTGAAGGAGAGGGTCGTCTTGGCGTCCATCAAGTAGTCGAGGTCGAAGCCGAAGCGGGCCTGGTCGCGCTGGACGGCTGCGCCCGGAAGGGTGAGGTCGAGGGTGCTCGTGATGTCCGTTGCGGTGATGGCGGCTTGGTCGCGGTCGAAGCGGCGAATCCACTCGGCCGAAAGGCGTCCGCGGAACTTCTCGCCGAAGGCGCGGGTGGCGGCGACGCCGAGGCGGCCTTCCTTGGCGGTCTGTTCCATCGCCCCGAAACTGCCGGCGTAGGACCCGCCGGTCTCGGTATAGCCGTCCGCGCGGGAGCGGCTCTGGCCGTAGGAGACGTAGGCCTTGAGGTCGGCGCCGAGGGTCTTGACCAAGGTCGGGGTGTCGTAGCGCAGGCGGAAGGAGGTGCTCTTGATCTCGGTCTCGCCGTGGGAATAATCGACGCCGCCGCCGGTCACGTAGCCGCGGTCGGTCTCGTTCTCCCAGTCGCCCGAGGAGACGAGCACCGAGAGGATGCCGCCGTCGGCGAGGAGGAAGTCGATCTCACCGATGAGGTACTGGCCGTAGGTCGAAGCCGAGCCGTCGTTAAGCAGCCGCTGGTCCTGGCGACCGTAGCCGGCTCCGATGCCCGCAAGGACGTTGGTCCAGGGTTCGAAGGTCACGCCTGCCTCGCCGGAGCGCGTGATTAGGTCGCGCGAGCGCGAGCTGCTGGCCACGTCACCCGTCACCCAGTAGGACTTGCCGCGTCCGAGTTCGGCGAGGGGGCGGTGGTGCGCGCCTTCCAGGTGGGCACGGGAGAGATCCAGCGAAGTCGAGAGCATCGAGCTGACGCCACCGACGGAGCCCAGCCAGTCTTGCACGTCCAGCATCACGCGGTGGCGATACAAGAAGGGGCGGGCGACGCCGCTTGAGTTCTCGGCGTAACCGACGACGACGGAGCCATCGGCGGAGACGGCCTGGGCGTAAGAGTAAGTGCCGCCGAGCGTGCCGAGGTCGATCATGCCGTCCGAGGACCAGCGGAAGGCCCGCGCTTGGCCGTTGGAGATGTTGGAATAACCGATGACAACCGAGCCATCAGCGGAGGTAGCTTGGACAGCTGAGTAATCACCGCCGAGCGTGCCGAGGTCAGTCATGCCGCTCGCGGTCCAGCGGAAGGCCCGCCCTTGGCCGCTCGCGTTATTGCTGTTACCGATGACGACGGAACCATCGGCGGAGACGGCCTTGGCATCAGAGTAATCACCGCCGAGCGTGCCGAGGTCGGCCATGCCGCCCGCGGTCCAGCGGAAGGCCCGCCCTTGGCCGCTGGAGATCTCGGAGATTCCAACGATGGTGGTACCATCGGCGGACACGGCCATGGCGTAAGAGTAATCACCGCCGAGCGTGCCGAGATTGGTCATGCCGCCCGAGGTCCAGCGAAAGGCACGTTCTTGGCCGCTGGAGATTCTGGAATAACCGACGACGATGGAACCATCGGCAGAGAGGCCATACGCGTTAGTGTGATTGCCGCCGAGAGTGCCGAGGTCGGTCATGCCGCTTGCGGTCCAGCGGAAGGCACGACCTTGGCCGTTCGCGTTGATAGCGTAACCGATGACGACGGAGCCATCGGCGGCTATGGCCTGCGCATCAGAGTAATTGCCGCCGAGATTGCCGAGGTCGGTCATCCCGCTCGCGGTCCACCTGAAGGCGCGTGCATGACCGCCGGAGTTCTCGGCGTAACCGACGACGACGGAGCCATCGGCGGAGACGGCCCGGGCGTAAGAGTAATCACCGCCGAGCGTGCCGAGGTCGGTCATGCCGCCCGAGGTCCAACGGAAGGCGCGCCCTTGGTTGCTGGAGTTATCGGAGTGACCGACGATCACGGAGCCGTCGGCGGAGACGGCGTAGGGGTAGGAGTAATTGCCGCCGAGCGAGCCGAGGTCGGTCATGGACTGCGCGGTGCAGCATGCGGCGGCGAGAAGGAAGGCCGTGGTGACGTATTTCATCCAAGGGCGATGACGCCGATCGATGATTGGACAAACCAATAAGCCTCAATCGCCTTATAACATCTCCTTTTGTACTAAAAAGAACACGACGCTATCGGCATAGGAAGAGTCGTAATGGGTCGCGCGAGCCGAGAGGAAGGCTGTTTCGGCCCTGTATCGAGGTGAGGAAATAAAAAACCGCCCAAGTGGGCGGCTTGGGGAGGACAGCACGTGGTGCTGTCCCTACCTGTGAATTACCGGGAGACGCCGAAGCGGAAGACGAGCTTCTGCGAATACGCTTCGCCGGGGCGCAGGATGCCGCTCGGGTAGCCCAGGCGATGGAAGTCCGGCTGGTTCGGCGAATCCGGGAAGAGTCCGGGCTCGAGGCAGAAGCCTTGGCGGAAGGCGAAGGGCTTGGCCCAGCGGCCTTGGACGGTGCCGGTGAGGAAGTTGCCGGTGTAGAACTGCAGGCCGGGGGCGTCGGTGAGGACTT